>JAABUI010000144.1_pt1 | contig 100655 bp, 98 predicted proteins | sample 5559111 | NCBI WGS metagenome assembly JAABUI01 (sample SAMN10711870, study PRJNA513365) | rock metagenome | isolation source: Antarctica rocks | place: Antarctica: Victoria Land, Buttleship Promontory | reverse complement strand
ACCCTAACCCTAACCCTAACCCTAACCCTAACCCTAACCCTAACCCTAACCCTAACCCTAACCCTAACCCTAACCCTAACCCTAACCCTAACCCTAACCCTAACCCTGATTTCACTGTTCAAATCGAAGTCGATTCGTTCATATGACGAAATTCTCGATCGAAGATCTATTACACATGCTCTGTATATCTCAATCACTATACAAGAACATAAGAATGAAATGATGTCTCTATTAATAACTCGTCTAGATCAGCGCAAGATAATCATTGACAATCTCTGATTGAAAAGAAATCAAATTTTGATAGATTCTGCAAACGATCGATTGATATCTTCATCAAATATTTGAATCTCGAAACTTATTGTTTCAAAAGCAAGCAGTCAATCAGCATTTCATAGACTCAAATCAAGCGAGATTTGCGAAATGAAACGAAAGAACTTGAAGTCTATGTCAATGATCATCTTAAAGCGAACTACAAATTCGAAATCAGTGAATCGATTCATTGAATCAGTCTTCATACGAAAGCAAAGCACTCAAGTTGATCTCGATCAACATGAATTCATTCAGTCATCGAAGAAGAGAGAACTCGTCAATATTGTCATGATCAAAGTCACTGCTTATTGAACTCTGATCAAGAAGAACGATGTCAAGATCTTTACATTAATCATTAGTGAAATCAACAAGATGCTTAGCTCGATCAAAGATTCAGCGAAACTGAATGAAATGATCTTTGTCATGTCATTAAAGAAACTGAAGAAGAAGCTTTTGATAGTCTATCATGACTTTCTGAACGTTTTTGATAGAGAAAAGACAACTCAGTTGCCTTCGCATCGATCATATGATCATAAGATTGAATTAGAAAATGAGAGTCAATCTTCTAGAAGTCGATTGTATTTCATGTTGAGTCACAAGTTGCAGAAGGTCAAGAAGTATCTAGAAGAGAACTTGAAGAAGAAGTTTATTACACTCAGCAAAGCTTCATTCGCTTCGTCAATACTATTCGTCGAAAAGAAAGATGATAGTCTTCGCTTTTGCATGAATTATCGAAAACTGAATGCTCTGATCAAAAGAGATCGTTATTCAATACTCTTGATAGACGAAGTACTCGCTCGAATTCAAGACAGTAAATATCTGACTCGACTTAACATTATCGTCGCGTTCAATAAGCTTCGCATGAGCACTGAAAGTGAGAATCTAATCACATTCGTCACTTTCTTCGATGTCTACAAATATAGAGTAATGCTTTTCAAATTAATCAATGAATCGACATTCTTTCAGCACTATATCAACGACGTGTTGTTCAACTGTCTGCATAAATTCTGTCAGATCTATCTGAATGACATTCTCATCTACAGTAAGATCTTGAAGAAACATAGAACTCATGTGAAGAAGATGCTAGACAAGCTTCGTGAAGTCGATCTGCAGATAGACATTGACAAGTGCAAATTCAAGATTCAGAAGATCTCGTTTCTAGAACTACTGATATTTATCAATGATCTACGAATGAACTCTCGAAAAGTAGATGTGATTCGAAGCTGAAAAGTGCTTCAATCGTTGACTCATGTACAGATCTTCATTGACTTCTGCAATTTCTATCGACGATTCATAAAGAACTTCTCGAAGATCGCTCGATCTATGATAAAGCTGACTTGAAAAGATCATTCATTTGAATGAACAGAGATCTGTCAAACGATCTTTGAGAAACTGAAGCAACAGATGACGACAGTTTTCGTTCTGAAGCATTTCGATTCGATCAGAAAAGCTATTCTGAAAACGAACTTCTTGAACTATGTCAACGACGAAGTATTGTCTCAGTATGACGATGAAGACATTCTACATTCAATGATCTTCTACAGCAAGAACATGATCTCTGCAGAATGCAACTACGAGATCTACGACAAAGAGCTTTTGACTATTATTCGATGCTTGAAGCACTGACGTTTCGAATTGAAATGTACTGATATTTCGATCAAAATCTTCATCGATCATCTGAATTTGAAGTACTTCATGATCATCAAGAAACTGATCAGACAATAAACTAAATGAGCTGAGAAGTTATTCGAATATAACTTCAAGATCATATATCAGTCAGAAAAGCAGAATCTGAAAGCAGACGTGCTGATCAGAATGTCAGACGTCGAGTCAGTTGAATCAAATGATGATCGAAAGCTATATCAGCATCAGATGCTATTGTCAGCAAGCACATTTGAACTGCAATCAATAAAAGATGATCAAGATCTGACTCAGATCTTGCTCATATTTAGCTCAGATTCAAAACAGAAATCGAAAGCTAACGAGAATTCAATCGGAGAGATGATTTTCATTCAGAATTGAATTATAGTCGAAAATCGAACGAATCAACAATGTATTGATATTCGAACAGTCATAGAACAGAACAGAAGAACTTGTCAAGATATGAGTCTAGACAATTGCAGAGTACTGAACGAAGTACTTTGAAAGAATGATAGACTGTGAGTCTCTCAGTCAATGATCACTCAATTGATAAGAGAAGCACATGATCTTTCGATCAGTGATCACTCTGACATGAATTGAACATTAGACTTGTTAAGACGATCATATTGCTGATTGAAGATGAGAACGACAATCAAACGCTACATTCAAAACTGTTACGTTTGTCGTAGGTCAAAAGCATCAAGAGATCGAATCAATGAACTATTGAAGTCATTGTCTATATCTGAACAACGATGACAAGACATATCATTGAATTTCATTATCAATTTATCAAAAAGTAATGAAAGCAACGCAATTCTAACAGTAATAGATCGATTATCTAAAGAACGTCACTATATACTCTGTTGATCAGATGACGAAGAAACTTTCGCTGAACAAACAGTTAAGCTGTTGCTGATATGAATCTTCAGAACTCATGAACTATCAAGATCAATAGTGTTCAATAAAGATTTGCAATTCATATCGATTGTCTGAAAGTCTCTATGTCTGAGACTCAACATTAAAATGAAACTATTCATCGACTATCACTCACAGATCGACGATCAAATGAAAAGAGCGAATCAGAATGTAGAACGATATCTACGAAGCTATTGCTCATACATGCAAGATGACTGATTCATCTGACTATCTATGACTGAATTCGTCGATAACAATGCTATTTCATCGTCAATTGAACAATCAGCGTTCTTTCTGAACAAGAACTTTCATTCTCATATGAGCTTCGATTCGAATTCAACTGAATATGAGATCATTCGAGCTAGAATTCAAACGAGCAAAGCAGAGAATATATTCGAACACATGAAATGATCATTAGCGTTGATTAAGCAGACATTAGCAAGAGTCAGAATCACAATGAAGAAACAGACTGACAAGCATTGAAAGAAAATGATCTACAAGATGAGTGACATGATGTTTCTGAATTCTAGAAACATTACGATCGCAAGATCGTCAAAGAAGCTGAACGATAAGATGCTAGAATCTTTCAAGATTCTGACTGAGATCGAACATGCATATCGACTGAAACTGTCATCGACAATGAAGATTCATTCAGAGTTCATCTCAAATCTGCTACAACTGAATTCGAAAGACTCTCTTGAAGAACAATGAAATGAGTCGTCTGATTCTATAGTGATAGATGACGAAAACGAATGAAAAGTGAAGAACATACTGAACTTCAGACACTACGAACGAGACAAACGACTGCAATATCGTGTCAATTGAAAAGACTATGACGTCGATCTACATTGATACAATGTCGATGAAAATGAGTTCGAAGACTGCTTGAAGATTGTAAATGACTTTCATCAGAAGTATTCGAACAAGTCAAGTTAGAAATTGACTCAACAAGAATCAATTGATCGAACTGCAGCAATGAGAACATTACTAAATGAAGAGAGAAGATAATGTTGCGAGCATGCATCTCTGTTACCTTTGATTAGCCTGATTAGTCTAACATAGACTAGTATAGAGCTGTGAGTAGAGCTGTTGTTGACACGCTAGCGATCTAGCGTGTCTTCGTGAGTAAAACTCACGTCGTGTTGCATCTTCTTTCTACTTTAGCTTTGAACTTCTAGTTAGAATACATTCATATGATTCACTTTATGCAGACTCATAACAGTCAATTCTGTCATTGAAGAATCATATGTATTATCATGTGTGATATTTTAATGTCAATGTCAAGAACTTTAAATTCAATCTTCATCATTTTAATTCAGCTTAAATCTGACTCTGATTTTGTTTAAATTTGATTTAAACATTTTGTTTAAATTTGATTCAGATGTGACTTAAATATATTTTAGTTTCATTTGTATATCATTACATTAAACTGAAATTTTTTTTTTTTACTCAAATCTGACTCAGATTTTGTTTAAATTCGACTTAAATATGATTTAAATATATTTTAATCTCATTGTGCATCATCATATTAAACTTTGTTTCATTTTTCTTTTACTCAAATTTGACTCAAATCTTGTTTAAATTTGACTTAAACATTTTGTTTAAATCTGACTTAAATGTGATTTAAATATATTTCAATTTTGCTATGCATCATTATATTAAAATGTATTTCATCTTATTTTACAAAAATTTTGCTCAGATTTGATTCAAATGTGACTCAGATTTATTTCAGTTTTATTTGTGTTTCATCATATTAAAATGCATTCATATCAATTTTCATTTTGTTTTAATCTTTATTTTCAATTTTTTTTCTTTTCATTTTTTTTCTTTTCATCATTTTGCAGAAGTTCAATCTTAAAGAAAAAAGTTACTGTCATGATGTCAAATCATTAACTTAATTTAAAACATAAATCATTAATGTTTTAAATAATCTTGATTCATTGAATCTGTTTTGCAATTCAATGAATCAAATTATCAATTTAATCATCATCATTTTAATTTAATTTCAACAATTCTGTTTTGATCATTTCAATCATATGCATAAATTTTTGCAATCTTAAATTATAAAACTATTGTTTAGTCTTGATTCTGCTCAATTCATGTATATAAAAGTCAAGCTTTCATTCTTTTCTTTCACTTTTTATCTTTCATTTTATACATTATTTGATGTATTGTTTTGTATTTAAATTTTATCAAAGTAATAATAATATTAATCTTTTATATTAATAGTATTTATAGTTTAACTCAGTTTCTGACAAAGAGAAACATGAAGAAAAATATGAAGAAAAACATGAAAATCATTTGATAGAAAGCTTTGATATAGAGCTATGATAGAAAGTTATGATAGAAAGTCATGATGAGAAACTATGAAGATTATTTAATAAAGAGTCATGATAGAAAGTCATAATAAAGAATCATAATAAAATATTTATTTATTTATCTTCATGTCTTGATGAGTTAAATCAAGAATTTCAAGTTAATACTCAATTTCAACTTTCTGACTTAACTTAAATACTTAAGTCAAGAATTCTGACTTGAATTAAGTTTTGATGAGTTGAGAACTTGACTCAATCTCAATGACTCAACTTGATGCAATCAGTTTAATTATTATATTCTTTGTCATTAAAAAGATGATGACATTTCAGTTGAAGAAATAATTTAAATCATGTTATAAAATGTTTATTAACTTCATGATTTACTCAGTTTTATTGTTTTGAACAAAAAATTTTAATTTATATCAATAATATGACAAAGTTTTTACAAGTGACTAAAAATCATAGCTAGTTTATTTACAGTTTGTAATTGTAATTGTAATTCATACACTTTTATGACATTGATTTAAATTCAACTTATGAGAAAAACTATGCTATGTATATTGAATGAACAAAACTTTCTGAAAAAGAAAATTACTCATTGACTACATGATGATTTCACATCATTGAAACAATAAGATTGATACTATATTATCAGTAATAAATTTATAGCTTCTATTCAGCGTGTGATGCTTGAGTAAACTCTTGATAAAAGTATTTATGCTGTTTGATTATGATGCATCATCTTTGCTTTGCTCTTCATTGATGATATTCTTTATAATGATGTTTCAATTCAATTCTTGATTCAAAGATGAAAGATGTTTTCTTTGCATTCATGATGCTCATAATTGTAACGTATGTAAAGCTGTGTTCTTTTACTCAATGATTATCATTCATTGAGCAGAGAAATATGTGATGAAAGAAAGATGCACATAATGAGAAAATAAAGTATGATTGTATTAAGTAATTCTTTTCTTTTTTTAATTTGACTTATGTCACGTAAATGTTGAATGAATTGTTAGTATAAATGTGCAATTGCAATCATTCAATGCATGATTTTAATCAATAGTAAAGAATGCGTTCTGATCATTCTCATGAACTCTCAATTTTTCACGTAGATAGATGTATGATTTGATATCAAGTAAAGAAGATGAGTTCAAACTCTTTCAATATATCAGCATGATCAATGAATCATTACTTCTTCAAGCATTGTAATCACGACTTTCAAACTTATCATCTGAAATGATTATTCTATCTGATATCTTTTTATTAATTACTCAATGATACTGTTAATGTGATGAAAACATTTTGATATCGACGCAGTTGATGAGTTGCAAATTCTTTGATCACTTGTAATCATAATTTGCAGACTCTTCATCTGAGTTGTCTTTTTCACTAGTAGTATCTTTTCATCTCTTACTGACATTGACATGTCATTAATCTTCTTCATAGATTGATTATGACTGTTAGAGAAAGATGTTGTTGCATGAGTGAAAACTCTGCATGATGACTTTTCTGATCATGTAATGTTTTAACATCATTTGAACTGCGTTGAATTGAGATCTCTTAACTTTTCTAACTTCTATTCAAACACAGAATAGAATCAAAAGATTCATAGTCAACATCACATACAGATGAATCTTGTTGTTAATCATTAAATTATTGAATAAATCTTTAAATAAATCAGTTAATTAATTATTTAACTAGTTATTTAATCATTTATTTAAATGAATCATTGACTATGTAGAGTGCTTAGTAGAGAATCATGAAGAAAGTCATGAAGAAAGCTATGAAGAATATTTGGTAGAAAATCATGAAGAAAGTCATGAAGAAAATCATGAAGAAAACTATGAAGAGAGTTATGTAGAAAGAATTGTTTGAAGCATTGTTTGATGCATGTTATGCGCTTGATCGACGTGTAATTTGAAGCACGTAGAGATTTTGATAGAGAGTTTGATAAAGAATTCGTCGATACTTCGTAGAGCGTTTGGTAGGAAATTTGATAAAGCGTTTGATAGAGAGTTCGATAGAGAGTTCAATATCAAGTCATGAAGAATGCTTTTTATTGAGTTAGTTAGCATATGCTATGAAGCATGTTCAAAGCATACTATGAAGTAGATCATGAAGTAGATCATGAGACGAATGACGTGTGTTTGAACACGTCGCATGAAGCAGGTTTTGAAGCATGTTTTGAAGCGAGTAAGCTGATGAGTAGGCGAACAAGTAGATAGCTGAGTTGGTAGCTGAACATGTAGGTAGGCGAGTAGGTAGAGTGATGAGTTCGCTCAAAGATTCTAATGTGACTCGAGGCTAGCCTCGAGTTAGAAATCAGCCCACAATGTTTGCTGAGAGCTTTTTTAGCAACATCAATTACCTATGCGAGTCGCCTTCCCGAAATGTCGACGGGTGAGATTATCTATCCGTCGTGATGTGAGAGACGGGGTTGCTGACGGCAGAGTCGTAGGCCTGGGATTCTTACAGTAGTCAAATTTTTTGCCTTTTAGTATGAGGTTGACTCTTCGAGTGAAGAGATAAAGAAAGCAAAGTGGATCTTGAATTTCTTGCTTCCCAACGTGCGTCAGACGAGCCATGTGAGCGTTTTCTATGAATGGATATCTATTTTCTGACACATTCACCTGCAAACCATGCTTACATTATGGTCGACTCAGAACCAAAGACTCGGCTCTGCTACTGCTGCTAAAGCCGCAAATCCTCAAAAACCATTTCAATGAAAGTCATATTCTTCATGTCGATCGCTTCGTAAATCCGTTGCCATTACTCGTGCTCACCCCTCGATGCGATGGATATACCCACTTGCGCAAGGGCAAATACGAGTACATCAGTCACTTCTCATCCAAACACCAAAGCCCTGACCTCAATACTCTCCCTCTGCCTCCCGCCGACCGGACTCCTCGGGTCCACAAACGCCGTATGCGGCACCCTCCCTCCCTTCTCACTGTCAAAACACTCCAACAAAATCCTCTCATCATCATCGATGCCCGACCAGTAATACCACCGCTCATCCATGTGCGCCACCGAAATCGTCTCGCCGGTCCGATCCTGATACCGGTGTTCGACCGCAACCAGAGCCTCATCTCTCACCGTCTTGGAGTCGGCGAACGCGAGAGGCGAGCATTGCACGGGTCCATTCAGAGTGCGCCAGACGTTGATGATGCGGACGCGGCTTTGAAGAAGCGTTGAGGCTTCGTCAGGGAGAAGGGACCGCACGCGGCTGATCGCTGCGGCTGGCGTTTGGTCGATATGGACGCGCAGGACGGGCGGTCGGTTTCCGCCTACGCGGCGAAGAGTGTTGTCGAAGATAAACACACGTTTCGCGCCCGGGATGTGTTGCAGGAGAAGTCGTTCGACTTCCGGATAGTAGTTCGCTTTGATCGACTCCTCCGAGGCGAAGTCTTTCTCGATGGAAGGACTGGTCTTTAAGGTTGTGAATGCGTTGTCGTCAAGGTTGTACAGAGATTCTTGACCCCGGATATCGGTGATTGTGACGGGGATGTCTGCATCGCCGAAGTTCCGCTTGGGCAGGCCTTCGGGAGGCTCGATCTCACCGGGGTAGTTGAATGGCTTCGAGCCATCGGCTGGGGGTGCGTAGAATTTGAGGGAGGCCGTGGCTATGCCTCGAGGGATGTAGGAGGAGTGGGGACTGGATTCAACGTTTTGTGGTGAAGGGGCGTAATATGAGGTTGATGCCATTGTCGCTTTGTGAATGTGAAGAAGAGGTCAAGTGCGAATTAGATGTCTCATAAGAGAATTTGCGGCATATATTTTAAGGGTAAAGAATATCATTCGACTTGGTTAAAGGTTCTATATGTTGCTGGGCAAGGGGAGGGTGATGGAGGTAGAGTGATGATGAACAATGCAAGTCCTGGTCGAGACATGGCAGTCGTATGTATTTAAAAGAATGTGACGAACCGGAGGGAATTCCGCCGTCTGATGCTTTGTCGTCCCCTCAGCAGGCAGCAACCGAGCGAAATTAACAGATATAGGTTTCACCATTAAAGTACATGTCCGAGGTGTGAATCTGAACCAGATGTTTATGGGATCAAAAAAGGCAACTATTTGAACATTCACTCCGCCTCCTCGATGCTCACGCTACTTATATACTACTGGCCATATCTCGTGGCTTGGGAGATTGGATCCAGTTCTCGAAACTTCTCAAGACCAGGCTCTTCTAATTCAATATAAGTTCCGTCCTCGTACTCTTGCTGGGCGTTTTGGCTCGTTGACCGACTCCCACGGCTCTTTCTTCGAGTTCGACTCCCACGGATCAAGCTCACCGCTGAAGCATATCGGCCTCTGAAATAGTCTGCCCCGGGAACTCTTTTGCCGAGCGGCGATAGCACTGGGAGGCATGTGCAAATGATCCCAACATGTAATTCGACAGATCTGTATGGCGTTAGAAGAGAAGCTGTCAATAACAAGAGCGTATCGGTTTCTTACAGCCACAGTGTTCTTGTCGCATCTGACCATGTGACATCGTATAAGCTCGGAGCCCTCACTACCTCAACCTCACGTACAATAGCCACGGCCACAACGCTATATTTTATCAGCCAAGCGGAGATCCAGCCGCGAAAGAGGTCATCCTTACAAGACTCCACTTGAGAAGATAGCAAGCAACCCAAACATTTTCGCAGGTCGTAGCTGTAGTTTCAGTACCACTGGAATCGGTACTATAACGATAGCAACGTCACTCAGGATATTAAGCACGCCGGTAGCAACAGTGATATTTTGCAGCGAAGCACAATGCCCCGGATAGAAGAAATCCCAGCCGGCATGGATGGGGCGGCACTGAAAGATGTTGGCGAGAATCATGGCCGTGCAGTATCCCGTAACAAGGGCCATCAAAGTATAACATGTGTATCGAAATGGCCTGCTGATCCCGAACAACCGGGTGTAGAAGAGGAGCATAGAGGCTTTAGCACAGGCCATGGCTATTAGATAGATTATTGTTGCTCCTTTGGCCCACTGGATCGGATATTATTCACCCTTCCTATGCCCAAAAAGGGAACAAGATTTACCGTGTACACGTAATTGAAATTCGGTGTTAGGATGTCCCATATATGTTGCCCAAATTGATGATACTTCGTGACTGCTACAAGGTCAATGGCGGCCCAAATGTAGTCTTCCTCAATACTTACGCAGAATGAGCAGGATCGTCCGTGCAATCGCAAGGACCAAGCTCGCAATGGCAAAATAGTCTTCCTTGCTCGTAGGAGGCACAATAAACCATCTGACGACCATACGAAGTGTTACTGCTATGACGGCAAAACCGAGGGTGATGCCAGTTGCGACCAGCATTTGTGGGCCATTGGATGCTCCATGTATGCCTTCATATGTATATCCCGGCGCCGGCAGCAACTTATGATGAGGCATTGTGGATAATTGAAAGGGCGCATGTAGATCGAATGGCAACAGATGCCGCACTAGAGATCAGACAAGCATGAGGGATTCTATAAGTGCGCGACTCGCAGTCCCCTTCGGAGTATTAGCTCTACGCCGCAGGGCGACCAAAATCCCCGGTAGTGGACTTCCATGTTTCGAAGCAATGAGGCTCACGCATGGAAAGTTGAAGTGGCGGATCAGCTGAGCACCGTTTAATACGATGAAGTTCCTTTGCAAGGATGAAAGAACAAGAAGGAGTATTGAGAGGTCAGCCGTGCATGCGTCGAATACTCATGAGTCGATTGATTGGCAGAGGCCAGGCCTATTTAGCCGAGTTTACCGTTTGCTGCACCACCATCAAACTGACCCATCTGACTGATGAGGGCGGTACAGAATGGATCCAGCCAACCAATACTCACGCTCAAACCCCGTCTGCACCAGACGAGGGGTGAATGAGGACACAAAAGAGGTGAAAGAAGGTGGGTGAGAATGTACTTGCGAGGCGTAGTCCGTAAGAGATAAGACCCAGAGACGTAGCTGATTGGCCGTTGAAATTGTCAGTCGGCTGAGTTTCGACCATTACACACAACTTGAAAGATTTCGCGACGCACAAGTTGCATGAACCCTCATCTCATCGAGTCTGCTGCAGTCCTGTAACAGACCTTGCAATATGCGGCCTCTCTCCGTAGTACGGAGTAAGGCAGGCCGTTGCGTCTGTGTCCTTCAAAGATTACGTGACAGGGGCACGCCATCTGAGGCGAAAAGAGAAATGCGGCTCTGTTGAAAGGTGGACAAGGCAAGGTAATGTAGAGTTCTAGGACGACACCGAATAATCTTGGATTGCCAAGCACGCCAAGCTATTCAGTTGTAATTATTATTCTGTCGCCCTAAAATCATCTGAAGTAAATTACAGTACCTGCTCGTATGCACAGGGTTTCCGCGCACTCTAACCTGGAAAGGTTAGTTACAGATAGTATCGGGTTTAGCGGGCTAAAAAGGGCACTAAGATAATTCGTCATAGTTAGCGTGCGCGGAAACCCATTTTGCGCGGAAACCGCGGAAACCCCGTGTAACCCTACGAGTACGGTAGGTATGTTCTCCAATCAAAATACGGTTAGTCCAGTACAGAGTTCGAAGTACGGCATCTTAGCACCTTAGCCACATCTCATTAGCGAGTTAGCCAGGCCAGAAAGTAAAGTTGTACCACAGCGTTTCAACGAATGGCGGTTAGAAGGACAAGGAGCAACATGTCCTATCCGAACCTTACTACTGATTCAAGGAGCCCACGGCGCTGGTCATAGGTACCTTACCAGGCTGGCGTATTCCGTAGCGCAGCCCGCGGATTTCCTCCTCCAATCCTGCATAAAGTACCTAGTCCTGCATGCAGCATGCTGCACACAAAACCTCTCTATCCCGCCAACCCCTCGCTCTCGAACGCCCATGTGAGTCATCCAGGCACACACGCTTTCTGAAACCATTTACCTGCAAACGAGCTACGAGGATATGACAAGAGTACTCCGTACCTACCTTACGATAACCATGGAGGCACAGCACCTGCAGTAACCCCTTCTTTTTCGCGCATTAGCTGATTGCAGTATCAGCCAATTGCCAAGAGAAAAAGTGGCACGGCGCACATCTAGACCTTGGCAGGATTCTGTGGTCCACACCTCGTTCAAGCTGTGCGTCTTCAACGTACATCCATGATGACTTGCCGCATAGAAGGATGGCAAGGCTGCCGGGAGATTCCTAACCTATCTGCTTTTCTGCTATCCGCCCATCTTGCATGTGCCGTAATCTGTACGGAGTAGGTGGATGCATGGCTGATATGTATCTGACTGCGACACTCTGCGCCTCAGTACATTCCTGACAGCTGACTGGCAGCGCAGTCTGCACTAAAGTCAATTTGGCTGCATACGCAGCTGCCGGCCAGAGAGACCTGCCGATCTGATTTTTTGCTTTTATCTACGAACCTGGAGGACCAACCTAGGGTCTAAGAGGGCAGTCATCAAAAATTTCTTAAATTTCTAGCGGTAGAGCCGTTACTCTAGTCTCCACTACCTTGTATAGGTAGGAAGCTAGTACCTTTCCACTCGGGGTTTTCACTCCTTTAGGCCCGAATCTATCTGGTCAACCACTACTTGGTTGCTATACGCATCCCATCCCTTACATGTCTCTTGCACCACATCCGGAATGGACATCGAGGTGATATCGTCCGGACGCTCAAGAATATTCATGTAAAGGCCCTGTAGATGATCATCAGCCCTCACTCCCATTGGTCTACGTCCTGGGGTAGGAACATACCAGCGAAAGATGCCATGCAATATGGCAGTGGAAGGGCCATACTCCTGGGTTGTCCGCATCATACTGAGCTACGATATGTCCCCCTGGCCGCAGCATCTGAACGTCGCGGCGTTGCGGATTGTCCGGATTCGTGATAGATTGGCCATCCCAATAGCCGTCACCCTCGTGTAAAATGTACATGTTGTGGCCGTGGAGGTGCATAGGCTGAGTTGTGAGTCATCGCTGATATCATCTACATAGGAAGGACATGAAGGTAAACCGGTGATGCTTACATGCGAAATGGTAGAGTTATTATTGATTATCAGCCGAACCGTCTTGCTGTCTCCCGGATGTACAACGTTCCACTCTGGCTCGTATGTTTGATTCTTTTCTTGCGCCAGGAGAAGTAGAGGTTTGTTGTAATTTCCTCGGAATGCTTGCTGATTGAGACGCCATTCGAGATGGCCTGTTGCGTTTACCTTTTCATCGACGATGACCTCGAACGTCTTGGCCGGATCAGGGTTGGGAGTGATAGAATAGTACGGAGTGGTGAGGGATAGATCATCATTGTTGCATTTGCCGTTGTCAATGGAGGGCCATGGTTCGGTGGTCGGCTGTGTGGTAGTATCGGCTTTCTGATAGTAAATCTCGGCCAATGCTTGAGGTTGGAGAGGTAGATTGCATATCGTAGAGATGTTGGAGCGCATCCAATAAGCCCCATTCGCATTTCCGTTGGCTTGAACAACCACGTCGGTACGTTGGCCAACCTATGTCTGTTGAGCCAAACAAAACTTACTTGGCAGAAAAAGATTTCTTACCCCTAGGAAGACAGTCTTAGTCGTATACGGCTTGATGGGAACATAGTCATTGGCTATCACAGTCATTTCATGCTGGTCGATAGAGAAGGACTGCTGCCCAGCAGCTCCAGCATTGATCAACCTTATTCTATGCGCCTTTCCTTTCTGGAACGTGAACTTTGCGAGGGGGGCATTGTTCGTGCAGGGCCGTCCGTCATTAACACTGGAACAATTGAAACTCATCTTGCCATTAATAATATTGTTGTCCGAGTACTGACGCCATTTGGTTTGATCCGTGCCCTCGACTATATTGGTTAGTGTGACATCAAGGGCATTATAGTGTCTTCGAAAAACCAACCGGCTTCCACGACCTCAAAATAATCCTTATGGAAGTCTGCTACATTGTTAGTGGGCAACTCTGAACTAGACTTATGAATCCTACAGTCAGAGAGTAAGACAGGTCCGAGGTCAATATCATAACCGTAGTTGATCGGTCCGTGAATAATCATGGGTCCCAGGAGCCCTCCTACATACTGTGCTGAATAGTGGGAATGATACCATGAAGTACCGTACAAATCCGCTTTGAAGCGATAGCTTCTACTGTTTAGCGTTTGCTCAAAGCAGGGGAATGCGATGCTCACGTAAAAGTTGTACCTGGAGCCACTGGGCACTGCTGGACACTTGGTGTCCCATCATACCATGGTGTAGCAGTTTGCAGAAGGCCATGCCAATGGAGCGTTGTACCTTCCTCAGGACCAGATATATTGTTTGTCACCTGTACTACAGTTGGAAATAGATTTTAGCCGTCGTGGCAGCTCTGTCTTATCTGTACAGGCTTTCTTGAGATGACTAACCTTCGATGTAGTCCCCCCAATTCGCCTCAACGACCGGGCCTGGGAACTGTCCGTTGACTAGTATCACGTTCTTCAGATAGCCGTCTGGGGCTATCTGAGCCCGGGAGAGTGCGAATTGGTAGTGGCGAGTTATGCCCGTATTAGGAACTTCCTTGTACGGGTTGGAGTTGTTGGCTGTCTTAGTCCCCCAAGGAAACCCTTCAGGGAGTGGATTGCTTGTAAGAAACTGAGGAAAGGTACTAGCGCCCAAAGTTCCCCATAGCGAGGCGCCATTGGTCTGCTCTTGACTCAAGGCTCGAACTCGGGCGAGAAGGCAAGTGACGAGCAATGGGAAAATAAAACACATTATCGTATGTAGAAGTAGGATCTGAGGGAGCGTATGAGGATTCGGCGCTCTTGCGTAACAAGAAGTGGGAGCTTGTCCTGCTGGCTTTTATCGTCCTGCTGAGCGCAAACCCGCCTCCTCCACGCAGCGCAGCAAGTTCCAGCATTTTAAATCATCCTTAGTGAAACGGCTCATTGGCGGAAGCTACCACCACGCGAGATGGGATTAAGGACTAGACTCTGACCGCGCCCAAACGATGGAAGCCTTTTTCGAGCCTTTCGGCGGTCCTCGCCCTGATTGGGGGCAGCCTGTTGCTCCAACTTCTACTGCCCCGCCCCATCCGTCCATAGAGTATGTTCAGCTCCGCCTGATGGATTTTTGACTTCGCATGACGAAAGAAACGTTGTAGCTCGGCCCCTCAGCCTTCCCTAATGTTCTGAGTTTACTCCACATAGTCGCAAACACTACCTGAAACAATATTCGAATGCCATCAGAAAAAATATCGATAATGGGTGAACAGCCTATAGAAAGGTACTATGGAGTTTACCATTATCGTTGATCAGCACGAGAGAATTAGTCAAACAGATGATGATGGTGATGCTATGGGATTTTCTCAGGAAGAGCGCCAAGAAGAGATCGACGCACCAAATAAAAGAATTATAGACGCAGGTCGCGCAGCTAAGCGTTCATTTAGAGTAAATCTCATAAATAAGCGCGAGCAAGCGTGTGTTTGAGAGTATGCAGGCAGTTAACTTTTAGCAATTCCTGGAGAGGGTCGATGCTGTGGCGCCACAAACTTGCTGGTACGGCATACCGTTCAGAACTCAGCGAATCCACGATGCGGCGCCACGCTTGGACTGTAAGGCAGTGATTGAAGAGACTGATAGTACGTAAGGTATTTGAAAGTCCTTGACACACTAAATACCTTTCTAAGAAACTTCCAGATGTTGAACATGACAAATCTTTCCAATGTTTGCTACGCTGAAAATGCAATCGGCAAGGGACATGACACCCCTCGATGATGCATTAGGTACAGGCAGCTTCTTATATCGAGATCTCTGACGAAGAAAAGCGGCCCTATAAATTCATGCAAGTGAGCAGGTAGCATACCCTACTTTATCATGAAAGAATTTTTCACAAGCTTCTTCTTAGCTTCTAGTAAAAGCTTGCTCTGAGACGTGAACATTCATGTATATTACTCATGATTTTTCCGTCGTGATGAGCCCAGCAAAACACCGGACTAGCTCAGCGATGAATGATTGCAAGGCTCAAAATGACGCTGAAGAAGCAAGTATCGAGGCGGCAAGCTCAGAGTATTGTCATCACACGAGGTCCTTTGTATAAAGGAATTGAAAGACATGAATCTCACGACGATACGTTGAAGAACCAGTTGATCGAAAGAGACTAGTGAGGGACGAATAGCTAGAAGGAACGGTCTGAGCGGTAAGGTCATAAGTACTGATTTACATTCAGAAAGATTTTTAAGAGCATACAACTGCGTTGATAAGTTGTTTTCTACAATCATTTATTTTATGTTTCTTATATCTATGCATTTACTATTAGTCTGAAACTTGCCCTACTTTGACTGTTCTTCCAAACTCAATTGACAGTTATCGAATCTCACATCTAGAACGGCTGAACGTAATTTTCAACTCAATAAGGTCTATGGTTCGGCAAATCAGCCACTAATCTCAGAAGCGCTCTCTACGTATATGTGTGTCTAGCTGATCGCTTGCGAAGAGGCTGATAAGAGAGACAACTCGAAATCGTGCTCAAGTGATGTTCTCATCTTCAGAGATTCATTTCCCCTTATATACCAAATCAAAGGCTTGCATGACTTGTTTGACATTCTGCATATTTCCTTGAGAATCAATTCATATAACTTTCAACAGTGCCTTCAGTGTTCTCGCAATCACTTCTAAATATGATGACTTCGTTCTATGATTCAGATTAAGTCAGATATACCGATCTAGCCCTATTTTTCTTTCACTTTCAGATAGATACGAGCTAAAGGTAATTCTTCCAATTCTTGACTCACGACAATCAGCTGAATCGTTAGTGGTCGTCTTGCATGCACTTGCTCGGCTTATCTCTAGCAACCTCGAGATCATAACAATCGTCTAATGTTGCGTGGTTCTGACTAAGATTGAGGCCTGATCTAGCGGCTCTAAGCACTTCTAGCAAATACTCAGATTCTGAACCCGGTATTCGAGTCGAAATTGCATGTCGTTCACTGCATCATGAACAGTCCTCAGGGATGAGAAGCAATCACAAGTTAGATTTAGGTTGAAATCTAGTACAGACGAATAGACAATGTCGGAAGCACTGAGACCCAGGTGTCTGCCTACAAGAAAGACCTTGAAGGACGAAGTGTACTGAACCTGGCTTTATACGTACTCAGCAATAGAAAATGTATTAGCGAGATAATAAAAGAGAATCTTATCACACGAATCTGATGATACCACATAGGGAATATGTTAACAGATAATGAAAGAGAATTTTTATCACATGAATCTCATGATGCCACATATGAGCCCATCTAAGAACCTTCCGTCGACTTATGATTGAAACTATCTTGCTTATTCAGGTTCATACCCGGGCTTTGCTATCTCGCAGAGGTGATCTGTTGGGACAGGCAAGACCTCTTTCCTTGAGCCAGTTGCAGGTTACTCCCCCAACCACAGTATTCTCTATCATTTTCTTCAAAAGCAGAGGAACCAAACTTGAGATGCTAATTCTGCCACCCAGTAAGTGCTGCAGAGGAAGATAACGTGTGAGGATGATCGACATCTAAGATCCGGCTTCGTAGATTTATACATTCTTTCATCAGCTTGATGGCCTTTGCATTCCGGCCTTGCGCTTTCCAGGTGAAGGCCAGATTGGCCATGCTGGTCAGCGTGCGTGGATGCTCCTCACCCAGCACCCTCTTTCTTGTCTTCATCACTCCCACGTCCAGCTCCTCAGCTTCCTTCCAGCGTCCTTGGTTCCGGTATGTCGAGGCCAGATTGGCCATGCTGCTCAGCGTGTGTGGATGCTCCTCGCCCAGCACCCTCTTCGTTGTCTTCATCACTTCCATCTCCAGCTTCTCAGCTTCCTTCCAGCGTCCTTGATTCCGGTATGTCGAGGCCAGATTGGCCATGCTGCTCAGCGTGTCTGAATGCTCCTCGCCCAGCACCCTCTTGGTTGTCTTCATCACTCCCATCTCCAGCTCCTCAGCTTCCTTCCAGCGTCCTTGATTCCGATATGTCGCGGCCAGATTGGCCATGCTGATCAGCGTGTCTGGGTGCTCCTCACCCAGCACCCTCTTCGTTGTCTCCATCACTCCTACCTCCAGCTCCTCAGCTTCCTTCCAGCGTCCTTGGTTCCGGTATGTCGAGGCCAGGTTAGCCATGCTGTTCAGCGTGTCTGGATGCTCCTCGCCTAAAACAGCTTTTTTCTGGTCCCATGTTTGTGCGTGCATACTTGCCGCTTTCTGATAGAGCCCACATTCGTCGAAGTATATCGCCGCCCATGTACTCGCATCCAGCAACGTAGCACTGTGGAGCCCGTACTGTTCTGCGAAGCCCTTCATGAATTCAATGTGGCTGATAAACTGACCACATCGACTCCAATTTCGTGGAGATCTGCGGTCACCAATCTCGTCGAAAGCCTTGCAAACAATGCATATGACCATCTCAAGCCACTGCTCCCGTTCCGCAGCGGCGATCAGCTTCGACCGAAGCAGAAGCTGGACGAGGTCATGGATCCGTACCATGCCCTCGGATCCCTCCAGCGTGAAGACCGCCAAAGACAGACGTCTGATCTCTTGGATGGCTTTGGAAAGACGTGTTGAAGACTGAAACAACCCGATTACCGCCCCAAGCTCGTTGACTGCTGACGCTATGGGTCTGTCACGCCTGTCCCCCTGGTACAGGGCGCCACATCCCTGTTTGAGGATACTGACTGGGATGTTTTCGGGGTCACAGAAGGAAAGGATCCGAAGAAGGGTCAACGCATCTGGTGCCGTCTGTGAGATTCGGTTAAGAGCCGGCATGAACGTAGCCACGACCGATTTCTCTTCATGACGGGATAGGTCGTTCTCCCACGAAAGGAACTGGATCCTGGTCAGCCGGTCCTCACTCCCGAATCTTTGCCATGCTTTCCAATCACCTCTATTATTTCTTCGCTCTTATACAAATTGAGAAGCTCCTTCGTGCTGCTCCCGTAGCCCTTGATATATGATGCAGCTTGGTCGATCGCCAGTGGCAGGTTTCCCACCGACTTCACGAGACGCTCAAGATCTGCATTACTAGCTTCCTCTGTACTTTCTTCACCCATTTCAGCCCCGGCCGCGAGCATCGCGACCGCATCGTCGATTCCTGGCGGCTGTAAAGCAAGCACGAGTGATTTGCCCGGGATAGTACATGATTCCGCGATTGTGGCGGTCCGAGTGGTGAATAGAAGCCTACCTCCGCTGTTTCGTCGAGGAAGAATCTCGTCAAGAATCATCGTGGTGGTCTCTTGGGTCACATTGTCCAGAACGAGAAGCCACTTCTTCGCAGCTGTCGGATCTTCTAGCCACGCTCGCGCCACGGTCAATTTTGTGACCTGATCCGAAGCGTACCGCTCAGGGAGACGGAGAAGATCCACCAATTTGGAGAAGTCCCGAGCCAACTTCTCAACCGACCCTGCAGACACCCAAAATGTATACGTATAGTGGCTTCTTCCAGAGGCAAGAATCGCATATTGCAAAGCCAGCTGTGTCTTTCCTACCCCTGGCATGCCATGTATGATGCAGCGGGCTGGGAGGCCATCGGAGGATGCACTGAACGCGTGATCGATCTGCTGCAGCTCATCGCCTCGGCCCGTGAAATAAGAGGAGAGGATATAGTCAGGCAACTCGCAGACACTCGCAGGAAGCCTGTTGTCTGCATTTCGTCAGTGGCATTCCCAGTACACAAAAGACTCCATGATCTGAACGCACCAGACCTGGAATCGAAGTAGATCGGTGCACCATTGGTGTTGAAGCTGTTGCCCATGAACTGCGGACCTCCATCGCTGTTGAACCGTCCCCCAAATCCTGTCTCTGCCTGCGTACTGTCGGCTCGCATGTCTATCGTGCATGTAACGTCCTCATGATGGTCGTGCTCTTGTAGGTGAATCTATGGCAGCCGAGCCTCGTCCTGATGGTTCGAGATAAAGGCACGCTGTGTGATTGGATGCCTCGGCTCATCGCAAGGCTGATCCTGCAGTCCTTTGTTCGAGGGCGGTAGTTGATCCTTTAGGAATTGACACTCTTCTACTACCCACTGAATTGCTTCGTTCTTTGTTCCTTGTTGGTGTGACCATAATACTTCCTTGTCGTACCACCAAGCCACGCAACTTCTCTCGCAAGACCGTCATGAACGCCATCATCCACCGATCGCGGTCCCAGAAGAGCAACGTTGAGCCTCAAAACACAGGTGAAGGTCTAGCGAAGACCGGTCGGCCCGCGCCTACGTCAAATTTGGGCCTGCGAGTGGTGAACCCCTGCCGAGTCAACGCGATGATTGAGTGAAGATGTATCAATCGCGTTCTGCTTTTGAGAACTGATCACGGGCCCTAGCATAATATTCATCCATGGCCTTACGGGCGACAGAGAGTCAACGTGGACTGCAAAGGGCGCTGCAGCCTGCTGGCCAGAATTGTTTCTCGTCAATGATCTTCCCGAGGCCAGAATTATTACATACGGGTACGATGCGGACGTGGTTAACTTTTGGTCGATGGCATCGCAAAACACGGTTGGCGACCACAGTCAAAAGTTCTTGTCGTCACTCGCCAATCTGAGAGATAGCACAAATACTGTTGGTTCAAGAATCATTACGTGGGTTGCTCAACTGATATGATCCCCTTTTTATAGAGCACGAGACCACTAGCGTTCGTTGCGCATAGTATGGGCGGGATTGTCTGTCAAGACGTAAGATTAAATATCTTTGGCTCGAGGACTAGCTCTGAGATACGATAGGCATTGTTGAAATCGAGGGGTAGTGCCGACCAACATACTCAGCATATCTTTGAACATACAAAAGGCATTCTCTTTATGGGAACTCCACACTGTGGCTCAGGTCTTGCAGAATTGGCGGTTATCGGCAGCAACTTCCTTCAGTATTTTCGCCGAGTCAATCATGAAACTTTGAAAATCCTGCAGCAGAAATCTGAGGTCATGGCAAGAATGCGGCAAGATTTTCATACCATGCTACGAGGTCGGGACCAAAGCAAAGATAGGGAGATTGTGATTGTATGCTTTTATGAAGAGCTGCCGGTCCGGGCTATTGGAGAGGTAATCTATAGCTGAAATGATCAGGATATGTTTTGTAACTGACCTTTATAAGATTGTGCCAAAACATTCGGCTTCCCTCGACAGGTATACATCCATTGGCATCCACGCGAATCATACGGATATGACGAAGTTCTTGAGCGATCAAGATCCCGATTATCGAAACGTACTTTCCGAGCTTCAAAGGTTCATTCAGTCTTATAAGCAACAAACGAAAAAAGAGCTGCCCTTAACAACCTCTGTATCCCTTAAAATCCAAGGACAATCTGATCATGGACTTGGAAACGAGAGTTCTTCGGCGGGCAAGCAAGACGAGAACATCGTGCGTGAAAAAGAGAAGCCATATTGGCCGACAAAGTCAGTCAACACCTTTGCCGGTACATTTCATACCAATGGGGGCAAAATGATCCAAGGGAACGAATTTAACTCAGGAGGCGGGCCGATGAGCTTTTAATCAAAATAGCAAGGATATTATGAAGGTCTTTAGTTGATCGGTCAGCACTATCTATTGCAATGAGAGTTCAATGCAAGTTGTCGAACGTGATTCCGACCCTTTTTCAAAATCTCGTCATTCGCAAATACCTCGACGTTTCCCATTTAGGACCTATACCAACGCCCAAGTGTTCTCACTAATCAAGCAACGTTCTTCTATTGTAGCTGCTGGAATGAGGCACGGTATTATTGATCATCTTACCGTATCATTTTCTCGAATTTAGTCTTCCATATTATTTAATATATTAGACAGACGCTGGGCTGAACTGAGGCAGAATTGCATGTCTTGATGATCTCAATGCAGCAATATGTCAACTAGTACTTTCACGATGTCTCGTACGACAAGACGAACGATGATGTTCATGACGGTCTTGCGAGAGAAGATCTCGACTTAGCTTAGGTTCATACATGCAATCTAGATAATATGAGGTTCGGATTCGCGATAAGTATGTATAATTCTTTCATTTCTTGCGGATAATCAGTGCAAAGTCCGCTTGATATGATCGCCAGTTGATCTACCGTTGCAGATAGGCGAATCTCCTGCCCTCATTGTTGGTAACCACAGGCTCCCTTGCTATGTACATAGCCTAAGGGTTCGTTCCTAAGAGAACTCTCCCGGGAGAACTTTCTTCCAGGTGCCACTACAGAATTCTGGAAGAGGTGAAGTAGACAGCCGACATGCGTGCAGCAGTAAAAGCTCAGAATTACTTCCACAAATATTATACCATATGATACTCGCTTCCACGCATTTACGATTGAGCCTCCGCAAAGGTTACTCTCAGGAGTCAGTCAGCCCTGGGAATTGGCGCCCAAGACCGACACTCTCCTGAGTCGAGTTTCTTAAGAGGCATATTCTCCTAGCTCCAGCTGGTTCCTGAGCACGTTCTCCCAAGATGTGCGCTCTCATGGGCATTGTTTACCGGGAGCTCTGACGTCTTAGGTGAAACGCGTGCAATCGTTATATCATATGCTTTAATGTTCTTTCCTGTTTCGCAGAAATCTGTTCGAATTGACCATTGTTCTACGCCTACTTTCGCCTTTCTATCTGCACTCGTCATCTTCGTCTAGTCTTTTATATAAAAAAACAGTTAAGTAATACTGATATTCAGCGCTTTGTGTTAAATGCAACTAATGTTACCTGAATGTCAAATCCTGCATAGACAAGAGAAGAAATTGTGACCGACATGATGTTCTCTTGAGGTGGAATGTGGCCGAATTCGGAGCAGAGCAGAAATCAGAAGTCTGATACAGTATATGTACATTAGGGTTAACTCATAGCCTTTCTCATCTTCGACCTATGTCTATGCCGGTACAAGCGCTAAGACAATTATGTCCGCGTGACAGCTTCTCATATAAGTCCGACCGCTGCGGTTCACTGCTCATTCTTGCTCGCCTGGCTCTGTGCCTGGCTCGCCAAACCACCCTTCTCCGTCGTGCCAAAAGCCTTTGTCTCCCGACTATGCATCAGATCCCCATCCTCCTTTGTCACAGCCTGGGGATCTTGCTCCAGCTTCTGCTTCACCGCCTCGGCAGCGCTCTCATAGTTCTCCTGGCGATCGAGCTGGCTCTGCACAGTAGAGTCCGTTGAGCCAGCGTTTGACTGGCCGTTGATGGGGGTACCTTGCTCGTTCTTGGCAGCCAAAGACTGGGCTTGTGAGGCAAGACTACCAGAACGAGGTTGTTGGCCGCCGAGGGCGCGGGATTCGCGGCGGTGGAGAATTTGGGCGTCTTCGGCGGTGACGGAGGAAGGTTCGGTGGCTACTTTGGAGCCGAGTCTTTGCTCCGCTGGTTGTGCATTACGTTGCTTGGTGAGCTCGGATTGCAGTTGGGCAGCTGTTGAGCCTGGAGGGAAATATTAGCAGAGTGGAGGTAGTCTGGAACGAAAGAGGTTCGACCCTTGGTGGTGCCACCCTCTTGCCTCGAGACATCAGATATGATCTGACCCGCTTCAGAGCGGCCACGGCTGGCGAAAGTGGTCATGGTGGTGCTGATAGCTCTTCGTTGAATCACGGTGCTTTGTTTGAGAGTTGAAAGCATGAGAAGGGAGCTTCTGGACAACATGATTGCGTTTGGTATTGGGACAGAGGTTGTGAGTGCAGGAGCGTTCGCGGTTACTGAAGTAGGAAATTGTGACTTGTGATGAAATCATCGACCAGAATCCAAGGGGTGAGAGTGGATCAGGTAATGATGAAGTCATCGCAAGGCCAGGAACATCATCATCTTTCAGAAGCAACAGACGACAACATAATGATACTTGAGCACTTGATAGTCACAGTACTCTATCAGCGAAAGTAAACGAACAATGTGAGTGGAAGGTCCCTCATCTACCTTGTGAGTTGAACTCCTCCAGTCATTACGAAGAGGATGATCATGTAGCCCCCGGTACGAGTATGGTATCGTACCTTAGCTGCCTGTACTGTATTATAGGCGTATGCACTTGCTCGTACATACTCCGTACACGGACTTATTCCGCCGTCCAAAGAATATCTTTGACAATCATCATCGATGGCGATGCTTCTTGCAAAAACCTCTTCCAACACTTTACTTCAGAAGAAAGGACGGCACAAGGTTACAGTATCGTGAGTATATAAAACACCCACGCTTGCTAACGGCCCCGTGTTTCAACCCTAATTTTGCAGCATATTCGAATACCCAGATTATCTCAATCCCCCGCCTATCGGGTTCCTATTTCCATTTCCCCAATCATACCTTGTATCTATCGATCCTGTTTCCTCAGTTTGAAATACCCCGGCTGTAGCTTCTCAAAGACCCTTTCGGGGTCGTACTTTCGCTGAACAGCGAGCAACTTCTCTCTGTTCTTGGGTCCGTAGCCACCGAAAACGTCTTGGGAGATGTACGCGTAATTTTGGTAGATGTAGCGGTGGTGGAGGTTGCGAGACTGGAGCATAACGTCCTTGAATCAGTATCTTCTAACTATTGGTGTGGAAAGGATGTACGAAACCACTCCACCTTTCCTAGGGCGACCGCTTTCTCCATTATCTCTTTGGCAATGCTAATAACGGTATCATCATCCTTGATATCGCCCCACTGAAGGTCGATGTTCATAACTACCCGCCGAAAGCTTGTCAGTATGTGGCAAATGCCTAGGGCTGGGGCGAGCAAAGAACAACGAACGCGAAGGCCCCTTACGAGTGAGAGGAGCATCATGCGGTGAAATTCCGAGAGCATTTCCACCATTCCTGGAGAAGTGAGAGGTTATAGGTGCCGAGATAGGTTGAAAGACAAGTGCAGGCAAGGACCCTTGAATGTTCAAGATTGGCTGTATAGAGTTGTACCAAATACCCAAGATATCCACCTGTAATTGGACGTTGTTTTTGAATGTTGCCGTCATGAAGATTTGCCTGTGAGTTTTTCATGAGCCACCCGTTTACAGGCTGGTAATTCTACGAACAGCTACTAACCGAAATCCGTTTGGCTGGCTGTTTTTGATCTCCGTGGTCAGGTTACTCAGGGTCGTGATCCTCGTGGTATCAGAACTATTCGTGAGCGAGGTGAAGTTTTCAAAGATTTGCGGCTTTGCGATTGGGTCTTTGTACGTATACTCGGCGGAGAAAAAGCATCCCAGACCTTTGACACAGGCAGTAGATAGGATGAGAGCTGCTTTGGGATCTCGGTCGTGGTTCATGTTGAACATGTAAAAGGCATTGTACAAGGAAATGTTCTCAGCGAGTGGGTAGACCGTCATGCCGCCCCACATCAAGCCGTGTTCGAAGGTATCCAGATCAAACCTGATGACTCTTAGATTCAAACCCTGGTGAAAGGAGCTCGCAGCCAAACCTGGTCACAATCCCGAAATTGTTCCCTCCGCCCCGCAAAGCAAAATACAAGTCTTCCCGGGAAGATGAGTTGACATTGACTATCTCTCCATCGGCAAGAACGACCTAAGACGTGCTCAGACGTGGCCAACTGAGCAAGGGACGTGATTGGGAGTAAGGGTATAGGAAACCTCATATTGATTAACATTGTCGCACGCCCATCCGTAGAGGCCAGCAAAGAAGCTTATACCACCTATCTAAGTATTAGCCTAGAGGACTACTAGATTCATGGTCAGTTAGCAACCTCCGAGAGTCAATCCGCCTACACCGATATCCCCATTTCTTCCCCCGGTGACGGCAAGGCCAAGTGTTTCAAGTCTCGAATATACATCTGACCAGTGATTGCCACTGCCGAGTCGGGTCGTCTTTCTATCAAATGACACTTCAATTGTACTCAATTTCTCCAGATCAATTGTAATACCGCCCTGGCTATTTGAAGCACCGATAAAACACGCATGCCCACCGCTTTTAACTGCAAAAGGGCATTTCGACAAACGTATTTCTTTCACAGCAGCCGAAACCTCGTTGGCACTGACAGGAGTGAACCGACATGCTGGCTGGGTTTCTGATTGCTGCTGAGACCAGTATACTTGCTCCTGTACGTATGCAGTAGTGTTGGGTAGGCTCACAGCACCAGGAAACGCATTGGAAAGCTTGCTGCACTACTATCACGGTCAGAGAACATTGAGTCGAAGCAGAAGGGACCTTTAGACTTACGCAAGCACCGCAGCCTGTGGTATCAGGGCTTTCATTTTCCGACAAAGCACATTGGATGTTCAAACTCTGCACAAGCAGACGGAAGATTGCAAGCCTGAGGAACAGTGTCAAACACATTGTTTCAGCAGAGAAAAAGCACGAGTTGACAATTAAACAACTGTTGTTCTTTGGGTTGCGGAAAAATAGATACACCGAACGTTAAAGTCGATCACCAATGTCTCCAACTAAAGTCTGTCAAGAAGAACGAGCTGAACGACCTGGAGTCACAAAACTTGTGCGTTGTCAGACTTCAGCCACATAAGGTAAGCTAGAAGCACGGACACTACTGCAGGCCATGCATACTTCAGATCTGATGGGCTGAGGCGGCAAACAGACGGTTGGAGATAGCCGTTGTGTTTTTTAGGAGTGCCAGCCGTCAGACTCTGGTGATAAGGTATGCAAGAACGCACTCCCAGTCATGGTTCTAGCACCGATATAACTACAAAATATAGTAGTAAAATGGAAGCAGCACCTGTCGCTTCTGGGTGAATTCTTACCCCGCAGCTCGACCGCGCCTTTCTGGCGTTCGTCTGGCGTTCGTCTGGCGTTTATATGGCGTTTCTTACTGTTCAACACCATGTCTCGCCACTGACTTGAAAGAAAAGAATTTGATGATCGCCTTTTTCGAGGCGGTAATAGCACAAACCCGACGCCATTGCCATTCCTTCCAAGTGTGCAGTCACCTTTCAGGCTAAGCGGTGGGCCTCCACAGCCTCCTCTAGAGTTGAGATCTCGGCATCTTCACCTGCTCTTGTGCCTCGACTTTCCGGTAATGTATCATTCATTTTGGCCCTCAGCGTCTTAGCAAACCCAGGGTCTTCCTCCACTCTATTCTTCTTATCCTCCTCGGAAAGAGACTGAAGCTTTCGCAGATTGACAATTGACGTCGGATTGGTTGCGTTGATAAAAGCTTCCCTTCTCGACTTGGCTCAAGCCATAGTGAGAGGCCCAGGCTCTCCTCTTTTGAGGTCTCGCATGACGACATCCCATACGCGATAGCATTCAAGACACCGGTGATGAGACCGAGGCCGCCAATTGGGTTATCTGAATGCAAAGCGTCGCCTCCAAGAAGTACCCTTCCTTTCCTGGCCTGACTAGCACGTCGCTGATGCAGCACGTATGGCTCCGCATCACAACCTTTAAGCCCTTTGATCCTTCAAGAAACAGCACTACTCTTTCCTATGCTCGGGCTATCATTGCGTCACGGGATCCAGGCAGATCGAGCGGTACGGGGTGTGTGACACGCCACTGCGGTATCCCATCACAATCTTCGCCAGTATATGCAATTACAGCCCAGTCTTCTGGATGGACGATGCAATTCACTGGGTGATATCCCATCCTTTTGAGAAAAGTCATACAAGACATCTGCCCCGATCATTTTCAAATCCGGCCACGTACAGCCGTCAAAGGGAATACACATGATCCGCCTTACGGAGCTGTTGCTCCCGTCGGCTCCGAGCACATATTCAGCGTGGAACAGAAGGTCTCCATCCTTTTCCTTGCCTTGATGGACCATGACTTTAACCTTGTCGCAGCTTGGTAGGTCCTCGATCCCTACACATCTTAACCCAAACCTAACATCGACACTAGGATACTTCTTCAGATCGGCAAGAACCAAATCAGCCATCCTTTCCTGACAAATCACCAATAGACCACCAAATTCCCGTGGCGTTATGGCCAGTAAGTGGCAGGTGCGCCAGCCGTCTTCCATCCCTGTCTCGCCGAGCTGCGCCTTCATTGCTCAGGTACGCATGCGACTGCACAAGCTCAAAGGTACCGAGCGAGCGGAGAGCGGGGATAACCACCGGCATATACACCAGAGCCTCTCGAGGACACGAGTATCAATACCCGCCTGTCCCAACGGTAGAGCCGTCAGTAGCCCAACCGCACCTGCACCGACCACGATCACTGAGTGGTTTTACTGTTGGGAGACATGTCAGACAAGGTGGACATACCGGATAGTGCGCTTAGCAAGTGTCAAAGACTACATCTTACCTGGTCCATGCGAATACTTCCTAGCACAGAAGAAGAGAAGTATCTGATTCTGACTATAAGTTTGTCAGCAGAGGTGGACATCTGTCAGCGTACGTGAGACTCAGAAGTAGGTTCTTTCCGGCAAGAGAACCCGTATGTACCTCTGGCCTCGTATAAGGTATACAGACACTGGCATTGTGCAAAACAAAGGGTTGCTCAGGACCACAAAAAACAAAGGGTTGAGACATGGAATACCAATAAAGTCATTGTCGTGAACAAAGACCGCGCAAGGGCCCCTTAAACCGGGTATCGGCTGAGCCCTGATATCTACTATGCCATGTCATCAACAGAATTTTCCAGTACCCACCGCTCAAAGAGCCACCCCTATTATCGAAAGAACTGTACCCAACAGAATTATACGCTTGCTCCACCTTTTGACTTAGCACTAGTCTGGAACTATGTGCGTAATCACCGAACATATTTTCAGCCGGTGCATGCACGTATATAAAACCGAAATACTCATCCGATGCCCTGACTATCGGTGGTGGGGCTGCAATAGCGAAGAAGAAGAGATCCGTATTTCGATGCCCGATCGCCTATGCTGCCAACGGTGTGTGAGCACTTGGGCAGCCCAAGTTCGCAGGGAATACGTGATCCGAGAAAAAAAAATTATCGAAGACGCGGAGACCAAACATTGGTCAAAAGAGACTCTGAGTAATGCACGAAGGAAGCTCAACCGTGCACAACGAGCAGAGATTCGAAGCCTAAGGGATATGGGTGACAGTAGAGTTGCCTTAGCTGAGCCTGACAGATATGCCAATATCGAAGGCCCAACCGGCGCAGAGATCAGGTCCTAGAAGCCCTGACAGATGAGGTCAAAGTGGATATCGCGAGGTAAGTAACCTCCCGCCCAACGACGAGACTGACCTATACAGAAAAAGCCGATCATCGATCCGAATAGAGCTTAGACCGGAGTCAATGGGGTTTCTATATAATGCCATTTGTTTGAATCTGTAGCCGCCTTCAGCTTCGAAGCGTAGATAATACAGTACGAGTATAACAAACCATAGAAATGAGACTTGAGATTCTTACCTACTGTAGGATTCTATGAATATAACATGCACCAAGCTCAGCCAACACCCTTGCAAGCTTTAGAACCAATGTTTTCAACAGATTAGAGCTAAGCGGCCATACGCTTAGGTTACCCTTAGTTCCTTCACACGTTCACGTACCTCAAGGCACACATTGCACGTGTTATATTCTTCTACCCGTTCAAGATCTACCCTCCATCTTCCACCCAAACCCCGACTATTAGCCCTTGGCCCAGACGCAAGCACACAATACATGATACGCACCGCTCAGACATCAACCTACGAGACTAACAGAAGTAATATTTAACCGCAACCAATACTTTCATCTTACCTGCTGATCGCGTAAAACAGAAACCACCTTATTCAGCAAGATGCCTGAAGATATCTTGGGCCAGAACAGCCTCTCACGATCTCAACGAGCAAAGATAGAGAGCAGACGTCGGGCTAGAAAGGCGACAAGAAAGGCGGTAAGAGAGGCGGCAAAAGAGGAGAGGAAGCTCGAGAGAGCAGAAGAAAAGAAGAATTTGCGATGGATGAACATGCTGGAAACCCGCTTTCAGATGAATGAAGAGGAATACGTGAGTATGGTGATTAGAAAGCGAGTGTTCGAGTACTAAAACTACTAGTCCTTGGTTGATCTTCCGGAAACAGACGACTTAGATGAGGAGCTTCTTGCCGAACAGGCACTCGACGACACCGAATCCGATGACGACAGTAGTGACGGCTTGTCCGATTCGGAAACAGAAACATCAGAGGAAGAGGAGGATGAAGAAGATAGCACGGATGAGGACGATGATTCGGAAGAGGACGGCGGGCCGGAAGAAGACGATGAGTCGGATGAGGATGGCGAGGTGGCGGAAGAAAAATTGGCCGAGGGACGCTCAACCTAGGATGAGCGAGAGGACACCATATCGAGCACGCCCTGGCAATCCCTAGGCATCACCCATTCACCTACGGCGGAGCTCCTTACGGTCGTCGAGGCATTTTCGTACACATGAGCTGTCCATTTCCGGGCTACTCACAGGTGGCTTTTGCTGTCGAGCTTTTTCCTTATGTTTTTTTCCCGGACAATAGAAGTTGTACGATTTTCATTCTTCGTCGGGGTGTTGAAGGTTGTAATGGCAAGGTTAGGAGGGACGAGTACGTACAAAAGTCTAAGGTAGCTCATGTTGCAGAAGGTTCCTTAAGGGGGTGGATGGTGGTCGGTACATACCGCATGCTGCTACGCTACTTGTAGCGTAGCGCTTTCAAGAACCTCAAGTGGGCGATCATTTTGTTGTCCTAAGCATTTCGAGTTTCAGCTCCCCGCTCTCTTCGATAGCTATTCTAGATGAACTTTATGCGCTGCTTACCTCTCCTACCGACATTGTGTCGAGTATCAATGCTTCAAGGGTTACTTGCTTGAGGTTGATCGAGATGTCCCATGGCCTTCTACTCGAACATCAGCCCTTTCCCCAGGCTTCGCCCCTCCATAACGTACCTACATGAGCCGTAATGCAGCCTGGGTCCGACACGTCGAGCGAGCCCATATTGTTGGATGATATAGCATTCCTCTCCGGCTCAAACCGTCGCCGTTTATGAAGTTGTGGATGCCGCCGAAACCGGGTACAACCAGAAAATCTAATAGATCTTCAAGGAGCTCGGATAACAGCCCATCCGCCAAGTCATGATGCCGTGATCACTTCGCAGACTTAAAGAATCATGCATGAAGTTTCTGTACTCATATTTCATGCGTTCCCCCCGCGTTCAATGGTCAGCTTGGTCTTCGAACGTGCTGTTCCTCCCTTCGCTGACTGGATCAGTCCCTGCTTTTGATTGTCTGAGCTGGTTCTCATCCTACTACATCGCTGAACTTCCTTCTTGTCCCTCTTGAGAATTCCTTTTACATCGCTAATGACAATAAAGTCAATCTAAATTATTCTTGTGGGACGATCGTTGGGTGATTCATCATCAGCAATGTCAAAGCTCGTCTCCGCTACGCTTATCTCTCGAGGCGAGGCCGAGAAGAGTGCTATGATCCAAATACTCAGCAACAAATGGATTCTCGAAGGGGGTGTTACGTTCAGATTGGCGATCACAATACTTGGAGGCTTCAATCTCGTCTTCGCTCTGTTGGTGATCGCTAATATCATACACGATGCGTGGCCAGCTAGGGTCCGGAAGCTCTCCTTGGATTCCCGGTAAGTCAATAACTTGAGAGACATGCTATTATACCACTAACAATGAATAGGAATCCCAGTCACTCTCGCCTGACGCTACATCCGGCGGAGATGTTCCCATTCATCATATCAATAGCGGTCGTCGTCCAAGAGGTAATATTTATCGGGATACAAAGTAGCACGTTTGAAGAAGTAACATCATTTGATTGTAAAGCGACAGCACAGGTTGTCTGGCCTGGTATGATGTCCCTGATCACAATGCCGTTAGTCCATGTCTAAATGTGAACAGCACTATGGATTGTTCCATACGCGATGGTAGTCTTCGGCCTAGAAACCACCTTTCGATCGCTTCAGAGGGCACGCTTTCATCCCCGGGGGAAATGGAATATTCCTCTTTGTCTTGCTGCCGTGCCCATATTGACACTCCTTACTTGGACTCCCTCCAATTTCTCTCAGAGCAAGGGCCCGTGTCTAGCGAGCTTGATCTGGTGGACCGCAACCTACGCAAAGCTTGGAATTGTCATCGCAACGTCCCTGATCTTCACATACAGTCTTTGTGCTCTTGTGATTACACTACAATTACTAAGGAGACTCCAGACGGATCGCGATGAGCGAATCGCGGCGGCTCGAGTCGTGTATTATCTTGTGCCTAGCATTGTGCTCTTAGTATGATACCCGACCACAAATATAGATGGCTACATGCTAAAGTTGGATAGGCGCTCATCTTACCTTACTACATCTCAATCGCGACCCACAGGCCAGCCATTCGTACATCTCAGATTGCAGAGGTCGCTCTCAACCTTTTCGGCATAATCAACGGTGTCCTCCATGTGTTCCTTCGATCCAATGCGGACAGGTTTGCTATTAGAGCCATGGCGACTCCGTGGTCTCAGAAGCGACGTTTGAGAATCTTCGGACCCAGTGACCTGGACATGAAAATGCATATCAGTTCACCTATCCTTCGTCAGAAAAGCTTCCGCGAAAGTACGGACGAGTTCACGGTACAATCTGAGAGGTATCCAGATGTATTACCAACTCTATTACCAAATCGATCAAATTCATCCAGAGCCCGTTTCGAGCACCTGAACTTTTCCACCGAACCTCCTGTGCCTCAAACAAGCCCAGTCGCACAGCCCCCTCGAGCAATAGCGTCGCGGTCAGCGACGCAGAATCGACCAAATTACTCGGTTTATCCCACCTCTGCATCTGCTATTGTACGCACGTCTACCAGCACGACTATGTCTCAAGACACCGAAGTTCCTATCCAGCCTCCACCTCCAATCTCCCGAGCCCATGAGCGAGGCTTCTCCGGACAGAGTAGCGCTACCGTGCAGATAGGACTCCGCCTAAGCTATTTGCATCGAGCTCTAGACTCTGTTGAGCAAGAACCCGCTTCTCCCTCACTGCACTTGCCCCTTCAGCTTACGTCCTCCTTGCGGCCTTCTTCTACGGGTAGTAGTACCATCTTTACCCAGCCTATGGATCACTACCATGTCTCTAACAATAAAACTCTTCCCATGCCAAACCAACCTAGTAAAGCACAGATTCCTGATCCGGCGTCAATGACCAGATCTGAAGGAGGTCACTCAATCTGGGCGATCGGTGGAACCACCACACCTGAACTTAAGTCCGATGACAGTCTCGTTGGCACAACAAAGCCGCTTCCCCCAGTTCCACTTACCTTACGAGTCATAAATTCTCGACCACGAAGTCACGATGATATTTCCAATATGCAATCGAGGCCTTTTTAAGCTGGACTTACCGATATAGTCTACCCCGAGCTGTACAAATACTTCAGACCATTCGCCTTAGTTTGGTACTTCCTTGTAGTACTTCTGTATAAGATCTTTGCATCGTCTGATACACTGATACTTACTTACCTTTCCTTCTGGATACGGTTGAGGCTTCACACTCACTCCTTGCCTTAGCCTTCTTTCCGGGTATGTTTGATGGCGTTTGCAGGATTCCTGGGAGTAGGTCAGCGCCTCAATAACTTCCTTCGAGTTGCGCAGATATTCGAAAGCGCTTCTCTACCAAGGACTTGATAAAGGGGATGATTTTCGAGTCTATTGGCGATTGTCTGGATACAGCCGACATGTCACTCAGTACTTCATCATATACACAATATAAACGCATGTGCCTAATAGCAACGGTAGAGTAAAATTAGAGAACCGCACAGCAGTTGGGTGCTGTGATGTGAAATGATATCTCGAGTCAGCCTCGGATCTGTAAGCCTTTCCCCCTTGAACACTATCGAGTGAATGGAACTTCTTCCAAAACGAGCCAACACAAACCTCGCGCAGGACCCCGAGCTCTCGACCTGAAATACCAAGAGGAATTTCACCTGACCTTCATGTCCTTTCATAAAACGAAGATCATGCGATACTGAGTCAGATCTGTCGTTGTTGATGCTTGCGCGAACAGCAATTCTGGTCACCGTATCGCAAGCATGGACGAAGCAAATCGGGCAAAAGTTTCCTTCAAGCTCAGGGCAAAGAGGAAGTTCACATCACAATCCCCCGAGCCAGCCCAGTCACCGAATCACCATCTTCCACAGACCCATGACAAAGTAGAACATCTTGCTGCCGATTTAGGGAAAGGTTTCGAAGCTTTTTCTCAGTGTTTCCCGAGCGGCAGCACTTCGGAGTTTAGAGGCGCTGCGGGGACCACGGCAATTTCTCAGGCTTTGACTCCTCAAGTCCAAGCGCCATCTGGCGGTTATAGCTCAGCTCGAGTGACGCTGACACGTCCGATCCACCGTCCTCTCGTCAACCCCAATCAATCTATGGCAGAGCCACCGGCAAAGCGCGCGAAGCGCACCGACAGCTCAGCGATGTGGGAGCGTAACTCATCCAGAGCTACAGACACCGATCGCAAATACAGCTCGACTAAAGAGACGAGAAATGGGCGAGATAGGAGAGACGATAGAGACCGGGACCATCGACGCGAGGACGGAAGGCGGAGATCAAGATCGAGGGACAGAACGGATAAACGGCGGGACAGGAGCCGGTCACAGGAGAGGGACGGGAGAAGATATCGGAATGGCGAGAGGGGTGGGGAGAGGGACAGGAGGGATAGGGAGCGCACGACGAGCAGGGAGAGGCATAGGTCACGGCGAGGTGAGCAATATAGAGATTCTGATGAATGCGCCAGGAGATATACTGATTTGTTTAAAGATGCTACTCGCCATCATACCCGCTCGCGCTCGCCACCACGTAAGGACAAGCCTCCCACTCGCGCGCGTTCTCCGCCACGAGATCCGCTATCGAAAGTTACACCCGCAACAACACAGCCTCTGAATCCCACCACAAAGCCTCCACCTCCAAAATCCCTACCCCCTACTGAGCCACGAAAGCCATCTCGGCCAAATCCCGAACGCAACCCCCAAACGGCCATGGCCGATAGCTCACCTCCAGCCACAAACGGTATTAAATCTCCGCCCACCGACTCTAACCCCACCACGGCCATGGACGTGGACTCGGACCCTGAAATAGCTCTCATGCGGAAAATGATGGGCTTTGCAACGTTCAAAACCACGAAGAATACCAAAGTGCCGGGGAACAATGTATACGGTGTTAGAAAAGAGAAGAAGACCGAGTACAGGCAATATATGAATCGCGTTGGTGGATTCAATAGGCCCTTAAGCCCAAGCAGATAGTCATGGTTGAGCTGAGGAGCTTGGTGGCGAAAGGGAGGACAAGTGATGCGTGTATGATATAGAGTGCATCTTCAAGCGTACGCGTCCAGACCACATTGTTTTAGCGGATGTGCTGGCATCGACTAGGATCTCGGTCCGAGGGTCTACTACGAAGGCACTCACGGCCCATGGGTGTAGTAATAACATTGGAGCCTTGTTTCTATAGGATAGCTTTGAAGGTGTCCGATCTCAGGCCATAGTCCTTTGTGGGTGAAGCCCCCTTATACAACATAATCATGACAGAAATTCCACCAGAAAGATTATTTTTCCATTTCCGAACGGCCGAGTTCGTATATTTGTGAGGCGTTTGTCCAGCAAGCCGCTGCATTTGAACGGTATCTGGCCATAACTCAGAGACTACAGCTCTGGGAAGCAGTTAGGGTTTACGTAGATTTGACTTCACAAGCGAGAACCAATTCAGTTGACATCCAATATACACTCTGCATATTATACGGCATTAGACAAGAGTATTCCGATGAACGGAAACCACCCCTCATACGTTCTCCATATCTGCTACGTCCTCTACAGAATATGATGCTACAAATGTCCCACCAACCGGTTATGATTCCCTAACCTCTACCAGAATCTATCCCTACAAATCTTTCACTTCTACAAATCTTTCCTCTCATCTCCCTTCCTCCCCAACCATCATCACCATGACCGACACCTCTCTTCCCCACCGCCGCATCCACAATCTCCTTCTAATCCAAAAACTCCTCACCCTCCGCGATGGCGCCTCGCCCTTCACTCTAATTCTCGACTCGGTGGAGCAATCCGCCAAGCCTCTTGTGAGACACTATGTTTTGAATGCTCAGGTTTGTATGCTTCTTCTCTCTCATGGGTAATCAATTTGATTTTTGTTTTCTGGTTTCGAATTGGGATTTGTGCTGAGATGTGGGAATAGCTATCAAAGACGAGCACCGTCTTCATTTCATACGAGACCCTTTCTCCCCCACCTGGGGTCACGCATGCTGTGAAAGCTCGACGGAAAAATCACGAAGCAGTGCAAAAGGAGGTTCTGGAATTTTGCTCGCAGTCAAAAAGTTGCACCCCCCCTTTTTCCCCTCTATGAGCAATACCCAGTCACTAACATTCCCTCCCCACAAAGAAACCCTAATCATCATCGACACCCTCCACCCCATCTGCACAACCCCCACTGTCCACCTCCCCGCCTTCCTCTCCTCCCTCCTCTCCACCCCCCACACAACCCTTCTAGCAATCTACCACACCGACATCCCGCTCCCACTCCCCCTCCACATCCCCGCCTCCGTATCTCATAACCCATACGCACCCTCCCCCCTAACCCTCCTAAAATACCTCGTCACCACAATCTTCACCGTCCACTCATTCTCCCACGTTCTAGCCAGGAAACGAGCAAAGGACAAGTCACTCCCGGAACCTGTTTTTGGTCTGGACGAGGAGAAAGAAGGGGTAGTGGCGGGGATGGGCGGCAATGGCGATGGGGGCCTGGTGCTGGAGATGGAGTACAGGCGGAAGAGCGGTCGAGGTGTCTTGGAGCAGTTCTATTTCCCCACTGCCACCACCGATCCGAAGGGAAGAATCATCTTGTTAGACGACCACCCCTCTTTCCGCAGAGAAGTGTCACCTCCGGAAGAAAGGGGGCGGGGGCCAGAAGCATCAGGCGCCACCTTCGAGCTAGGAATTACGGAGGCGCAGAGAAAGGTGAGGGAGGGGGTGGTGCTGCCGTATTTTGATGCGCAGAAGGGGGTAGGCGTGGGGGGGAGGATTCTGTATGAGATGGGGGCGGAGGATATGGATGATTTTGATGAGGAGGAGGATGAGATTTGAGTGTTGTCGATGGGAGGGTGTAGAGGACGTGGTGTAGATGTGTAAGGACGGGGTTTTCTATATGGGTGGATGGGCTGGTTGTTGGTGTTGGTGTTGGTGATAGGGAAGGGTTGTGGGATCTCCAAGGTCCATAGATGCAGTTGAATAGGTATATTCCTTGAAGAACTCACTGCTAAAAACTGCAGGACCCAATCCCCATGACGCTATTCTACGCATGGGAAATTCTTCGCTCACAGGGGCATCATGGCTGTTGCCAGCCGTAGGCAAGGTCCACTGGAGAGATGACATGAGGCAAAGCTGCTGATGAGACCGAGAGCAGTGGCAGAAGATCCAGATTCGAACTGATCTGATCTAAAAGCACCGTATGATAACTTTTCCTAGAAATCTTTGCTAACAAGTATCCATCTCAACGCCTCGCTCGCACAAATATCGCCTTAGGGGTATCTTCCATGCTACCAGCAGTACATAAGGAAAACATGATGTATGCAACAAAATTCGTAGCTAGACCCAGCCCCGCAGCTTCAAGCCATCCCTAAGAATTCAAGGACAGATAATGTAGCTCACGCAAGTCGAAGAGACTGCCCATGAGGTTTCCGCTTCGGTAGCATTGTATATCCTCCCAAGCGGTACGTATTCTGCCCAAGCTGCCCGAATCAATACGACCATCGATGTCAATGATTTTTGTGGCGAAGGCGATGGTAGAATTTGTCTCATACGTAATGCAGTTGTCTGGGAGAGTTTGCGAGGAAGCTGAGTATGAATCTGTGATAACCTGGGGTAGGGTAGAGGTACCGGGTGGGATGGCACAGGTGAAGAGGCCCTTGTCAGTGTTGATGGCGACAACCTAAGGTGGATTAGCTCAACGTATGGTATGACCAGCTTGAGGTCAGACTCACCTTAACGCGCTTCTCTACCAGAACATTTGAGGCACCTCCGTTCTGAACATACAGCCTCGAATAGCTCAACACATCCCCAACTTCAAATACACCGCCCTGGACCATCTGAGGGAATCGTAAGGAGGTACTCCCTTTACCTCCTTCGGCTGCGCCCATCTTTGCACTACTGCGTCCCGGCTTTGCACCGCTGCGTCCCGGCTTTGCATTATTTCCTCCCGCCTTTGCGCCTTTCGTAGCCGGCGGTTTCGCCTTTTGTCCCCAGTATTCTTCGAAGTTCTTCTCCTTCCAGTCATCGAATTCGCCTTCGGCGCGTTCCTCCATTGCTTGTGCTGCTTGCGCTAGCCATTCAGGATCCATGCGGCCGGCTTTAAGGTCAGCTTGATGTAGGCGGACGGCTTGTTGCCAGTCGGGGCTGTATTTGAGCCATTCCTTGGTAGGAAGGCCTTCGCCGTCGACTGGGATGTGAGCGGGAATGAGGTTTCGGATTCGGGCTTTGTCGTTTTCGTCAAAATGAGCCCAGGTAGCTGGGTCGGCAAGGAATTTCTTGAATATACGTCAGCAAGGTGAGGTGAAGTAATAGGTTGTTGGTGAGGTCAGATTGCAGACTTACTATAAGGTCAGCGCCGACAAGGATGGAGTCCGGACTGGTCAAGATGTCGTTGCCTTTTGCCATCTTGTCTTTAGATGAAGCTTTCTTGAACGAATCGTACTCCGGTAGAAACGCGAAGTGGATCATGAGCTCTCGGGCGCGTTCGTAAGTGTTGTATTCCAAGTCGCGCCCGATTCGCGCCGATTCAAGGTGCTCCTCTTGATGTTTTGACTCGTCAAAACCCCAGGGCACAGCTTGAAACCCCGATTTTCTCCCGGAATTCTCTTGGACCCATACCGCCCAGCCTTCCCCCCCATGAAAGAAGAACCATGTAAGCTTTCCACTGATCTGCTTGAGAAAATGGACGATGCGATCGGAGGGAGATACTGAAGGCCCGTCCAATGCATATACAGTGGTGCGTTCGGATAATAAGTTATTCCGTGGTGCCATGATATTGGAAGATGACGGATGATTGTTTGACCGAAACACAATGATCTAACGCTTTGTGGACTAAGTTAGGGCGGCAGGGCTTAGCTCGATTAGCTAGCTACTCTCCTATTCCGTACTACGCTAATGGCCGATAGAGTGACTGACAGGGGAGCTACAACTCTTAAATTCTCGGCATCAGACACAGTTGTCTTCAAACAGTTCTGTCCATATTATACTCTAACCATTTCTTGACCCTGTTTGGGAAGGATCGTTTCAACTGTTCGAAAGTTCCTCCGAGCCAGAGTCCCTTGCGACAGACTTGCAAAGGGTTATATGGAGACAGAATGGTTTTGTCGACACAGATAGCGAGGATTGATGGCATGTATCTCGCAGATATGCTGTTTATGGTCAACTTTACTGATTTGTATTGTAGGCCTTATGCTGGCGGCCTCGGTCGATGATGAGCAGGTACATCTTTACCCTAGATCCCTCGTCCAGCCATAACATGGCGAGTAACAAGCGGCGCAACAGTCAGAAGCTGAGCTCTCCGAGCCTAAATCAAATGCGAAGATGGTTATACGGCGACTGAACCGCAACTCCGAGCCCCAAGCCAGCATAGAAGCGGGCAAACACACTCTCCAGTACTTCGCCCCTCTTCCATCGTAATGCACAATGTCCACTCATGCGCCCCTCCACCACCCCCAAACAGCACCAAGCCCCTCTAACAGCTCCATGTCCAGCTACCTAATCTCTGACTCCCTCGTCTTCCTAACAATCTGCGACCGCTCCTATCCCCGCAAACTAGCCTTCACCTACCTCTCCGACCTATCCAACGAGTTCACCACCACCTACCCCTCATCGCAATATAACTCGCCCACCTGCCGCCCCTACGCCTTTGTCGAGTTCGACACCTTCATGCAGCGCACGAAAAAAACTTACCAAGACAGCCGAGCGTCGCAGAACCTAGATAAGCTAAACGATGAATTGAGAGACGTGACGAAAGTAATGACGAAGAATATCGAGGATCTGCTGTACAGAGGGGATAGTTTGGAGAGGATGGGGGAGATGAGCGGGCGGTTGAGGGAGGATAGTAAGAAGTACAGGAGGGCGGCCGTGAGGATAAACTGGGAGTTGCTGCTCAAGCAGTATGGGCCTATTGCGGGAGTGGGGCTGGTGATGATAATACTTATTTGGTGGAGGTTCTTCTGAGAGGCGTAATAGGGGGGAGTAAGTGTAGCATTGCTCATCCGAATAAAATATCTCGGCAGGACCGTCTTTCGAGAATCCAACACCACTGATGACCGAACGATAATGTGAGAAAATCGAGCGTTGGAAAGCGCTCTACCTAGCCTTGAAGTCCTACCATCCAAATAACCCCATCCTCCAGAGGTTTGCTTGCCAAACAATTCCACAATGCCGGCACGACCGAACCAAACAAAAGATCCAGTCTCACCACCCTTTAGTTGATATATCGTCGTTATACAGGGGCTACTATCGCACGAGAAGTCTCATTGGCATATTGAAAACATGGCAGGTCAGCAAGGTAATTCACCGTTTGCATCAAGTACAATTTTCGGATAGCAAAGGAACTCTCTCATTCATTGGGAGACATCAACGAATACACAAAGGGCCACTCATACGTTCCCCCTTCCACTTTTCTAGAAATACATGTGTCAATTTAGCAGTCCTGCTCGCAGGACAGTTGATCTCAGGGCCCCAATCACCATCTCATCCTCCACGTCAGTCCATCAGCTCCAGAGCCGCCCTGGCCTCCATGGCCTTCGCCCTAGATCTCGGCGTCGGTTTCGAAAATGGTCCCGAGAGGGGCGTGCGTACGATCCCAAGCTGTTTTTTCCGGGCCTGGAACGTCCCAGCTCCCATCCTCGACTGGCTCGTGCAAATAAGATCCATCGAAGTCGAATATTCGTCTTGGCTGTGATGACTTCTTGGGTTTTCGCTTAGGCCGTCCCTCGGTCGTTCCCTCCAGGGCCCGCCATAGCTTGTCCGTGCCAGGAACTGCTGCTTCGATCTTGCCCAGCTCGTCGATGAGCTCTGTCATTGCTAATGCCCCGCTGGCCTGCTTCTTTGGCTTCGCTGCCGTCTCCGGTCCTCCTTCCGCCGCTTGCTGCCGCCTCAGTGCTTCCTCTTGCTCCTGCCCCCAATCTGCAAAATTATCTTCCGGGATCTCCATTCCGAGAAGTTCCATTCGTTCCCTCGTCTCTGTTAGAGCCTTGTGAGCGTCCCGGATGGGAGTCTGGTGGTTGTTCTTGGCGGTCTTTTGTGCTTTGCTAGTCTTTTCTCCAAGACGGTAGTACGAGGCGCCCGCGACCCTTGCACGTTTCTGCATGCTGAGAAGGGTTTCTGTCGCCGCCACGAGTTGCCATATTTCGGTGAAAACGTTAAGCTGACTCGCGTCGTCGTGGCTGGTGTTGGTGGCAGCTTTCTCACTGAGGCTGACGGTTAATTCTGTAACATGAGCTCTGTGACGCGACAGGCTCCTTAGCATGGCCTCTATGCGTGGGCGGGCGATATCCTGCCGCTTTCGCAGCTTGTCCCAGGCAAGTAATGCAGGACCGCCAGTACGGACGGCTATAAGCCGGTCGTTCTCCCTAGCAGCATACTCAGTTCTCAAAGCCTCCTGTTCCTCCATGCTGGTTGGTCGAACAATCAATTTGAGGCAGAATAGGAAGATAGTCTGGTGCTAGAAAGTTGAAGGACTAGATGGTAACTGAACAAGTCGGAGAGAAAAGGGGGTGAGTTCCTGAGCGGTCAAAGGCGTTCTTTCCGATTGGTAGTGTCTTGATCTTGACTATCGGCGATCAACAGGCGCACAAGAAAAGCGAGTTCAGTACTGAGATGACTGACGACCAACCGAACAAACGGAAAAAGAAGATCAGAGTGTTTATTTATTAAGAGCGATCAGTCCGATCGGAAGATTGGCGACGTCTCTATGCTGCGAGCTTTGTTCAAGTCAAAATAGTATCAAGAACTAAGCGAACATGAGTATAAACGAGGTTGAGGTTAAACGGTGGCAAGAAGGGTTGTTATAGGTTTTAGCGCCGTCTGCAACGAAGTGTTAGCGATAATGAATTGTGGTGATCGTTCATTTCCAATCAGCGTTAGACTGCCGACTCTTAACACCTCATTCTGACATGATCTCAATCCTAACTTGCTCGATCATCGTTTGATGTGGTTGAATATTGCACATTTCTTAAATAGCGTCTATTTCTGTGAACTTTCAGACAGGATATGGCTCTTGATATATGGAAGGGTCTTCAAGCAAGAATTATGAGTAAGGGCAGATATACAGGCTCAGGGAAGACGACGTTGACAACCGTTTGAATTCTTAGCAACTGAATGGAAAAGTGTCTATACCAGTTCATCTCATCACAGTAAAACCCAAGATGCAAACTTACCCTATTTCCGCTTCTTCGCCGCACCCTTCTCCGTCCCAGTGACTTTCTCTGCCGCTTTGGCATCTTCACCAGCCGGGGCAGCCAAGGGCTTGTTGGCAACCTTTTCTTCCACCTCCTCGTCGTCGCCTCCTTGCCCAAATTCGTTGACTCTCTTATAGTCGACTTTGTAGGCCCAGCTCTGGTAGAGGTAGACAAAGAAGATAACGTCGTCTCGGAGGGTAGCGAGACGATGTAGGGTTGGCATCTTAATTGTGAAGGCGAATAGATCGTCGATGAAGGTGTTCAAGAACTTGTAGGTCATGGCTTTAGCCGGCATATGCGCAACGCTCTGTTGTGACATGGTTAGCAGATGAAGCTGTAGCATAGAGAGCTGGTGAGATTACGGACCTTTAGTCGGTAGTTGATGTACAGACTCGGCACCATCATCAAGAATCCATACGCATACACGCTGCCTACAAGTGTAGTGATGACAAAGCTATACCAACTCTTGTGTGAGTCGTAGAGTACACTGTATACAGCGTAGGCGCCAAGCAACGGTATTGCAACGAGATAGAGATATCTGAACGCAATCTCATCGTACTCTTTAGTCTTAGCTTCGGTTTCTGAAAGCTTGTGCTTGTCCTCGAAAGTGACCTTGTACGGAAGCCAGGATCCTTCTACTGCCGGGCGGAGTCGAACATCAACGGTCTTCGTGATCTTCCAGGCTTCGAGTAGGATACCCATGCCTTGGCCGAAGAGGATCATCCATGAGGTTCCATCGCTATTGTCAACAAGATAAAGGAAGATGATAGTCTGCATGAAGACGTTGGCAAGAATCGTTCGAACGGATATACCGACGTTGTCTTTCTTGTGGCGCCAATGAGACTGCAAAAAGCCAGTTAGACTATGCTTTTGACAGAGCGGATAGAAGACTTACAATATCGCTTTTAAAAGCAAGGGCCTCGAAAATCATGTGAAGCACGCTCACAATTGCTGTAGTCGAGAGCAAGTAGACGTTTGTATCGATTAGCACTCGCTTGAATTCCTCAAATTCGCTGCCATCTCCACCTGCAGGCATGGGTCCACCACTCGCAGCTTGTTTATGGTTCTGCTTCATACCCTCATCTATACTTACGTAAAGACTGAATTTCCAATTGTTCAAATTATTCAAAGTTATGTGAAGAGGCAAGGTCTTCACGGTGGAATTCAGTTCGGTCATATGGTCTCTGAGCTGCCAGAAGGTGTTTACGAATAGGATTGGGTAATACCATCCATTCTGACCAGAAGCATCTCGAGCTCCAGTGGTCTCAAGCTGTACATGCTGACGAACGGCTGGATGCATGCCCGCATAGTTCTGAGTCCCAGAGTCGGGGATGAATGACATGGTAAAGTTGGGGTGGTAATAAGACGCAAATACAGGGCCTTTGTCCTCCTCTTTCACTTCCCCATTTGCGTCTATAGCATCACCCAAGAGTTTTCTTGTCTTTGCAACTTTCTTTTTTGGCAGCACATGATTCAATGGGCGAAAGAAGTGGAGAGCATTGGAAACATTATAGTTCTTGGTGGTCGGGTCAAGAGGGTGACCTTGCAGAGCGATGTAGAAGTGGGCCCATAAAGTACCGTTCTTCTGCACTTCTGTAGGCACTGCAATTGTTGCATCGATCTCACGGTTTTCTTTCCATTCGCCAAGAGTGAAACTCTTCTCTTCCAGGACCAGAGCATCTCGCTTCATGGTGCTCAACGCCGGCATGGCCAAGGACGGGGAGACATAGATGCTCATGTCCAAAGTACTGTTCATGGGCCATATCGGTGCAATCATCTGCGGTATTGGGTTGTAGTTGGCTATTGCGTCACTGCCATCTGGCCTCGCCTCAAAGGCAGGTACGCCAGAGCTCCCAGTGGTACTTGCACCTTTGTTACCTCCAGTGAAATAGGAGATTGCGTACTGTGCGGCAAGGAAGATGATAATGCCTTGACCCACAGATTTGACTGTAGACTAGATGTTGTTAGCATTGATCTATAGCAAGCCAAGGAGAGTCAAGATGACCAAGCTCTCACACTCAATCCAGATTCCTGGTCTGCTCCTGCGCCAGCAGCATCACCGGGCTGGACTGCTCGAGACATTCCGATACTCCCAGACAGGCTGCAAATTCTGTTGACGTTGGCGGCCTCGAGGATTTGTACTGTAGGTTGGAACTTGGAGGACCCTGATCGACGATAGAATATGGCACAGTATCTAGCGGGGTTTCCACATCGATATTTAGTAGAATTCGAGATGTCTGATCAGAATGTCATAACAACATGGATCAATTGATTTCGTTTTAGTCGGTGATCAGATGGTCAAATTGAAAGCGCTCTCAGGCTTACTACCGCACTGTAGAGGTGGTCGTGCCAGGCTTAGGAACTCCTTAACCCAGAGTATTTCAATTACTATAACACCCTAACAGACGAAGTGGCATTTTGCATATGATGAATCGTTATTGGTTCAATTCCATCTCTCTGTGTCCAAGTCCTTGATCGCTCAATGTTTTCGAATGGGCTGAACTAACCAATACTGTTTGAGGGTAAAAATGTCTTTTTGTCGATTGAGAAATAATTATAGTGACCGATTGTTTCAACGGCTTTTCACACCCCTCTGTTACAGTTCTGGCATCCACCTACTCGGCATATACTCTAGACCACATGCAAGAATCCACAGGTCTTTCTTCCAGCCATCAACCAAAGAAACGGAATTGTCGACAGCACCGCTTGAAGACACAGCTCACAGGAGAATAGAGCAGATACAATGACTAGGAACAACTGTGACAAGCTAAGCGCAAAGCTCTACATTTCTCCTTCATTCAAGTACTAAGAGATGTTTCGAAAGAACTTGCTCAGGCCAGAATCACCGGGACTTGCTATGATCTCCACTTCGCATGGCTCCATTGTAGGGTGGAGGTTCTATGGAAATTATGGCTTCATGTCGCTCTGATGTGGACTGGATCAGTGTATATAAAGCAGAATACAGACAATGCTTGCCCTCTAGCTTGCCCTCTACGGTGAGGAAAAAAAGGTCTTGTTTGATACGGGAATACGCCTCGTAGTACGAGTGCCAATGGTAAGGTAGCACGAGCGGGTACATGGAGAGTGGCAGGTCAGCGGCAGCCCTTTGCGTCCGTACGTTGAATGTCGTGAACGCTGAGACCGCGTCCGGATTGCCCAGCACCCGGTGTTTCCTCCATTGCAGACGGCGAGGTCACGAGGGTTTGTTGTGGCAGAACGCTTGATAACGAAGGAAATGTTTGAAGAGGACTATTTATCCTCGGTTTCCCAGATAGAGGATTTAGAAAAGACAAAGTGGTAGAGTTTACTCTATAATTGGGAGTTCGATGGGTGTGGTCTAGCAAAATCAATGCACTCTAATGAGAGTATATTGTAAGTTTGGGAATTGGTTTTTTTTGCCTTGGCTTGATCAGGATTCAGGAGGGGAAGATCGGGCACAAGAGAACAGTAGAGTTTGACTGATAGAAGGAAGGTGTCCAAGGATTAGACTTGCATACATACGTACTACCTTTTTTCGAGCTACGATTCGTATATTTACGTGTTTAAGGGGTCGAAAGGTTGCTGTTGGTCTTATCATTGCATCAATCTCTAGTCTTGTGTGAGTCTATCAGACAATTCAATGTACCTTACTGACCGGTAAGACTCAACGAGGACAGCATTGGTCTCTACTCTTATTATCACTCCACCCTAAGGAAAGTACTTTAGACAAGGTGCTTCGCTATGATAATCTGGCGTGGTCGATCTGCCTTCACTAAACCTCAGCCCTTCCCGCATGAAGTTTGGCTCTGTTTGTCTATACCCAGCATCAGCGACAATTCCATTTATCATTTCTCACCATTTTCTCATGTGTTAAACGGTCAGCAAGACAGACTTGTAGATACTCTCCTTGGCGTTCTTACCTGCACCTTCACAACTGTTACGGTATCTCAAGCGGCATGGCTTCTGCACTCTCAGTATCTTCAGCGCACGGTTCAGAGGTATCTCGCCCTTCGAGCAGACCGTCTGGAGGTCCAGTCGTCTGCGTCTTGTACACACTGTTTACAATCACTACATCGGCACCCCCACTGACTGTTCTCTAGTTGCGGCTCGTCTCCTGGGTCGTCCCCCGCACATCTCGCCGCAGCCCGATCACTAGCCCAAGCGTTCCATGCACATCAAATATCACTGGTCTATGGAGGGGGTACTGTTGGCATAATGGGAGAAATTGCGCGGACGCTCGTGTCATTGTCCGGAGTTGAAGCAGTGCACGGCATAATACCGGAGGCGCTCATCAAGTACGAGCAAAATGGAGCTAGTGCTACAGACGCGAAGAACACGATAGATAATCAAGTATACGGCCGGACCACGGTGGTGCCGGATATGCATACACGAAAACAGTTGATGGCAAAGAAAGTCATGGAAGGCGGGCCTGGCAGCGGGTTTGTCGCACTTTCAGGCGGGTACGGTACCTTGGAGGAGTTAATGGAGGTTATCACGTGGAACCAGCTGGGGATCCATGGCCAGGGAATTGTAGTATTCAACGTCGAGGGTTACTACAATGGCCTCCTACAATGGGTCCGGACTGCCGTCAGCGCTAGGTTCATTACACCAGGCAATGCCGGGATACTGGTGGAGGCGCTTGATGCGGAGGAAGTGGTGACACAATTACGAGAGTACAAGAATTCCGAAGATAGGATGAAGCTGGATTGGAACCAGCAGTGACGTCGCTTTCTGGGCCTGGTTTGTCCTGTTATTACAAGCGCGCATAGCACGGTGCATTGCTGGAGCAATTAGATCAGGGGCTTCGAGGAAGATATTGTGGATAAATGGCTTGTTTTCAATCAATGCTCTAGGTATCTACCTCCATGGAATCCCCTGCTGCTTCTGTCGTGGTGGTCTCTGCAGGCGCGTCAGTGCTCTCTAAGGTAGCTTCCAACAGTGGCTGTATCTCCGGCCCGTCATAGAGCTTGAAGCTCTCAATCTTCCTCTTCCCATCCGGTCCCTTTCCTATTATCCCCACGGTAGTGTTCTCGACGGTCAATTCCTTATCTTGTGACAAGCTCTCTTTTAACGCACGTAGCCCATGCTTCAAGAGTTCCTCTCTACTTGCAGATTCAAATTCATCAAGATGCCTCTCCAAATAAGTCCTTGCCATCTGACTTCTTGCCCCTATCGCACAGGCTACCATTTCCTGCGTCATCCCTGACGGCTGGAACTCAAAGAGGTGGGGTCCGGTATCGTCCACGCCTGCGATGAGTAGGCCCACCCCATATGGTCGCTTGCCATATTGCTGTGTATTCGTTTGTGCGCGCTCACCAATCTGATTGACTATACGCTCGATAGGAACAGGTCGGCCGTAGGTCATTTTGGAGCCGAGGGCTTGTTGCTTCATGAAATTTGAGAGGACGCGGGCATCGGACGCAAGGCCAGCCAGAGCGACACCAAAGTGCTCATCGATTGCTATGACCTTTTTCTGATATGATGAAAGCTCTTCGGCATTGCGCTAGAATGCGATCAATTAACCCACAAATCCAGAAATAAAAAACCGAGCTTCAGGACCGTATACCTTCAGTGCTATCAAGACAGCATGTGTCTTGCTGACTATTCCCACAACTACTGATCCCTGCTTCACTGCTTCTGAGGCGTATTCAACTTGAAATATACGACCTTGGGGCGAGCTGGTCTCCTGGTGAGCGAGGTTCTTCGGTCTAACAGGTACTACTCACAAGGTCACAGAGTCGTTGTCATAATTATTTCTGAACATGGTCGGTATTTCAGAGCATCAAGGTATTACTCTGAGCTCCGAAGGTGTTATTTGTTGGAGGAGGAAGGTCAGAAATGCGCGGTATGGTGTTGAGAGAGCTCAGGCAATGAAAGGCGACATGAACTCGTACAGGGGTGTGACCAACCCTTGCAAGCGCTAAAACGGCCAAGTTCCGTTGCAAGGCGGCGACGATGGAACGATTCAGCTTCAACTTAGAATGAGGAATTGATTACGCTCTCGATAAAGCAACCACACAAGTATCCGTATTTCCGAACTCGCTGAAAGCATATCGAGATCCAGCGCATGCTGCCCAGCACCATTTCACCGCAGCGCTGAGTGCACGCGACCGGAGCTATGGCCGCGGGTCTCAAAACCATCATCGCCCTCTCCTTCGTTCGTATAGAGAACTCCCTGTTTGGATTTGATTAAGGCTTGTTTAACTCCTCCAAGGTCCTTGCTATCGGCTTTCTCCTCGTTATCCTATCGTCCGCGCTCTACCACAATTACCTACCCCTCTTGGTCGTGGCTACATACATCCTCGCACCTCTACCTAATTGGATATGTGGGAGATGCTCGAATCCAGATGACTTTATGGAGAGCGCTGGAAATGCGGTAGTAGACTTTGGGAGGTTTTGCACTGGGTTTCTCGTTGTGATGGGTATTGGTAAGGCTTCTCTGTTGCAGCAAATTCCCTTCTGGTAATATAATCGCTGACTACCTTCGTTTAGCCCTTCCAGTACTACTAGCACACTGCGGCCTCATCCTTATCCCGGCTATGGTCATGTCGATAATCGGAGGACTTTTGATCTATGGAACTATAATAAGTTTCACGATGTTTTTCCAAGAAGAGCAAGACTTCTAGGTTTCAGGGGTCATGACTACGTTGTGGTAGATTGGCCAAAGTAGATCAGGTCTCTGCGGATCACCAGCATGTCGTCTCTTTTGGCATTCAGCGGTACTGGGTCCGAACAATTTAAAGGGCTTTTCTATGAGCCCGGGCCCTTACCATCACTCTTTACTTTCGAAGGATATATGTGCTCATGGAGACTACGTTTAAGGGCTGCGCACCGTCAAGAACTACCTACCATGGTGGGCAGGATTGTCCGCCTCATGTAGATGAAATTTACACAACGGAACCTTCAAATAACATAGCAGACAGCCTTATAAATTCTTTACAATCACAACTAGGCGTTGATGTATTGATCTCTATCAACATGATCATTGATGTAATATCAAAATGCTAATGAGTTTCGGACTACCTATTTGACTTCTATAGATATCTTGATTACAGCATACCCTAGTTAGATAGGTACATTATCTAGAGTACGAACGCGGTCTCGGCACGCGTCTGGCGACTTTCGTGCTCAACATGTCTTCATGCTGATTGTAGAATATTCAATTGCCTGGCACAAGATGCGACAGTGATTCAATGGAGATTTGGAATGGAAGCATTGCTTTCGATGATTCCAGGAAGGCGATTGATGGTGAGACGATCGGTTGTTCTGTTGAGGAAATGCTAATCAAAGCACAGATGTCCACCTTATGAGTCATGGGGATAGTCCACGGCCATGTCTCTCTGTAGACTCAGAGCTGAATTTCTTGTCTTTGGTAGACGTCGCAAGCATACCACTATACCTGGCAGTGGGACCATCACTAGACGTATGTGTGCATAGTGAGGCAACACAGCAATGGATTGTGGACTCTCTATTCCCCACAAGGGACAATGAAGTCGATCCAGATCGTTCTGAGGAACCACGGTGGCTGCGTGCAAGTGGGCAATTAGAGCGAGGCATTCTCTTGAAAGTCACCGACAGGGCAAGCAATGGCATCAACGCGAAGCCGAACATCACGGAATTACTGCTTTATGCTACTGTTTCGCCGGCTGCAGGTACCAAAGTACATCTACCGTCCCCGATACCTTCATCGCCTGGCTCGTCAGTTCTTACATCTACTACAGAGGCGACGCACATGGCAACCGTTTGGAAGATCCATGCTCTACCTCTCTCTTCGCAGCTTCTCACTCACGCTGCCCGAATAGAGTCGCCTTTGGTTCCCGAGTCAAATGTAGCGCATTTTCTTGCGCCATTCGTAGGAGACGACACCAATATTCACAAGCCGCCTTGCAAACGGAGGGAAATTTCTTCCTTATTCGAGGATGCAGCGCAGCAGAGTAAACGGCTCAAAAGGCGTGGCGGGGACCGTGTTTCGAAGGCAATGGCAAATTTCGATAGAGTCCCCACGGATACACGGACTGTAGAGCAACTTAAATCCGCCAATCTTACAAAAGATACCTCTAACCCTTGGCCAGTGGCGACAGGTAGCTTATCGCGAGCATCTAGCACAGTCTCAACCCAAAGCCTTGAGCTGTCCCGACCGCCGTCTAGATGGGAGACGTCCATCAACGGCAAGCGCTCTTCTTTGCATCGCGTTGAAAGTACTTCTTCGCCACGAGAAACCTCCAGCGTTTTGGATTACGACATGAGTATTGAGCAACAAAACAAATCCTCACTCACAAGGATTGTAATGGCTGGGATGCGAGTGCACGGCCTTCAGCAGAGAAAGAAATCAAACAAGCTTCAGGCGAGCGGTGAGGTGTCTGCTGGGAATCTCGAGTCGCACATTGTGGCTACTTCAACTGAAGAAGAAAGCGAGTACAAGCTTGTTTATCACCAGACTTTCAAGGCTGCTTCTTTTACTTTTCGCCTGCACATGGCTACTATGCTAATCACTCAAGAGGCAATGCGAGACGCCGTCGATCGTTTACTTGCCCTATTCTGCACCGATTCTGATGGCTTTGCCACAAGCAGCATGACAGCAATGGGTGGCCAAATAGTGAACCCTTTTGACCTTCCAAGTGCCAGCGCCTTGATTGCGGGCTCTCCTAAGGATCAGAGTGCCTCAACCGCTGAAGAAGAACCATTAGATGTCTCATGCCAGTCGGCGGATATCTACTCCAGTTATCTCAATCGACTAATATAGCCAAAGTGCTGACTGGATCTGCTAAGTTGCTTCATTCAAGTCAAATTGCATATCTGACTTCTGAGCATGTTTTTTATCCAATTCTCTCGTTTATGTCGCACAGACTGAGATGCAATCCACGGACTAAATGCTTTTGTATGCAACAGCCGTAGAGTATTGGAAGGATCGAATTATGTGCTCCAGCCGGGATGGTTCGTCAGATCATGGTCTGCACGACATGAGACCGACATTTTCAATACACAATAGTGTATCTGACGAATTATCATCCACAGATCAAACAGGATTCCTCCTCGTTAAGATCCTTTACAGTGCATTTATGTACAGTCAGAAAAAAAGCTCTGGAGGTGAAGAATCTTCTATGATGTTGCTCAATTCGATACTTACCGCAGTACTTTGAAATAGGTCTAACCTACGTATATAAGGCAAGCGCCATTAGGAGGATATCGATCTTGACATGCTGTGCGAGCCTACTTCCATATCTCGATAAATTACTCAAGGTTGATCGAAAAATGAATGGACAAGGAATCGAGTGACGGGGATGGGGAGTGAGGCGAGTGATGGCAAGACGATGAACTTCTTGAGTCTCAGCTTTTTATCTCATGAGCTAAAACACTTGCTTGCGAAGTATCCATGTATCAACCAGACTTCTCGCAAATTACAAGCTTTTATGGTTGGGGTATGCTTTGTTTGGGCATGCATGGTTGGTTGTTGTAATCAATCATAAAGAACATAAAAGACCAGCGCTAGTAGACATCCAACAAAATAGATTACATCCTATCAATTTTCAACTCTCATCTACATTCATGCCCACATAGCTTGACACACTGTGTTGAGTCCAGAGGCCATGTACAAACATGCCAAGGATTCATTCTCATTATTCGACCCACCATGAGAACATGTACTTGCTAGTAGCTGCCTACTAAGAAGCAGACCGGATATGTCAACCACTAAAGAGCCACCTCTCGACGAGCTATTGTGGCGGTCAGCGGTAGATGTTCAGGATGTCGGAGGCATCCATACGAATACTGGTACGAAAGGTCCCCGCTTAAGTTGAATGCCAGTTGATTTGTTTCCCAGTCCTTCACTATTTCGCACGTTCTCCCTTCTTCGATCGAACGTCGAATAACGAAGCACTTACCACCCAAGCAACTCACAATGCAAGTATGACTCACGTCATCGAAACGCGCGAGGCTTTTGAAGGAACATTGAGAACAATGCAAGGCTTGGAGTTCATGATATCTCAGGACCCTTCAGACAATGGGCATCGAATAGAGAACAGTGGGGTCTGGGTTATCCGTAAGCAGATTCGGAGGAAGAGACAAGGAGCCGAGGACGAGATCCTGCCTATCAGGTCATACTTTGTTGTTGGGGAGAATATATACATGGCACCGTTTCTCGGCAGCATTATAAACAATAGGATGGTTTGTTTCGGCATGGATATCAGACATATGCTATGGCTAATACAACGGAAGCTCTCTACCGTCACATTTGTGACCAAGCTCGTCTCGACTGCATCTGCACTACCGATCTTCACACCCTCCCTTGGCCATACATACCTTCCAGCGGCCCCTAAAAGCCTTAGTTCTGCCACCAGCACACAAGTGAATCAGATGAGCAACGAAAGCACTCCAGCTCCGAGCACACAGGAGACAAGTGCAAGCTCTAAAACACCACTCTCGTCAAAGATAACATCAGAAGCCGACGATCTGGGTTTACAAACGCTTGCCGAATCCTATAGTCTGTCTCTCCGCTACAATAATGAATATATGGACGAGAATCCCCTTGTGGGTGAGCCTGGGTCGTTCATAATGACCAAAACACGAGAGCCTGCGCCTCAATCTGCACTGAAAATACAGACATCAATCACCACAAAACCGGCCGAAGCGCCTGAGACAAAGAGTATCACACCTTTTGCTCCCGGAAAGAAAGTTAGTAAGGGCGCTGAGAAAAGCCCCATCACCACTGGTACGAAAGACAAAAAGGCAAGACGGAAAAGCAAGGCTGCTGGTGTAGGAACGCCAAAGTGATGTTCATGTTCATCTTGTGATGTTACGGCATGTTTCGGAGCAGCTCAGTTTCGGAGCGGTTTGATTGCCGCGAGCTTTACCGTTGAATGACGTCCACCGGTGGATTCGAGAAAACGACTCTTCTGATGTGTCACATCCTAGGCCAGGATCGATTTGTAAAATCTACGGCCAATTATACTATTGCGGGAAGGGCATTTCGATTGCCCAACAATGTGTGAGACACCTATGCAGCGATACGCTGCGAATCATTGAACATATTCAAATTCTCGGTATCCCTAGTTCTCATGGCTGATGCTCCAGTGCTTAGCTTCGCATGTCACTTTTCGAGCGGCTATGGCTGAATCTCGTTCGAGGATCAAGTCGAGGAGTTAGCCAACCAATATTGTTATCACGCTTCGAATGGCCCCCGCGCCACCCATTTGAACGACATCCCTCTGATCATCCTCATGCGCGGTGCCGAACTCTATCTGGAGCTCTGTCTGCAATTCCTTCTATGGCGGATTCTACTAGCCAAACTCTGTGTCGCTTCGGCGATTTTGCGCGGGTTGGCGCGGGTAAGTAAAGCCTCTTCCTACACCGTGACCATCACCCGATGCTGCACCTGATAGAACTCGATTTCCAAGGGCAGTCGGCGCCTTCAGCGCGGCAACGATTGACGATAAAACGGTCTTCTTTCAAGAGAAACACCCTAATATCATTACTGGTCTGTTATTGATACAAGCTTGACGTCAAGTGCAACGATCTCCTACTCCTCTTCCCGCCAACCTCAAGTGCTGCTCACCAAGTCATTCATTTACGAGCTACCGTCCTTCCTGGTATTTCGTTCTTTGCCTCAAAGGGATTAGCCTATGCATAATGAGGAGGATGTTAGCTAGCACGTTGAGATCTCGATGCAAGCCTTTCCTTCCTGCTTCATGTCACGCAAGTGCTCGGATATCGCCATTTCGCAGTCCTGCTGTTTAGTCTATGGTAGGTGAGGAAATTAACCTATGACCCGAAGGTGTACCGTTATGCAGGTTAACCTCCAAGAGTACACTAGGGAGCATAATAAATCCCTCCTCATTCTCACAAGACTCCTGCGAGACATTTTGTATCTTAGTAAACTCTCGCGCTCTATAACTCCTTGCTTGAGGTAGTGTTATCTCAATAGTCTCTTCTAAGTCTTTGATTCTATCCTTCGGACTCGTATCGATCTGTAAAGGCTACATCATTGTTACCAATGCATTTACTTGGGATCTCTGTCTTCGTTTTAGCATGGATCTCACATAACTCCGCGGTCCCAACGCCGCAATTATCTCTATCTCTGAGCAATACCACCACAGCAACACTGACGTTGAACACCAAAGCCTCCACTGGTGCAGCTCCAAATACCGTGGCGGATGGCTCCGCTGCGAACGGTCAATTAACCAGACATCTCCAGGCCTACCAGAATATTTCAAATATCGCATGCTCTCCTCTCCCCATCATAACGAAACCAATAACCGCCCGAGGCAGACCCACCACCGACTTCATCGACACTCACAACCTCTCCTTCCACGTCCACCGCGGCCGTCCCGCCATCGGCTTCAAAATCGTCTCCACCTGCTACCAAATGCTCAACGACGCTTTGGTTTACTGCCCCTCCGACATCGTCGACGACGCCTACAGCACCGCCGCAACCGCATTCTATCCCTCCATGTACATTGGCATGCTCAACGCGGACTACCAGCTGCGGTGGGGGGATGTTGTTGTATTGGCGAACGGGCTGATTGATCTTGTGCGGGAGGCGAATGGAGGGAAGGTACCGAAGGTGGGGGGTTGGGGGTGGGAGTATAGGGGGGATATTTATGTGAGGGGGGTGTCGGACGATCATGAGGAGGAGGGGTTGGTGGTTGGGCATTTCTATATGGGGAGGTATTAGAGTGGGTGAGGGGGGTGAGTGGAGGTGGGGGGGTTGATGCTCGTGCGGCAACGTTGGGGTGATTGACAAGGGCTGAGGCTTTCAGATGTACAGGGCTTGGCCGTCGATTTATGGGGTTGCATAGTGGGGCGTCGCAGGATGTACAGGATTGCAGGACTGTAGCTTGCAAATGCATACGAAAATTTGGGCATAGCGATGTTTTCAACGGAAGCTATCTGTTTCTATTCGAACGTGACTGAATCTGATGATACTTTTGATTTCTTCCAGGAGCTGAAGCTTGAGCACGACTCCTCAATCAACCGCATTCTCCTGCCCACCAGACACCTCCCTATCGCCCCCATCAATGTCAACAGCACAACTAACCTCCACAAAATCCTCCAGCTCCTCGCTCACCGTCTTCAGCTTCTCCTTCACGCTGGCGATCCCTTCAAACCCTACGATATGTCTTGCTGGTGGGTTATCGTGCCCGCCAATCGCTGTGATCGCGTTAACGGTTTCCGCCACGAGGGATGCGCGCATCTCGGGTGGGAGGCTGGGTGTCAGGGATGTGATTTCGGTGGCGGAGGACAGTGAACTCGAGATTGGGTTGGTGGAGTCTGAGGGAGGAAGGCGGTCGAGCAACCCGCTGATGATGGTGCGGGAGAGTGGGGCGGGGTTCTGCTGCGGGGAGTACTGAGAGAGGAGAGGGGCGGCAGTGATGCGGTTGGTTAGGACATTAACTTCGAGGTTTGGCTGGACGATGGTCATTTTGATGTTAAACGGGGCGATTTCGTAGGCGAGGCTGTCGCAGAAGCCTTCGAGGGCCCAGCCGGACGCGCAGTAAACACCTAGACCTGGGGTTCCCAGGTGGCCGGCTGGAAAATATGTTTAGCTGGGGCAAAGTGCTAGTAACTGTAATCGCTCACTTATTCCCGTCAGTGTAATGATGTGGCCTGCGCTCCGCTCTCGCATGACGGGCAAGGCCGCTTTGATGATGTTGACAGGACCGAAAAAATTGGTTTCGAATTGTTCCCGAACGAGGGTCTGACTTCGTGTTGAAGCCGCGAGCTCCTCAACGGCGCCAATGACAGCTTCGCTCGAGCAGCAGAACAGAATATCGAGCTTTCCGAATGCTTCAACGGCTTGGGCAATAGCAGCCTGACATTGGCCCATTGTCCTGACGGGGTTATCTTTATTAGTTCAATCATTCGATTGTTGAAGCAAGAAAAAGCCTCACACCTTTCATCCAAGCCTACGACCCTGCAGCGATGTCTCCATCCCCCTGCGACAACCTCTTCCCAAAAGCTAGCGAAATCTGATCCACGCCCGGCAGTCTCTTCCGACAGCTCTATAGACTTGACGCCTGCGACCAGAAAGTCGCCATGCTTCAACAATGCACGAGACACTGCGATCCCAACCGGCGAGGAAGCAGAAGTGATAAGCCAGACTCGTGGTTGGCTGTGGGCGGGGAAGTGCGGCGGGGTTGCGGCGCTCATTGTAATTGTTTCAGAGTCTGCATCGTCACGAAGAAAATCCCCCCTGGCTGCAACCGTCGTAACACTTCTACCAGTTCATGAGTTTCCGACCTTCCCAGACTGGCAGAGAGTAGAGGACAAAAGGGCGACGGACGAACAGAGAGGAAAATCCAAGCGACGGGAGCCGCAATCCAGCAGCAAGCGCGGAATTAACCAGAAAAGCCAGGGGTTGCGGACCATTCCGCCTTGAGGCCCGCCCCTCCAATCGTACCTTAGGACTCGGGGCACCACAAGCCTACCATACCAGCACTTTAGGCTTCGAGGGAGTGGAGAGTAGGCGCAGAGGAGGATGCGCGTCGCCCCGTCGCTGAGACGAGGATGCAGGTAAACTCCATTACCACTCGTCCTTCTGTGAGTAACGCTGAGATTGGAACTGCAGGATCCGGCACGCAAAACGCAATAATGGCGAACCATATTGCACAAAATGTAAGGTGGCTGGTCACAAGTGTCATGATCTTGCAGACGATTGGACCGTGGTTACTCCCAGCGAGTTGGCAATGATCTCGGCATGTCGATCCATCGTCTCCCATAATCCATCTCTCGATCTACCTGGAAGCCAAAAAGAGCGACGCTTCATGTCATATTTCTATGATCAGAGTGTGCCGGATCTATCGGGATGCTTCAACTCGAGCTTCTGGAATCGCCTTGTGCTTCAAATTGGCCGGCGAGAACCAGCAATACACCACGCGCTGGTGGCGTTGAGCGCAGCCCATGAGAATTTCAAGTTGAAGCAGATCCCCGAAGAGGCCGAATCAAGGGACTCAAATTACCGCTTTTCAATGCAGCAGTACAACAAAGCCATCCAATATCTCAGTGGGCACCTTACCTCCGGGAACGGGAAATGGGGAGCTGAGGTTGCCCTCATCTGCTGTGTGGTGTTCATCTGCTATGAAAGCATTCAAGGCAATCTTGAGCTAGCTCTTGCCCATCTAGAGAGCGGTCTAGGTATCTTACGTAATTGGCGAAAAGACACAAATCCGTCGTCATCCCAAGGCAACGAGATTATGGGGAAAGACATCCTTATTAACGTTTTCCTTCGCCTTGAGATCCAAGCATCGGGCTTCCTGAAGACACGGAAACCTCAGCTGGAGATGCTAACCGCAGGTGTAGACTCTAGTGTCAAGCCCCCCATATCAGCAGTCCTGCGCAACATTGATGAAGCAAGAGATCATCAAGAGAAGCTAACAGTCTGGTTGTTCCGCTTCTTGGCTTTGAACGCCAAGTATAAGAGTGTTCCCCCAGCTGAGAGACCCGCTGCAGTCACGCTGGAGCACATGGAACTTGAAACCCAATTTCAGCTGTTCTCAGTTGGCATTGAGGGTCTCCTTGAGAAATCCCTTAACGCGCTTGATTACCGTGCTGCTACAGTGCTTAAGATTAGGTACCATGTTACCTTTATCATGTTAGCAACATCCTCTCCTGCTCTCCCCGTACCTCAACCCAAACCTCGCGACCTAAGCTCGCACTATCGAGCACTCATTTCAATGTCCGAGTCGCTGCTTCGGAAACCGAAATCGAAAGCCATATCCTTATCTCCGAGCTTCTCCTTCGACGCCAACGTTGTTGCGCCGTTGTATTTTACCGCCATGAATTGCCCGGATTCCTCGATGTGCCAAGAAGCGCTGTACTTGCTCAAGGTCTCTCCGCGTCGGGAGGGCCTATTTGATGCAGCTACGGTGGCCCAGATCGCGGAGAAGAAGATCGCCATATCAAACGACGAGGCGTGCTTTATAGTCCCTCTAAAGCGGGAAGAGAGCCCAATAAAACTGTGAGGGAACGTGAACTTAATAGTTGGATAGGTGGTTGGGTTGTGGTCTTTTGGCATGAAGGGCGGCATTACCGAGAAGCTAGTTCTATCTGTTGCACTTATGCTGACGAGTATTATGACTGAAAGGGATATGGGTATGGATACGTCGTGGGCTGTTTATAGGATCCAATAGGGCTTAAAGATTGGAGTGAGTTTAGGCAGTCCCAGGTATTGGTTAGCTGAGATGATATAAGAAGCAAATAAAGTGATACCTTGGTTGTAAAGCGTTTGGAAATTATGCATAGAACATCTCATAGTGGTTGTCCTCGGAAGGGATTTACATGCTTGTACTGTAACCGAGAACCTCCTTCCCAACCACGACAACCTATCCAAAATAGAACATTGACAAAACAACGCCTGTGCGAGGCTGTACTAGCATCCTCTCAGCTCTTCACCGTCCTGCCTTCTCATGCCAAGTCATAAGGCTGATGAGAGAAATTGCGTCTGATCTCACTTGATAATCTCGAAGCAATCGTTGGCACGAATGTTATGGGATGAACGAGGGGAAGCTTACCTGACTGAAAGCACACTTACAACCTGCAATTTCACTCGATCCTACACAATCGCAAATATACAAATATTGAAAGAAGCTCCTCTTTGGTGTTCGTTGGAATATCTACATGTATTCTTTGCCCTATGATCAACGCTTAGACGCATCAGTTTAGTACTCAATAGACCAAATCGACACGGTTTTTGGGTGACTCAATTACTGCTCAAGAAAGATTTGGCTGCGAAACGTTATACGAGATGGTTCAACTGCTAGACCTTCCTGATGAGCTACTTTTAGAGATAACCCATCTCTCAACTCCAGAAGGCATTGAGCAATTCTCTCTATGCTCCAAGGACATTTATGCCTTGACCAAAGATGCCTTGGAATCACACCGATACCGGAAGCGATGGGGTACAGTCAATTGCGCCCCTCCTCGAAACTCCGGGGAGGAATTGATAAGAAGCGTCCATCCTCTGCGATTTCTAGCGGACATTGCTTTAGATGAAGTGATTGCGGACTATACCACTGAGCTTATCGTAGGAAACCCCGGCTACGAAGAAGCGGAATCGATGCGATATGAGAACCGCGAGAAACGGAATGCACTCCACGATTTTGGTTACAAGTTCGAACAGTGGATTTCCACCGAAGTTACGAGCTGTCCATATCTAGACGACGACGAGACTGATGCATGGACTGAGAAGATCTTGTTAGGAGACCGAGGTCCAGCGTGTGCAATACTGATTACTTTGCTTCCCAATCTGCGTTCCATGACGATCACAGACACTTCAGGCATGGAAACACCATTGGGATTCATGGTAAAACAGATAGCTGACGCAAGCTCTTGGGGAAATCGGACAAGTCCACAGTCTCTTGGCAAGCTTTCTGAGGTGGATACGAATCATAGCGACTATATTACACGGCTTGAAATGTATGCTCCATGGGTCGCACTCCCTTCTATGCGTTCACTTCGTGGCCATACGGTTCGAGGGTATGGTTTCAGATGGGAATATTCGCCACAGATTTCCGGAGTAACCAATATCCGATATTGCTACAGCTCGATTAGTGCAACGAGCTTTACTGAGCTGTTCAAAGGCATCAAAGCTTTGGAAACGTTCACGTATGAAGGAGGTGGTTACACGGGTGATTTTTACGAGTATGTTGAATGGGATCCTACTGGAATCGTGGCAGGCCTACTTCTCTATGCCAAGGGTAGCCTTCAGAAGTTAGATATCACCTACAGCAAGGAACAAGATCCGGACGACGAGATTTACTTCTTAGTTTCTCTAGACGCTTTCGAAGTCTTGAGATGGGTCCGGCTTGACGTCGAGTTACTTTTCAAAACAGAGAGCGAAGCGTGGGACGTAGCGCTCCCCAATGGATATTTTCAGGAGGACGGGCTCGATGACTACCACTACGGTTACCAGGCGCAACCGCTGGTTGATATTTTACCAGTTTCGATCGAAACCCTTGAACTGGTTGGACTCCTGTCAGAGAAGAACACTGCCTCATTGATGGCAAGACTCCCAGAACTCAAGCCGAAGCTTGTGCCAAGATTGGAGAAGATCGTTTTCGAGGGCAACTGCTCATTAGATGAGACGATGGTGACCGAGTGCAAGAATGTTGGGATTATGCTTGAGCACAGAAACACGTCTTAGTATACTAGAATGAACGCTTTAGGACTGCACCATTACAACTGAGCCAACACATTCAAAGGCTTAGGAATCTTCGCTGAGAGGCGTGAGAGGGAACAAGGGTACTTTGGCTGCTTAACAGACGTGCTCGACAGCTCAACTCCTCACAAGATCTCAGATTTGGGGATCAACCTGAGTATAAGGCTGGACAGTCCAGGTGGTGGGTGTTTGGCTTGTGGTTGTCACAGCGCACTCGCCCCTGCGGAATTTACTTGGCGGTCTCGTGGGCAGTCCAGAACCTGAAGCCGAACGAGGGGAAGCCTGAAGGCTAACAGTGTCACGCTACAGATGTGATCTAACCGCGAAAGTCGAGGATTAAGCGATTCTGCATGAAGCTTACTGTGGTCCTGTACGGAATATCTATACCTCGTTCCTGGTGTTTGCCCTAAGGTATCGCTACTCCGGTCTTTCCTGGAATCAAAATGTGATGCCCTACCAGCACCAGCGTGGCAGTCGTTATCGCGAGAGTTCTTTGACGAGCTCACAGTCCCCAGAGCACCGAAAATACTCGTGTACTGTACCCGATGCGAGGATGGAAGTAGTGTTGTCCGTACAAGTACGGAAGTACAGCTCTTCGAGCCATTGGGGGCCAAGTCGTCTAATGTGTACCTAGGCAAGGCGTATTATTGCAGCGAAGCCATCCCATCTACTAGGTACCCGCATATTTCGATATCGCACGTCGTCTTATGTAGTGCCTGGTTCAGGGGCTTGCCCAGCAGCCCTGTGGGCCAATACGAGTTGAAGCTGTGCTGCCGGTCGCTATATCTCCACCAGTCACATCATATCGGCCAATGCATCTAGACTAACTGTCTTGCGTCGGCGCCGCTCAGCTGAACTACGACGAGGCTGAAAGCTTTATAGGATAAATTGGCAATGGGCTGGATTTAAGACTCTGGCGGTCTCTGCACTTCCTTTTCCGATGCATCACCGTTGACAATACATCTACATCTCCCTGAGTTTGCAGGAACCAATTTCTGACAGCTCGCCGCCATGATTTCCCCAAGGGCGTGCCTATTCGTATCTCTGCTCCCAACCCTCGCCGCCGCAATACCATGGGCGGCACCAGCGCCCACGCCGCCCGGTCTTATGGCCATGGTTGGCATGTCACCGCGGCCGACTGACGCCCCAGGTTCCAAAGGAATCCCTCAAGAACTCCGGAGACGCAACCTTCCGTTTCCTCCGCCAGAAAACTGGTGTGGATTCATTTCCGGCGATTCCAGTGAGAATGGCCTTGTATCATTCTCTTACATCTTCTAACCATAGTCCAGATGCTGTTCTCAGCTGCAAATCGCCATACGCCTGTGCCGTTTCTGGCTCGGCCGTTGGTTGTTGCCCTGCCACGTACGGAGCATGCGACGCTCTTTTCACCACATGCTACAATTACAATGATTATTGCGATGCATCATGCCTGCTGGATGTTTCAATTGGGAGATGGTAATTCCAATCCCCATATCCCTCGTCTTCCAGATTCCCGGTCACGCTTTTCTATCATGTTTTTCTTATAGCTAACCCTCGTAGTTCTGACCTAGCAAGACCCTACTGTGTCACCTACACCTTTGCCGGTGGCACCAGTTTCCACCTTTGTGAAACCAGCACCATGGCCCCTGTAAGCGTCGAATTCCTCTTCGACTATTACATCACAGCCATTTCGAGTAGCGCTCCATCCCTTTTCACCGGGGCCTCTTTGGCTCCTGAATCGTCCCATCTCTCCTCGGCATCGTCCATGGACTTGTCCACGCCGACCTCTCTCAGCTTTTCCACGCCTACTCCTGTCAGCTTTTCTACGCCTGGCATCAGCAGCTCCAGCTCCAGCTCGAGCAACACGTACACATACCACAGCAGCGGCATCAGCAGCGCCGCAGTTAGCGGGATCGCATCCGGCGTCAGTGTCAGCGGAGCCGTGGCAGCGGGGTTGATCGTATTCTTCTGTCTCCGCAGACGAAGACGCATGCGCGTTGCTCAATCCCAAGCCGCAGCCCGCGCAAATTTCCCCAATCAACCGCAATCCCCACCCGTGCAGCAAGTGCAGGTCTACCCCAAAACCGCCGAGGGCGAAACCTACCAGCCCGTGTCCCAGCAAGAACAGCGAGCGCCCCAGTACCCAGGCTCTCAATTCGGCGTACCAGCGCCCCAATACCCAACCGAGCAAGCAGGCTTCTATACCCCAAAACCAGCACAGCCCCAGGATACCCAGACCCCAAACCAAGGATCCCGGCCCTTCAGCGCAGTCACCAGCACCCTCGCCCCCAACAACGCCAGCGAAATCGACGCCCACACAGGCGACTACTACGGCAACCCCCCCGTCTCCCCAACCATCACCGAGGTCGACGGCCGCTTCCCCAGCCCCATGCACACAGGCTGCACGCCCACGCCTGCGCCACCACCTGCTGGAAACGCCCACGGCCCCGTCTACGAAGCGCCCCCCTCGGCCGGAAATACACCTGTTTACGAAGCGCCCCCGTCGGGTGGCCAGGGGCCTGTGTACGAAGCACCACCGCCGAGCGGGTATGAAGCGCCGCCGCCGATGGGCAGTGGACAGGGGCCTGTGTATGAGGTGGGGAATACGCCGCAGTATCAGGGGCCGTGGGAGATGGGGCAGCAGCATTAGGCGACGATAGGTAAGAGGGGATGACGGGGGCGTTTTGATTTCGGGTTGCGGTAATGTGGGCGTAGCTGTGGGTTTGGAAAAGGGATGGGGGAGGAGTAAAGTAATGTTTCAGTGCTAGTACACTGAGATGGGACGGATGGAAGCGAGTCCGGTGTTTGAGCTAAAGGCATGATGGTTATGTTAATACGAGAATTCAAAGGTTTAGCCATCCTGAAAGTTGACGGCAAAAGCTCTAAAGTCTTTCGAACAGGCAAGTCCCCTTGGCCTTGGATCGGCAAGGTCTTCCTCTCCACCCCCACGGTAACCTCTCTGTTCCGATGAATAGAAAAAAAAGCAGGAGTGGGATACCGGGGTGTTCAAAAGGTTGGTTTTGTTGGGGGGGGGAGTTGTGGGAGGTTGGCTGGGTGTTTTGTTTATTATTGTTGCGATCTTTGGGTTGCAGGGGACCTGTCCGATGGAGGGAGGGAGATCAAGCAGTCAATCCACAGGTATTAGTTATGAATAAAAAGTCCATGAATGGTATCAGCCAAAACTCCATCTCATGCACCGGCCCAATATCTACATATCACCTAAGCAAAAACCCAACACCCAAGCTATGCATCACCATATGCCCCCACCCCCCCCCCCCCTTTTCCCCCTCCCCCATTCACCTTACAGGAATCTCCCATCGATCCCCTTCAACGCCTTCGCCCTCGCCCTCACCCTCCTCCTCCATCTCATCACTATCCCACTCATCCTCCTCATCCCTCCTGACCATCTCCAGGAACCGCTGCAGCCCCTGCACCGGGGGTCCGCGCTCCACAAGACCGTGGAGCGGATCCCTAGGTCTCTGTAATCCGGCCGCCGCGCGAGGGTTGACTCGCGCCTGCGCCTGGTCTTCGTTGGCTTGGATTCCAGCCTCACGACGTGCTTGAGCTGCTTCATTACCTCGAGCGGCCTCGTTGGCGTTGCGATTGGCTTGGAGGGCTTGTGCACGGGCGGCACGGCGGGGATGGTTGGGGATGCGCGCTGGTGGAGGCGGTGGTGGGGCCATGACTGGGGCTTCTTCGTCTTCGGAGTCGGTGTCATCGTCTGATGCATCATCTTCGAGGTCGAGCGGAAACTCGCCGCCTGCGAAGCCGTGGCCGATTTCACCTCCATCGCCGCCCTCGAGTTCCCAAAGCCGCATAAAGCAAGGCTTGTTCGCCGTGTTGAAATGCTGGTATGGGTTTCCCGCGTCTAACCATGAGCTGCACAAATAGCAGAAATGCGAGTTGCACTTGAAACATATCATATGATTACAACCCATAGTCTTCTGAGCGCGGGCGTCACAAGTCGGGCAGGGTGTGGTGTGTATGCGCATATAATCCTCGCTCGCTTTTTCTTCTGCCGTAAGTTCAAATTGCTTGCGCGGGAAGCATGAATAAAATTCGCCATGCCAGGAGGCTTTGCAAACTTTGCAGAAGGCGAACGAGCAGTCTTCGCATATTGCAAGGCGCTCAGCGGGCGGGGGAAGAGTAGAGTCATTAGAATTAGGGTCGTACGACTGTGGTTCATCTGTTTCGGAGTCGGACTCGGCGTTGTAACTCAGTTGAGTCTTCTTTGAACGTGCGGGGCCTTGACACCATTGGCGAGGACAGTAGACGGTGGTGCGATCAGATTCAAGCATTTTCTTGCGCTTGAGTTTGACATAGCGTTGGACTTGATCTTGTGACAGGGGAATCTGGAGTAGTTCACTCGGGTCTAGAGTCCTGTCTTTTATCCGCCTACGCTTTCTCGGTCGTGTGAGCCGGACAGCTTGAATTGCTTTGGAGTTGTCGTCATTTCCGCATTTAGGTGCCATGCATTTAACATTGATAATATCTCCTTCCGTTATACAGTTGTTAAAGTAGTCCTGAAGGCATTCCACACAGAAGACATGGGAGCACCAGTGCAGTCGATGACATAGAGCACCCTTCTTTGGTTCCAGACATACCCCACATTCAAATGTTTCCTGCTCAAATTTGACCCGCATCGCTTTTAGATCGAAATCCAGGAGAGAAACCTTGAGATCTTGTGAGACTTCCAAAGCACCTCCTTGTTTCTCGACCAAATCAAAGCCTTTTTCTGCCGCGTCCCGCAAGTAGTCAATGTATGAAAACACCACCTGATCCCTTCCCATCTCCTCCCATATACTGTGGCCAGCATCTCCAAGCCGACGGAGCTTTGGCTCCGGGAGCCATGAGGACTGAGTATGTAATTGGAATACCGGGGGCTCCTTGGAAGGATATCCTTCTGGCAGGCAAATCTGCAAAGTCAGAGGAGGGAGATGAGAAAGATAGGTGACGTCCAACGCTGGTTCCTCGGCGGTGGCAAGCTGTTTTCCAACAGCCTCCTTCGCTAGGATCAGTTGTCCCTTGTCGTCAAGATCTGGATTTGCTGCCACTTGTTCCCCGTTTGCTTGTGCAGGGAAGACTACGGCCAGAGCCTTGATGGGCTCGACTGGGATCTCTATAGAGGCGGAAAATGGATTGGATGGATCGATGGAGAGCTCTGGATAGATGGCTGCAATAGCTGAGAGTTCGATAGCCCGCTCATCCTCCGAGTCTTCGAGGTCATCGGCCATTATACCGGTAGTGTGTGGCGCGGGGAACAGGCATGGGATCTGAATGCCTTCGGATTTTTGATGGGGATGCACCCGTCTAACGGTATAAAGCCTTCATAAGGATAGGTTAAATGAATAAAAGTTCAAGAAATGGATCAGACTGTTGGTGAGTCGTATTTGGGGAGTGAGTCACTTCAATGCTGGAGATGGCAAAGGAAAAGATTGATGATATTAGAGAAACGCGCCAACCCATTTTAGGTTTTAGAGAGCCGCTTTTGCCTCGCTGACAAAGCCAGCCTTATCGAAAAAGCGGCAGCGTAGCTAGCCCTATCTGTAGAACAACAGGATAGTCGAATACCTCTCCTCGAATTCTCCGCTGTTGCTAGCAGGATGGGGGACACCTCACTGGCGTCGTTGAGCTTAACGCATGTCCATTATGTAAGGCCATTGCTCGATGCATCGCTCTGTCCTGGTGATCGATGCGTCTCTAACACGCGATTAGAACCCTGGGGACCCAATCTCCTACATCTGCGCATGGCTCGCCCTGGTCCCTCAGGCGCTATGTGTGGTCTATGCCACGCTGATATGGTCTTCGCGCGAGGTTGAAATTCTACTCATGTTTGCAGGGCAAATGGGCTGCGAGGCGCTGAATTTCCTGCTCAAACGCATTATCAAGCAAGAACGCCCTAAACGTACTTTACTCTAATGGAATGATGCAAGTAACTGGTTGCGGGCTAATGCGCATTAACTAGTAATGAATGGTAAAGGCTATGGCATGCCATCCTCCCACGCCCAATTCGTTGCCTTCTTCTCGCTCTCCCTGACACTCTTCTTACTCTTTCGGCACAACCCTAAGCCTTCGAGCGCATACCATACTCCTCTTACGCTCACTTCACGCGCTTTCCTATCTTTAATCGCGGTGCTCTGTGCCTCTGCTGTAGCTGCAAGCCGCGTTTACCTAAATTACCATACCGTGGAACAAGTGCTTGTTGGTTGTGGGGCAGGGGCTTTCAGTGCGATTGCATGGTTCTCGGTGACGACGTTACTTAGAAGGCAGGGCTGGATGGAGTGGGCTATCGATACGCAAGCCGCGAGAAAGCTGAGGATGAGGGATTTGGTCGTTGAAGAAGATTTGGCGGAGGCTGGGTGGGAAAGATGGGAGGTGAGGAGGAAGAATAATGGACCATATGGAAATGGCTTATCGAGAAAGAAAAGATAAAATACTAATCTAAGAAGGCTATTGTCACAACCTATATCCCGAGACCGCACCTAAATCCACAAAGATATGAAGCAGCATATGTACCGACTAGTCATACTGCATGCCCCAAGCTCCCGCATACCATCACCCACTTGATGCTTGAACACATTGTTCTGCTTTAACACTAGATTGAGCAGTCCCTTTATTCCCTTTCTCTTATGCTCTGCCATCTCTCAGCTCTAAACCGGCAACTCTCGCGTTGCTTACTTTCGTGTGTACCATGGTTCCTTTTTGATACCGCTGTGTATTTATTTATGAGCACTTTCAATTCGTGAAGCACGTAGTCGATGTGGCTACATGAAAATTGTGCCATGCAAGACGAGACTCCCAGAAAAAAAATATATGAGCTGTATTCTGGCGACGATTGTTGCCCGTGCTCTGAAGGAGATCCATCAATACTTTCAGCGGCAAGGAACAGACCAAAGAAAAATTTGATTGAACGGGTATCTGGGACGATCCTGGTCTGTCAGTGCACGGAAATAGAAGAAGAATACCAGGTCGTTATGAGAAATCTCAAACGACGAGAACAAAGTGCGGCATAGATATCGTTCTGGATCTGGCGAGGATTGAATTAAATACTTTTGTGCAGTGCCATAAATTCTACAGCTAGGCACTACGGAGCGAGTCTGATGTTTACCCAACGCCGAGCATCTTACCTCCCGTTGGACAATCCTTAATGTTGAATTTAGTAACGGGTAGTCAACAAGCACACGATGCCTATGGCCCTAGGCGACGGCAAACAGCTTTTCCCGTTCATAGGCCTCCAACCTTTTTGTCCCTTCGATTTCTGATTTACTGGCGGTGCTCCGCATATTCCTTCATGTATGTCGCCAACTTTTCTACATTTGCCATTGAAACAGCGTTGTAATTACTCGCCCTGATGCCACCCACGCTTCTATGCCCCTTGAGCCCTTGGAGCATTCTTTTCTCCGCTCCTTCCAAAAACGCTTTCTCACTTGTTGCATCACCGCCGCGAACTCGGAAGCAGATATTCATCCGGCTACGTGCACTTTTGTGCGGCACTACCTGGTAGACGTCTGGGTGAGCGTCGAGAATGTCATAAATGATCTTGGCTTTTGTATTCGAGAGGTCTTCTTGCCCAGAAAGCTTCTGCGCACCGTGGGTAGAGATGAGAGATTGCATAACTTTGCCGGCGATCCATATGCTGAAAATTGGCATGGTATTATAGAGAGAATTATTTTTTGCAATGACAGGCCAGTTTAGTATCGTAGGTGGAGACCAGATACCCAGCGCATGCAGAAAAGACGAGGATGGGACGGTGGCGAGAATGTCTTTGCGGACAATGACGAGCGTAACATCGGTGATGCCAATGTTCTTTTGTGCGCCACCCTGCAAGATATCAGCCAGAGAGCCAAAATGCTGAATGAGTAAAATGTAGGATATAAGACATACGAATATCACGGCAAACTTTGAGACATCGACTCTGCGGCTAAGGATATTCGAGCTCATGTCTGCGACTACCAGTCTCTCGTCGTCCTTGTCTCCGATTGACGATTCGAGGGATTTTGGAAAGCCGGCGAATTCAACACCATCTACTGTCTCATTGTCACAGTAGTACACGAATGCACTTCCTTTCCCTCCCTCGCGCTTTGACGGTGTTAGCTTCCAAGTTTCTTCTTCTGGTATCGTACCGAATTTCCCCTCATTCTGGTGCCTTGCGTCTACGGCTACATTTACGAATCCATTCCCTAGAGGCTCCAGTAGTTGTGCGGCCTCTTGAGACGCCTTGAGTGACCAGGAACCGGTAATTAAGTAGTCAAGCCGTAAGTCTTCCTTAACCTCCCTTCTGACCCTGTCCAGTATCTTTTCCTCATCACCGCCTAACTCGCTTTCCGCTTGCCGTCTTCTCTTTTCTGCCCACACAGCAATCATATTGAACACTACGGCGCTGAACTCGCCACTCCCGCCGCCCTGAACAAAAAGAATTTCAAAGCTGTCTGGAATCTCCAATAAAGATGCCAGAGCGGCTCTGGTATCTGCAAGGATCTTAGTAGCGGTGGCGGAGCGGTGTGATATTTCCGCGAGGGATAGGCCTGACGATTCATAGTTTAAGAAAGCTTCAGCGCCAGCAGCAAGCACAGGTGTTGGGAGCGGCGCAGGACCTGCACCGAAGTACGCCACCTCTTCCCGGGTAGGCATTTTGGCAGCGAATTATGTGTAGAAAGGTAAATCAAAAGGATCCAAAATTATAACCTCGATGAGGTAGTCAACCGAGATAGTTGGCCAAGCTTCTGCGAGACAAACGAAGAGACTGTGGATTCTGACAACTTGACAAGCAGGTCCCACTTCTTACTTAGGATTCAGGCCTTGACAACCCCCACCAAGTCAACAATTCAAATAAACAGTAAAATGTCTACAGAATAACAAAGAGATTGATGAGAAGTTGTAGATAGATACTTTAATCGTTACGGGAAGTCGGGTCTGAACCCCGATGGCGCTTGCGCTCCGACCTCGGCTGACTGAATTTTTTTTCTTGCCCACATTTGCATTTTCACTGTAGCTGGCTCTAGCAAAAGCTCCCATCTACGATGCTGGTGCGTGCGTTTCGAGTCTCTCTTCTCGGAGGACATTAGCTGATATGTACTAGAGACGTCAGGGGGCTTGCCTACTCAGGTGCAAAGCAACGAAGACGATAGAGGTGCGAACTCCGACGCTCATTAACCATCACGCGTATGCCACTACTCCAGGTTTGCACCAGAATGTCTTTCATTCGCAGCTCGAGGATCCCTCCTCCGCTACCATCCTCTCGTCTCTCAAGACATCACCACCCGTGCCGCAAACCTTGACGGAGAAGATTGTCCAGCGGTATTCTGTTGGCCTTCCGAAGGGCAAGAAAGTCAAAGCTGGCGATTATGTCACGATCTCACCGTACCATTGTATGACACATGATAATTCTTGGCCTGTCGCGCTCAAGTTCATGTCTATCGGGGCGTCCAAGATTCGGAAGCCGAAACAGATCGTAATGACTTTGGATCATGATGTGCAGAACAAAAGCGATGCCAATCTGAAGAAGTACCGGCAGATCGAGGAGTTTGCAAAGCAGCAGGGAGTCGATTTTTATCCCGCAGGACGAGGAATAGGACATCAAATAATGGTAGAGGAGGGCTACGCGTGGCCCGGCACTCTCGTTGTTGCTTCAGATAGCCACTCAAACATGTATGGCGGAATTGGATGCTTGGGCACACCAATCGTCAGGACAGATGCTGCGAGTGTGTGGGCAACGTCAAGTACTTGGTGGCAGATACCTTCAATTGCGAGGATTACTTTCACCGGGACTTTACCAGTAGGTGTCACTGGGAAGGATGTAATTGTTGCTTTATGTGGACTGTTTAACCGAGACGAGGTCCTTAATCATGCAATTGAGTTTACTGGCTCTAGTGATACTCTGAAGAGCTTACTGGTTGATGATCGATTAGCAATCGCCAATATGACAACTGAGTGGGGTGCCTTATCCGGTTTGTTTCCAATTGACTCAGTTCTCCAAGGCTGGCTCCGGTACAAAGCCACTGAAACCTCCTTATATAAGTCCTCAGAACTATCTGATGCTACGACTTTTACTCGTTTTTCGCATCCTCTCATAGATCGATTGTTGTTCAACCCACTATCTGCAGACAAAGGAGCCAAATACGCAAAACAACTATATATGAATCTTTCTACCCTTTCGCCGTACGTGTCTGGACCGAACTCAGTAAAAGTCGCGACACCAATAAGCAAGCTTTCAGCCCAGAATATCAAAGTCGATAAGGCTTACTTAGTGTCGTGTACTAATTCTCGTGCATCTGATCTTGCCGCGGCTGCAAAGGTATTCAAAGATGCTGCCAATGACAATGACGGGAAGATTCCCAGGGTCGCGGAAGGCGTTGATTTCTACATTGCTGCTGCTTCAATGCCAGAGCAGCGGGCCGCCGAAGAAGCTGGCGACTGGCAGGCCATGCTTGATGCAGGAGCAAAGCCTCTTCCAGCTGGATGCGGGGTTTGCATAGGCCTTGGGACTGGACTACTCGAGCCTGGAGAAGTCGGAATCAGCGCCAGTAACAGAAATTTCAAGGGTCGTATGGGATCAACAGGCGCAAAGGCATATCTTGCAAGCCCCGAAGTCGTCGCTGCTAGCGCTTTGTCCGGAAAGATTACTGGCCCAGGCTGGTACGAACAGCCGGAAGGGTGGTCAGGGATTGCTATGGGCGAGGGTGATGGAATCAAAGAAGAGGATAGGATGATCACCGCCGAAGAGGCGCTGGAGAAGATAATTGGCCAGCTCGATGGTATGGTCGGAACGGCAGAGAGCGAAATCTTAGGTGGTCAAAAGGAGGCAAAGCAGGAGAATGGTTCATTGACCGAAATTCTTCCTGGCTTTCCAGAAAAGGTAGAGGGTGAAATTGTCTTTTGTGATGCTGACAATATCAACACGGATGGTATCTATCCCGGAAAATACACTTACCAGGATGATGTTACTGTTGAGAAAATGGCTGAGGTTTGCATGTCCAATTATGACACTGCGTTTTCATCGATCGTACGAGAAGGGGACATCCTTGTTGCTGGCTTCAATTTTGGCTGTGGAAGTTCCAGAGAACAAGCAGCCACGGCCATACTTGCGAAGAAAATACCTTTGGTTGTTTCCGGAAGCTTTGGAAACATTTTCTCCAGGAACAGCATCAACAACGCACTCATGGGTGTTGAGGTTCCGCGTCTGGTGCAAAGATTGAGAGAGACCTTTCCTACTACGGTTGACACGGTAGGATCTCAGCAAGCCATCACAGAGCCTTCTCAGAATCGCGAGTCTTTAGACTCACCACCTCCTGGTCCCCAAACCACCCCAAAGCAGGAGAAGGTCTTGACTCGACGCACTGGCTGGAAATTTGTTTGGGACGTAAGAAGAAGCCTAGTAGAAGTCCAAGAGGGTGAAGGAGGCCCGGTCTGGACCCAGAAGGTTGGAGAACTGCCTCCGAATGTACAAAAAATCATTGCATTAGGAGGACTGGAAAATTGGGTAAAGAAAGAAATAGGCGCGTCTGCCTGAGCCATTGACGGCGCGAACTTCGTAAGATGCTCGGTTTACGGACCTGCATATGATGCAATTCTCATTCAATTGAGGTGCGAGCAATAGCAGCCCTGAAAAAGACATGAAGATCTCAGGTATTGGATCTCTGGCTAATGATCTATACGGACTTAGCCTTCATTGACACGGTTGTCTGAGGGAGGTCATGACATCTTCTCGCAGTGAATTATTTAAGATACCTTCGGAAAGCGGCATGTTATTTGCAGAAGAAACATAGAAGTGTAAAATTATACCAGATCACTGATTTATGTAGTAAGATGGCTACTTCAGTACTCTAGAGATTATTTCTTGCAGACTTACCACGATTCAGCACAAGCCCTGGTATCGACGCCTAGTAAATGTCAGTATCAGCAGTCAGGAGGTTGAAAAGACAGACGACTCACCCGTCTCCCCACACGCCCTGGAGAGTTCTAAACTCATTCAATTGCTCCGACTTTTCGTCTCGGGCGTCGCCGAGCCGCTCCTCGAGACGCGAAACTTCTGCTCTCATATCAGCTCGCATCGCGGCCTCCGGTTCTGCTCTCCTGTTCCACCTCAGGCTCTCGATCCTTGCCTCGAGTCCACGGATCTCCTTCTCATAACGCTCGATGATGTTTCTCTCTTCACGTTGGTGGCAGCTTCGGCAGAGCGATGGCTGGGGTACGTTCTTTGTGTGTAATACTTCAGCATAATTGCCTACGCATTGGCCTTGTTCGGTAACGCCATAGATGCACGAGTCGGTGACTACGAATCGCTTGAAATGGCCACAGACCTGGTGGGTTTCCGAGTATCCTTTACACATCATTGATGTCAATTGACGATGTGGTGTTGACTTGTCTAGCTTTGGAGGTGGCCACTACGGTAGCAAGTTTTAGGCTGCTGGATTGTGGAGGCTGTGAACTGTGAGAGTTTAAAGTGAATTTCCTCGAATTGTGAAGCATCCCTGTGCTGTATAAGCAATTGTCATCGATAAACAATACCATTGTACTTGGTCAAAGCAATCATTACTTCCATGACCCGGAATCTTCAAAGGATTATGGTCTACTTCAAAGACTCGTTCATTACAAACGAACTCCGAGTTCAGGTTGGTTCCGAGTCTTGTTCGGAAAGGTCAGCGAAAAATCACGGCTACTTGATTTGAACGTTCATTTGTCAGATGGCATTGCATAATACTATCTCAAGGTTCTGACATTGATTCCTCAACACAAGCTGGAGTTCTTTCAACACCGGCGGCAGAATTCATAACCTGCTCCCCATGGCGGCAAATCATTGACACCGAGGGCAGTAGCAACCATATGAATATTGGAGCTTGCACGAAGCTTGCAAGAAGCTTGCTGGTTTCTAGTAGATAGATTCCATGTTCTCTAATCCTTGGTGTATGCTATTTTGAAAGATATTACATAGCCTCAGCTTGCTGCAGTGCCGCGGGGATAGCCGCGCCTGCCGCCTTCACGGTCTGATGTCCATGTGTTGTAACTCTTCTGGCTTAGCTTTAGATACAATGATGAAGCGGAGACGATGAACCCAAGTTGTGTTCTGCTACGTTCAGAATGCGGAAGGACGACAGAGCGGCTTAATCATGAAATGAGATTAACTGAGGCGACGTCAACACAGGCTATCGCTAAGGTTTGATGGTCAGAACGCTGAAGTGTCTGCTGTACCTCGATTATGGAGTACACTGAGGCGGTCAGCGAGGGAGAGGCAAACGACCCAAATGCTATCATCGTAAAGGCAGATGAAGTGGACGAGTCTGGAGCCGATATCTCGACGATCTCCCCCACCGACACCACTGATTCTGAGTTTAATGAACGCATTGAATCACGAAGAGCTCAAGACGCCCAAGCAGGAGGAAGTCCCAAAATCCTGGCCAACGCTGTACCTAGTCCTCCTAGACCTCTCAGTCGCCCCACCATTCGTCGCGATGGCTCTGCGCCACTTCCACCTCAGCAACCCCCTCCACCTGCACCACCTCAGCAGCAGGATGAGGGAGGGAACCCAACCGATTCCCTAAGCTTGCAGCAACTCAGAAGACTAGTGACCGACTTACCAAAGCTTGAGCCAACTGCTTACGCATACGAGTATACAGATACTCGGGAGTTTCCAGAGGAGCTTGAGGAGTGGTTCCAATACAGTGATGAAGAGCGTTATATGTTGCTTCGGGCAAAACAGACATTCGATGAAAAATGGGAGCAGGGACAAGCTACTCGCATCGCTCCTTCAGAGAAAGCCCTACAATGGACTGATGTTGAGGCGGCGGACAGGGAGAATTTCCTGGTTGGAGCCCTCCAAGCTTTAACCAGCACGGAACTTTCGACACGAGTCAAAAGTCTAGAATGCATATCATACATTGCGCTAGGAGTTTGGGGTGATACTGCTGGCTTAGTAGTCGAGGAGGAGGGATCCGAGAAAGACATATTCGATGTGAAAGGCAATTCGCAATATAGCAAATCTAAGCTTCAGCTGAGATGGATAGTGAATGGAGCAAAGCTTCTTTGTAGGATTGGCGCATTACAAAAGCTTTTCGATGTTCTTACAAGATCATGTGATAATGAGAAGTCAGTCATTCTACTACCACTTTGGGCTTTGCGTAACTCTTGTTGCTTGTGAATATTCCTGTTAACTAAACCCTAGAGATTCCGACAATCTCAACGACTTATCTCCCATGAAAGACGAAGAAATGGCTTCCATGAAATTTCTCAAGCAGATCGAGACCAATCAAGTGCTCACTGCACTCTACTGTGTTGTTGAAGTTGGGCGATGGCAAATTAGTGAAAGTAAAGAGACTTCTATTCGGCAAGCCATCAGTATGACTATGGACCCCCTACTGTCACATATTTCTAATATGTGTACTTGGCAGCCGACCTAACGCCCGATTTCTTGGCTTTTTTGGCTCGGACGATTGCAAAGCTGAGGTGGGAAGACTCGTCTCCGCTCCCTGTCTCAAGAGTAAGCATAGCGTTGACCATGATCCTCAATTATATTACTAACTCCATTGCTAAAGATTATTCTCACGTTCTGGAAATCCGTCCTATTGGTGTTTGGTAGCACAGAGGAAGTGGAAGAATCTAAGGCTGCTCTTCGCGATGCTTCTGATGAGGCTGACAACGAGCATGGGGAGGGTTTTATCACAGCATCACCACTCGATTACCATTTGTTTCGACAAGAAATAACTTCAAAGTATCCAGCGTACAGCCCTCCACCACCGCTAGTACCTATTGAACTCGAAAATAATTCGATATTACCTCCACTTCCTAACCATCCTAGCCGTCGCGTTAGCCAAGAGAGCCTGCGACTCAGCGCTGGCGTCAATGTTAATGGTACTGCGGGATCAATCTTTAATCAACCTGTACATATTGCGACGCCCGCGCCGTCTCCACCGCCTTCACCTGCAGGACCTGGCGGAAAGGGCGGCAAAAAGCAAAACTACCAGACTAATCAAAACTTTCCCTTCTTATACCCCCCTCTAGATGATACAACTAATATCGTTGGCGGTAAAGGTAGTGCCACCTTGCAGGACCAACTGGTCGAGAAGAGATGGGACGGTAACGATGTTCCAGCTTCCATTCAGGAAGCTGGACAGCTCTTTGCTAGTAGGATGCGGATGTCAAGATCGATACGGCAACTTTGGGATGTGCGCGAGAAATTCATCACGTACGAGAGAGGATGGAATGAGGCCGGCAAGGACGACGATTTATCCGATCCTGAAGTGGCGGAGACCAACATGAAAGGAGATGAGCTGTCTAACAAAGCTGAGTATCAACTTAAAGCGCCCGAATTTGAGAAGGAAACAGACAACGAAGATGTACAACGACGACTGGATGCTGTGGAAAATTTCTACGTATGTATTGAAATTCCCACAAGTAAATCACCGGCTAACTCTTGGTAAGCGAAATTCCCTGCCTCATCTCCAGTCGGTAGTCATTGTTCTGTGGAAAGCCGTGTTTGCCAATGTCTCCGCGCTCGTGACGCAAAGTAGCGGACAAAACGGGGTCCCTAACAACTTATCTCTTGCTGAGGATAACGGTGATGCATCTCAAGGCAAACGAAAGATCAATGGAGCTTCGGCAATTCATCTGAATGGTTTAGCAAACGGGCAACTGGCCAACAACGATGATGGCACCGATCCGGCAGTTGAAGAGCTCAATGCCATACGCTTGAGGGAAGTTACATCGAAGGCTATCTCTGGTGTTCTCCTCATGCTCCTGAAATGGTTCAAAGTGTCGCGTGAGCCAGCCAACTCGAAAGCCTGTTGATGTAGTATGGAAGCTGATTTGCCGTCTAGACATCCTCAAATTCGAATACCTGAACCAACTACTTCTTGACGCAAATTACATACCACTAATTCTCAAGCTTTTTGCCCATCAAGACATAGACAGAGCAGTAGATCAGAAGAATGATCGCGAAGATCTCGAGTAAGTTTGATCCCCATCTCTATCCGGAAGTCATTGTCAACGGTTCCTCGCAGCTTCTTCAACTTCTGCCGCACCAATTCCGGACATCCCCCTACCACCCCGCCCCAGCCCTCACTCTCTCCCTCCACCTCCAGCGACGACGAAGCCCAACCACCCGCCATTCCCAAACACCGCCGTTCTCCCGCCTCGCGTTCCCCACCGTCTTCCCCACCGCTCCCCACAGACACCAAACCCTCTCGCCCTGAAGTCGACGAACTCGGCTACCCCACGGCGGGGACCCTTCCCACTACCCCGCTAACAACCTACTCCCCCCGCTTCTTCTTCACAACCATCACCCTCCTGCGCCTCCTCCAGAAGATCACCAAGCGAAAAGCCCACCGCGCGCTGCTGCTCGTGCAATACAAGAGCAGCACGATCCTGCGCAAAGCGCTCAAGATCCCGCAGCCGGAGCTGCGTCTCTACACCCTCAAGCTCTTCAAGTCACAAGTCCCCTACTGCGGCCGCAAATGGCGCCAGACGAACATGCGCGTCATCACGGCGATTTACCTGCACTGCAAGCCCGAGCTGCGTGATGAATGGCTGTGCGGCGGGGACGTGGATGGGGTTGTCGAGGAAGCCGTGCCGCTGGAGCAGGCTGGGAGGGGTCTGGTGCATTGGTGGCATTTGCGGAATTATCGGGCTGTGATGGAAGGGAAGGAAAGGCGGGAAGGGGAGGGGGAAGAGGTGGCGGAGGAGGATAATTTCTTTGCGAGGGAGTTGGAGAAGATGGGGTGGGGGGTTGGGGGGATGGGGTTGGCGGAGGGGGAGGAGGAGGGGGGGGAGGTGCAGGTGGGGGGGAGTGAGTGGGATGGTGGACCGTTGCAGATGGAGGGGTGGGCCTGATGGGGGTTGGAGGCGAGGCTTTGGTATGGGGTGGATGGGGCAGTGGGGCAGCGTGATCGTTCTGTGCGTAGAGATGCCGATGAGATAGGTAGAAGTTGTTTTGCAGTGTATACCATGACATTCTGCGATGGAATAGTGCTAGCAGTAAGATCTGTTAAAATTCCGAATCACCTGTCAAACAAGTCACAGCAGTTCATTCCAATCTAATCAAGTCAAGACAATCTTCCATCATGCCGGACGGCCTAGATATTGATCGAACGTAGCCAATTGGATGACTGACCATGTCGAACCCCATATTTTCTGTCGGTTCTGCACCTATTCATCTATCTCGTAACTTCATCTCCTCGATACTGTTGAACAACTAAGGTGGTACTCTATTCTACGCAGTCTTCTGGTCTATACCTCGACATCTATACATGTATGCTTTGATATCGTCCCTTGCGCCTACCAGGGCTATGATCCCGGTACGCCTCTCGAGGCACGATATGCATTCGAAGATATTAGCATCTAATGTATACTCCCCGTCTTGGAAGTCCTCTCCATTTTCGTTTTTGAATGCTGGTAGAGAGAGGCTTACAGGTCCTGACTGAAGTGTATGCCTTCTAATGGTAAGAGTATAGGAACTAGTAAGTGATACACGACCTTTAAATTTCCAAAAGCGGTTATACCCGGCAGATGTACTCCTGTGGTCAAGCTTTTGCTGATGGGCTTCCGTCGAATCCCGTCACGTAACGGGGCAAACGAGCTTTGCTGCCGTTCTGTAGAAAATAAGTGACTAAAGGACCTTGGGATTCTTCGGACCATCATGCGTGATGTCGGAATTTTTGTTATAAACTCAAAATCTCTCCTCCCTGCGCTACTCCACCTCGGAAAAGCTCCTTGATGACCCTTCCCTCAACGACAGTCTCTTTGTATATTCCTTCAACGTGTTTCGGCTCTACCCGTCCATACCAGATACCCTTTCCTGCCAGCGGCGACGTCTCTCCGTTCGGTAATTGCCAATAAGGCGGAATGTAGAGGATGACGTTGCCGGCAAAGGCATGCCCACCAACATGGCTAATCAAACAGGATTTTGGATTCTTGATTTTAATACGAGTAAATGTAGAACGCGCAGCAGGTTGGCTTGCTTGGGTTATGAATGATGGACGTTGTGTGCCTCGGAAATTGTAAGGATGGCGCGCATCTTGCCGTTGGAATTCACGGCGAAGAAGAGGCCCAATGGTACCGCAACGCGCATCACGAGATGAATGGCCACAAATAAGGATACTGGGTGCCGTGATCTTCTGAACCGTGTAAGGCTCGTGGGTATCTGGATGGTTCCAACTCTGGGTATCGGGGAGTAAGAACTGCGTCACGAGAGCTTCAATAGCTCGTGGGGTGTTGACAATGTGGTTTATAGCGCGGAAATGAGGGAATATTTGGACCGAACTGTAGGATACCTCCGATTTCCCTTGTTCAGCTATGGATGAGGAGTTGGTGATCAGGATGTTGTTATTTGGCTGCTCTCCATATTGATTAGAATTGACTCAAAGGTGAAATAGGAAGAGCAAGCTGCGTTCAAAAGATGGCATCTCCTACCCACATCATGAAAACGACCTTTGGGTCCAAGTAAAGCCTTCAGGTCGCGCGCCAGATTGGGACCTTCCTCGTCCTCTATTCTGCTCTTCCAATCGAACTTCCCTGTATTTATGATGACATGCTGGGCGTACGGAGCTACGGTACCCGACAAAGATCGCTCTTGATCAATGTCAAGGCCGGCTGGGGTTGCTCCGCATGCGCACGTTGGTGGTGGGCATGTGTCCAAGACGGGGAAGGACGGGGTTGGGGATGGAGGGAGTTGAGATATCCGACGAATACCTGACCAGGAGGGGAAACGATATGACCAAACAGAATTCTGTGGTGGCTTCCAAAGAGAGCGTGTAGTTGCCATCTTGTGGAATTGGGAAGAAATATCGATTATGGAGTCGTGAAATATAGGAGCTGCGCTGCTTGGCTCTCTCGGTCCTCGGGCTAGAATTATTGATTGCCGAAATATAAACACTTTAAATCGCTCGATGTTCGTCCTCCTTTATCTCCAACATGGATGTTTTGAATGCCACGACTTTCCAACTCACTCCTTCGTCATGCCCACCATATCAACCCACTACTCCCGTTACTTCTTCGGACATGCCGTGATCTTTCCTCCGCTCGTAATGAGCTGAGATGGCTGCGCGAGCATGTCCTGGCCACTACAAAAGCTCTTTCTCCTCCACGACCATGGCAGCACTTACACCAATTATGTGTCCAACGATCTAGGGGAAAGCCATTGCAATATATCCTGGGCAATCAACCTTTCGGAGACCTTGATATCATCTGCAAGCGAGGGGTATTGATCCCTCGGTCAGTCTACGATGCCCACGATCTTATTTTCTACAGCTAACAATGCATTTAGTCCCGAGACTGAAGCCTACACAACTCGTCTGGCGCATCTGTTAATTAACAGAAATAAGCCTATTCTTTCCGCCGACAGACTGCTAAAGTGGCCTCAGCTCCGTATCTTGGATCTTTGTACCGGCACTGGCTGCATTGCACTCCTCCTCCATGCCATCCTCTCCGCGAAATTATCAGATACCCAACTACATGGTGTTGACATCTCGCGTCAAGCTCTTGCACTGGCAAATCAAAACCTCCGCTGGAACATTGCGCAGACACACCTGCGTCAAGTCGCACGTGAGCAGGTGCGGTTTGTACAAGGCGACATCTTCCATGATCTCCCTATCTTAAGCGGAACATGGGATATAGTAATCTCGAACCCACCGTATATATCCCCTTACAGCTTCACTACCGACACGTCCCGCTCAGTGAGGATTTTTGAACCCAAGAGTGCTCTTGTTCCCCCATATGCTTACACCCTGTCTGATGGGGAGGGAGGTACTCTAGAACAAGAATTGGCAATTGGTGATGCCTTCTACCCCAGGCTCCTGGAGATCGCAGCGAAGGTTGACGCGAAGTTTCTATTGATGGAGGTGGCCAATATGAAACAAGCAAAGAGAGTTGTAGATTTGGCGGTAAAGGATGGCCATTGGGATGGATATGAGATTTGGAGAGATTATCCTGATCAAAGTGTGGCATCCGGAGGAGATGCGTTGGAGATTAAAGGCCAGAGTGTCAAAATCTTGGGGGAAGGCCACGGCAGATCTGTCTTCTTGTCAAGAGCTGGTGGTGTTAATATGTTTGGGTAAGGTCATGAGAGTAGGCTTTGATAGTACCAGTCACAAGGTTCTGTAACGCCGCACTTCTCTCGGCTCTACAGTACTCAACCTCGCTTCGCCTAGGATACTAGGACTACGCACCAGTGACTACTTGTATAGGCGGACACGAAAGGGTTTTTCTTGCAAATTTTGCATGAAGATTGAAGAAGTGCAGAATGATTTGATGAACAGCAGCGTGAGAATTGAGCTAGAAGAAGACAGCGAATAGCATGCTTGAGTAAATACCCTTTCTCATTTGAATATGAACATATTTCAAACTAGCTGTTCACTTGAATATTTGATTATCAACGTACTTTACTTGCTTGTGCAGAAGTCTTCGTCATGATTAAAGCACAGCTGTCTTATTACTGCATATAGTAGATGGCACTTCCATAGTCAATCTGTGTTTTTGGCTTCTTTTGCAATCACCGTTCGAGTTTGGGAGAGAAGCAGGATGATTCGGTGGAGAGTAGTATGAGAGTCTTCTCTAGGGGGGTAACGAATAGCATACTTGAGTAGGTTCGTTATATTGTTTAGGTGTAAAGTGTCTTCAAATAATCTATCTGGCTGTGATAAAGTCAACAGTAGCTGTAGGTGATATCTATCCGCTATCTCTTTCGTAATGCCTCACATGGCCTAGGTATTAGCTTGAGGGTTTGATCATGGGCCTACGTTGCATGGTTCTGGTGCTTATATAGGGGGAATCCAGCCACTTCGTATGATAGTTTTGTCCCTGAGAACCTTGCCACAACCAAGCCTATGGATTATCTCGATTATGTGACTCTTCGAGGCGACGTTAGCTGGGACGTGCATCCAAACCTATGTTCCAGATTACTCTGCGGTCCTACGGCCGAATGGATCAGAAAGCCCAGGGAGCATTCCTGGAGACGCAGCGTTGAGTTCCGACCTCATGATACATCCATCTGCTGGACTTGTCGAGACAACGTTAAGACCAGCTTCTATTGTAAAGATTGCAAGAAAGACTGGTGCCGATCGTGTCATGGGAAGTACCTCGAAAGGGTAGAGTATACCACCGTGTTAAACGTCGCACGTACTGAACAAGTATACAGTTGACAGAGAATGCTCCATCTATCATCAGATATCGGGAGCGCTGGAACCATGAATCCGGATTTGGTTTGGTTAGAAGCCTTCCTAAGCAAGATCGCAGCGAGGGAGATCGCTTGGCAGCTACAACAAGACCGCGTAATAAAGAACACTGGGAGTAGGAGATGAAGTTACCCATTCTTCACCTCTTCACATCTATGCGTACCTTTCTCCGCGCCGCGCACTCATGTAGATTGCATTGATCGTTCCCTCTGCTATGCCTGTCAACGAAGATGGTGAAAGGATCAGACGATACTCAGCGGAGCCAGTATTGGCGTCGCTCTCCTTGTTCCTGGTGGTCAGATTCTGTCGTTCGCTGCCTCTTTACTCTTGTCTTTTCTCAGTGCTATTCTATTCATGCTTGACCTTATTCTGCGCTGTCGCTTAGCAGCGGGAAGGCCAGTATCGGCACATCTCTTCCTCTTCTGATGGTCTGCTCTGCCAAAGTAAACATTGAGACCCTGCGCCACCACCAGCTTAGCTACTGAATACGGCGAATTGATGTTACATGTCTTCAAGCCTTCTTGCTTGAGGGAGATTGTGAAGCTGTCACCAATGTTCAGCTGTACACGTTTCCGGATATTTACATCTGCTCCTAAACATGAATGGTCGCCGAATCTCCCTGAAATGGGGAAACTGTTCAAGTAGAAGTATGCGGAGCTGCGCGATAGTTGGGTGATGAAGGCTTTGAATTCTCGATCACTTTCCCGCAAAAAGCACAATATGTGGCCAGTACCTACATGTACGTTTTCATGCCTTTCCGGGATAGATTCTAATTCGAAATAGAATAGGGATGCAATCGTGTAGCGTGCTATATCGTCGATAACCCTAGATATCGGGTGATTGGTTTGAACGTTCAATTTTAGCCCATGCATACTTCTCGTGTCGTCCAGTCTTGGCTCCGCTCCGTCAAACTCGATATCGAGGCGGTGGAACCTAAGTCGGGTTTTGAAGGCATGCCAAGAGTGAGAGCTAGTTTCGGAGAAGGGAGGTCCGGAGGATCAAGCTACAGTGATTCTCGCTAGGTGTGTGGCTCACACCTTGCTTCTGTGAAGGCTCAGAGCCCAGACCTCAAAGCTCCACCAGAAACGTAAACGAGAAGCTGGACAGTCTTCTCCTCAAGACCAAGACCGGCCTCCTTCGAAACGACCTCGAACCTCATCTCCAAGCTGCAAGGCCGAAGGAGAACCACAGAAGGAAGCAGAGAGCGACACCAGCAAGAACAACGCTGATCCGGTTGAGACTTGGATTCGGACCAACAAGTGGCCAAGCCAATACGTCGAACAAGACAGCCAAGCTGGGCAAGATTTTTTTGAACACGACAGCTGGCTAGAGGAGCAAATGGAGCAGTCGTCGACCCCAATACCAAGCGTATTAGAAGCTGCTGCCTCTGGACCAGATACCCTGATGTACTTGATGTATACTCATCGGAAGGGTCGTCCGAATATGAGCATGCGACGTCTGGCTCTGACAATGAGACATCTGAATACGAGGATGGGTCTACCGGATATGATGATATTTATTTTGATCAACCAGTACGGGCGTTTGCTGAAGTTCTCGCCGAGGAAAATCAACTGCAATACCTAATTATCGATACACCCTGCAGACCAAAAGAATTCCTCCAGCCGCTTGAGCCTTTGCGAGGTATCAAGCTTGCTCGGGTGCTCCAACATTTGCCCCTTGGGCGTTATTGCAAGTCTTTGAAAAGATACAACAGTCGTTTGCGTATACTTTTGATGAGCAACGGGGAATATAGCGATACTAGCGACATTACGAAAGAAGAGATAGAGAAGAGTGAGGAGGCTTTGGCGACAATGAGCGATGACGGTCAAGAAGATAATAATTTCCGCGGACGGAAGTTACATGTTGGTTTTACTGACGTGGTATAGGAACCCATAACGGATTAGCGGCTCCGTGATAGTGTATGTAGACGGTGTTAAGATTCAAACTCCAGTGCAAGACTTTTTTTTTTCATTTGACTCCAGTCTCCAGCTCAACTAATAGTAGGATATAGAAAGCAAATCAGGCACGGACAGTAAGCAGTTCTACATTTAACCATAGCTCAAGCCCAAAAAAAAACCTGTTTTGCGATCTATATGATATACTCACACAATCAGGAATCGATCTTCGTTCTTGAAATATCTTCTCCAGATGACAGTTCCGCCCACACATTCTCACCCACCTTACAGATCACAAAGGCCCTTCTCCGCCTCCAGAGCAGTCTTTTATGCACAATTTCCAAGTTTTCGACTTATTCGCTCATCATCTAAACGACCGCGTCGGCAGTCCACCCACTTTCAATCAATGGGCACCAGCATAATCGTACGAAATTCTAGTCTCCAGAATCCTTCATCGAGACCAATCCCCACGGATTGAATCAATACAATATTGAACATCTCCAGACCACTGCAAGGAGTATATAGAGGCTTTCGAACTAGCCAATGCCACACGAAGCGTTCTTCTGCGAATAGCTATTTCGAAAATCTTGTCTGCCTCACTCATATATCTTCAATTTCAAAATCTTCTACTCGCAAAACAACCATTGGAATACACATGACAACGCATGTATGAAGCCTATCTCTTCACTAGTACTCCTGTCAGATCGCTCTTCTTCACTCTTTCATGCTCTCTTATCATCTTCCCATCCCCATTTATCCTTCCCATCCACCACCCCTTCTAACCCGTCTCCCCCCTCCCTTCTCCTTTCTCCACTCCTAACTCTCAACGCCCAAATCACGTCGCTATAAAGCCCCAAAGACCCCAAATCTCAAACTCGCCGTATAAAACCAGCAGATAGCGTAGGACACCCGACTTGCCCAGAGGCTATTCGAAACCGGCTGGAGAAGATACTGGGCTCGGGATATGGTTCTTCAGCACATATGTATCCCTCGGACCACGAAACCCTTCCCACCACCCCCCCCCCACCGGCAAATCTTCCCCCAAAATGTCCCCCCCCAAGAGAAATCCCACCATCCACCCCCCCCCATAGCCACCCGGGGCCAAACAAACTCCTTCATCTTCAGCCACACCATCATCGCATAAACCCCTTTCGCTCTAGCTCCTTTCCATGAAATCTGGGCTATTTCCGACTAATACCCCCGAAATCTCGGCATTTTCCTTGACTGGAGAGATAGAGGGGGTAGTAACGGACTTTATGTCGGGGTGGATTAGAGGGAGCGGGGGGGGGGGGTGTGGATATGGGATGAGGAGTTGGGAACGGGGCAGTAGAGAGGAGGGGCGTTAGTGGAGGGGAAGACGGCCTAGGCGGGGTGCAGGGGTGTGTTTAGGATGGTGAGGTAGTAGTGGGGTGGCATCATAGGGGTGAGTAACTCAGACCAACCGCCCAACCAGTGAATATCAGACGTGTTATAGGAGTTGGTGCTTCATATGTACGTTTCCCGCTCTCCCCATATATACCCCCTTCCCATTCATTCAATATCCAAAAACGCTATACCCACATCCTAAACTCCACACCCACGCCCAACCAACCAAAAAGTCCCCTGAAGTCGCTCCTACTACACCCAAAGCTGGTACACATACCATATTGCCGCAAAGGTATCTCAAACTAACATTACCATTACTGCACCTTCTTCGCCCCCTTGTATATAACCCCATGGCTAATAAGCAAATACTTCTTAAACAAATCCTCTGCGAAATCGTCGAATTTTTCGTATTCGGCACCCAGGCGGTAGGCGGCGGCGATGCCGGAGACGCAGGCCATTTCGTGCATATTCTGGGGGCTTGTTAGTGCGTGTGGCCGTGACTGGGAGGGGTGGGGAAGGGATAATGTAGCGAGATGAGGGGGGATGCTTACGACTAAAGTCCACGAGCCAGCGAAATGAGTGTGGTTCTTGCCATTGATGAACATCATGTTTGGGACGACACGAACGTAATGTTGCCATCGGTGTCCTAATTGATGCCACCACTTCTTCTCGATGACCTTGCTCTCGTCGATTTCGTCGATAGTCCACAAGTGTCTATTTGTCTTGTCTAGAAAGATGGACTGAAACACATGCTGCTCATGCGGTATAGGTGCTTTATCCACATCATGATCCATCCGGAACTGATGCTGATAATTAGTACAGTCGAACGCCATCTCAATCTTCATCGGATCTTCGGGGTACGAGTGCGTGTAATACATAGGCCTGAAGCCCGAGGGCTCACCACCGGGACCCGGGATCTCGTTCTTGGCGAAACGGATCTGGTCTGCTTGGTCTTTGGATTTGGGCTTTGCGCACAGATCGTCGGAGAAGTGCGTGGTGTGGTTTTTGGAGAAGTAGGCGGCGTCGGAGTGAGTGATGGTGACGTCGTCGAAGAAGCGGGCGCCGCCGAGAACGAATTTTTCTTTCCATGTCGCTGTTTTGCCAAGCAGCTTTTTCGCGTCGTCGGCTAAGATGGCTATGACGAGGTCGTCAAAGGTCTCGGTATCCGAAGCGGGCCCGGTATGCTCGCCTGCGCCAACGACTTGGGCGCTTTTGCGCTCAGGGTCGAAGGGGCGGGTTTGCAGGACTACGCCTTTGTTGCTACGGCCGAGAATGGCGGAGACGTCGGTGTTGAGGCGGATATCAACGCCCTTGGAGCGGAGATCATTTGCCCAGTCGCCGTAGAAGCGCTCAAGGTGGGGAAAGGTGACCATGAGGGGGAGATTGGGAAGAAGCGTTTCTGGGTCGTAGTCCCAAAGTTTCATGTTGGGGTCATCGAAGAGGCGTTCGAGGACCGCACAGGAGACGTTTGGGGTTTGATTGCCAGTGCCCAGGAAGAGGGCGATGAGGGGTATGACCATTTTCTCGCCGAATTCCTTGTTGAAAAAGAACATGCGTAGCATGATTTTAATCGGCACGATCCCAAGGATGGGCATGGTATATTTGATTATTTTCAGGACGCGGCCGAACTTCTTAATATCCCCAGAAAACTTATCGACCATGGGACTGGGGAAGACGTTTGTCCAAAAGCCATCCCGGCCCTTACCGAACGATACCTGGAGCTTGACATCTTGCTGGGAGTGGCCGTATTTCTTGAAGTAATTCAAGGTGTGTTTGAACGCGGCCGAGCCTCCTTGCACGCCATCGTTCATCCACGAGGTTCCGTACTTCTGCTTGTCCAAGGATATCGACGTCGCTTGACCACCACACACGGACATACGCTCGATGATTGTGACGTTGAATTTGTCTGGGTGCTCGGCGAGAGTAGCGGCGCAGGACTATTCTCTGTGAGCAATCTCAACTCCAATGTCTAGGGGGGGTTGAGATGTACCATTCCAGCTGCGCCGGCTCCAATGATGACCACGTTCTTCTTGCCATCTTTGAGGAGAGGGTTGGAAGACATTGTGGGATACTACCACGCTCCAATGCAGAGACGTGAAATGGATGAGAAAGGATTCACGGGGGGGGACTTGATCACAGATTATATGTTATGTATAAAGTAACTATATGTAGTAGCCCCCAAGACGACATGCGGCATGGGCCTGCAAGCAGATGCTGAATCCGACATTGACGTGAAGACTTTCCTCCAAAGGAAGGAAGGCAGCCCAATGGCCAGAGTTCCCCAGGGGAGAACCTGACTGGCCGGAAATGGCGAGTGGTGACGTTGGTTGTACTTCCAGAACAACGCTAGGATCTCACGCTAGATTAGCTCAGATCGGTATGTGCGTTAGCGCTGCCGCCTGGGGTGACGCGCCATCACGTGTCGACGTGTCGGAAATCCTTCACATCGCTTACTAAGTTACCGGTAATCGAGTGTTGACCAACACATAGTCATGGACAACGGAAACCTTTGCCCAGATATCACTGATCCGTGTTCTTCATTCGTCCTACTACGTGACAAGGGCTGGTCGGTTCAACTGCCTGCCCATCAAATCTGTACAACGGTGTAGTCCGAACCCAGTCTTCATCATGGATACATCGAATGAGGACGAGGATTTGAAGAGAGCCATTGCGCTCTCCGTACAAGAACAGGAACCACAGCCTTCAGCTGACAAGGAAGTCATCGACGTCGGTTCTGAAGGCGGATTACCCAACGCTTCTGTTACCGTACCTTCTCCTCCAGTGCCGGTATCAACCTCTCATACCTTGTTGGGCCTTGACCGAGAAGCAATGGAGCATGAAAGGCTGGCTCGTAAACGCAAAGCCTCCATATCGCCTCCACCGTCTCGCAAAGCAATGAAGGAGTCCGATTCTTTTACACTTCTAAGTTACGCCCAAAATCTGCATGCCATGTATCTTGATGGTATTGTGAAGAAATCCTGGGTATTTGGTTTTGCGAGAAAGGATGATATCTCGATCGAAGAAGTCCTGCAGCGGGATCATTTGGAATTAGCAGTGCTAAGCTCCTTCCAGTGGGATATTGGTTGGGTACTCGCGAGGCTCCAAAAGACTACTACTACGCAACTCTACTTTGTAATGCAGGCCAAGGATGATGCCACAAAGCGACGATACACAAAGGAAACATCGAAAATTAGAAACCTACGTCTTTGCTTTCCTTCTATGGCAGGCCAGGTCAACTGCATGCACTCCAAACTTATGTTACTCAGCTATCCTAGCCATCTGAGGGTCGTTGTTCCAACGGCTAATCTGGTGGATCATGACTGGAGAGGAAACGGGTTGATAGAGAATACGGTGTTCTTGATCGACTTGCCCAGAAAACCCGATGGTCATCACACTGATACAACAGAGCTGACAGCGTTCGGAAAAGAATTGGTTTATTTCCTCCAGGCTATGGGGCTTGAAAACACCGTGGTTCAAAGTGTCCATAAGTTCGACTTTTCGAAAACCAAAGACATGGCCTTTGTCCACACAATTGGCGGTGTTCACATTGGAGATGAAGCCTGGGGCCGTACTGGTTATTGTGGGCTCGGCAGAGCAGTAAAACAACTAGGTCTGGATACGCACAAGTCTCTTAACATGGACTTTGTCACTTCCTCGATGGGATCGCTAAACATAGGCTTCTTGACGACACTGTATCTCGCTGCTCAGGGAGACGATGGCTTAACAGAATATACTTGGCGGTATTCGAAGAAGACCAAAGCGAAGACCAGCGACGCTGACAAGGAAGCCCAAGAGTTCAAAGACAGAGTGGAGACTGACGTCAGCAAAGATTTTCACATCTATTTTCCAACGCGCGATACAGTTGCGAGTTCCAGGGGAGGTGTGCGGGGTGGCGGCACAATTTGTTTCGAAGAAAAATGGTATGAATCACCAACGTTCCCGCAGCAGCTGCTTCGGGATTGCAAGAGTCATAGGACAGGCGTGTTGATGCATAACAAGGTTGGTAGATTTTTCTTTACTCGCAGTCTTGTCGGAGCTTTAGAAATCACGAGTCTTGCGCTTTTGTTTTCTATGATTCCAAAGTGTATCTCAATATGGCGACGATTTGGCAGCATACACTGATTTGGGTTCTCTGCAGATTGTTTTGGTTCGCCAGAAGGAAAAAGCCCCACAGGATCTTACATACAACTCCGGGTCCAGCGCTTGGGCGTACATAGGTTCTGCCAACTGTTCGGAGAGTGCATGGGGCAAGCTCATCAAAGACGGAGTATCGAAAGCACCGAAGCTGAACTGTCGTAATTGGGAATGCGGTGTCGTCATACCCATGCGCTCACTGCAACCAGGAAGCCACGACGGATCAGACGCCCAGATCATCCAGCCTCTCCAGTCCACCGACCAGCAGCGTAGCCTACAGGAATTTGAAGGCCTGATTCCGGTACCAATGCAGTATCCCGGGGAGGAATATGGGACACGGCGCCCATGGTTCAATGCAGAGCTTTCACAGATTCTGTAGGGTTTACAAACGTAATGATGTATTACTCTAAGAAGCTATTGGGACCAGAAAGCAAACGATTGGAGATTGTTATGCAAAGGGTTTGTTTGTAGCCAGATTAGTCGTCAGCTGACGGGTAGAAAAGCCATCATCAGACATACCCGGCTTTGCCTTGAGTCTCCATCAAGCGTTGCTACTGCTGAAGAATTTTTCTTACTGACGGGATCGAAGGTATCACAGTGGACTGCCCTTCACTGCAAGTCGACAGCTGATGAAGGTGTCAATATAAGGTTTGACGCTAATACAATGGGGTAAGGTGTAAATGTACTTTAGCATGCTTACTAAGGCAATGGTGCTGAGGTAATTCTCAACCTTGGTTGAGGCAAACACTTTTCTTTACTTTATCTACCCTTTTTTTCGCTTTTTCCTTGCGTCTTCCGTTGTGAAAACACATCGTGTCCTCTGTTCAGATGGGCTGAATGAGTGTAAGGGAGAGATGTCCTGTCGCACCGCCTGAAAGCCGAAGACTTTGGTCAACGTCCTACGCTACAAGTGATTATCGGCTGTTTGCGCTTCTTATCTTGTAGAAATCTGTAAATTTGCTCTCTGCTTCATGAAATCGTCTTTTTCCTTTTGGCTGAAAGTTCTCCATTGCATAAACCCGGTAACTGTTTGCCTAATGTTACCATGCCACATGCAGTTACACCCAAAATTCTATTCGTCGACGCTTACGACTCTTTCTCCAACAACATCATATCCCTGCTGGAGACGCAATTACTTGCCGAAGTCACAATCATCAAGATTGATGAGAATATTACCGACTTTGCTGCTTTCTTAAAGCCGTTCAATGCCGTTGTTGCAGGGCCTGGTCCAGGCAATCCGAACAATTCTGACGATGTGGGTGTGTTCAGTGAGCTGTGGAAGCTGGAAGAAGACGATCTCTTGCCAATCCTAGGCATATGTCTCGGATTTCAAAGTCTTGTTCTCACATTTGGTGGGAAAGTCGAGGCTCTGCCAGAACCTCGCCATGGGATTCTAAGGAGAATACACAGTAATGGCATTTCGATCTTCGAGGGCACCGAAGACATTATCACGGTGCAGTACCATTCTCTTCATGCCTCACTGAAATCCCCTCAATATAGTACAAAAGAGACACCGTGCCACGAGGACCTTCACAGACCTATCAAAGCCTGCGGCGAACTTATTCCCCTTGCATGGGACAATGCCCGCGACAATCATTCTCCAGGAGAGGCCGGAAACCGGAATCCAGATTCAATTTTAATGGCTGTAAAACACAGGCACAAGCCTTTTTATGGTGTGCAGTTTCATCCGGAGTCGGTATGCTCGAACGAGAGCGCACGACATATTCTTCGTGCTTGGTGGAAAGAAGTACGCTGTTGGAGAAGAAACACAAACACAACTGAGACTATATCCCAAGAGCAATCGCTTTACGCTGCCAACGAAATAAAAAAGCTTCGATCCAGAGCCCAGAGCAATCCATTTACGAATCCTATGTTTGGACATGCCGGTCGCTGTGATAATCCGAAGGCAAAAGCTCCTTTGACGAAGAGCTTGAAACATTGCCATGAAAAAACAATCCCAAAGCAATCCCGACACAGAACTCCAGTCGCCGGAATTCCGGTCTCCCATAAGCGCTTCGAGGTGATAACAGAGACTATCGACCTAGATCAGATTACGGTACCTGCGATATGTGAGACCCTAAAGTTGATAGAAGGGGAGACCGTGGTTTTGGACTCTGAATTGCACCAAAGAGAGGATGTCGGGACTCATAGTATCATTGGTATCATATCACACGATTCCCTGAGGCTGGAATATTCTATGGGTAGTGGGGATGTCCACCATATCTGCGGAGGAAAATCTACGCTAATAGACCTCCGAAGTTACGATGGAAGTATCTTCTCCTACCTCAAGGACTTCATGAAAGACCGACAGGCACGGAACGGGCATACCGAGGCGCCTTTTTGGGGTGGCTTGATGGGCTATATAACATATGAGGCCTGTCGCGAGACAGTCGACATCCATCAAGACAGTGGTGATGGGTCTTCGGACTCGCTAGAAGCCAACAGACCTCATCTTTGCTTCGTCTTTGTCGAAAGGAGTATCGTGATAGATCACCAAAAACAAAAAATCTATATCCAAAGCATCAAACACAATGATCCGAGGTGGGTCGAAGAAACAACTTTGCTACTTAGCAGAACCATATCATTCACCAAGCAGTCGCACTTCTCTCTATCTCCGGTCCCCAAAATATCCTACCCAGACCCCAAAACATACAAATCCCAAATTCGCTCTTGCCAGACCTCCATACGCGCTGGGGACGCCTACGAGCTCTGCCTCACTACTCGCGCCACTATCACCCCGCAGACCCGCCTTCCCTCCTGGCCCCTCTACCTGCGTCTCCGATCCTTGAACCCGGCACCTTTCTCGGCTTACATCCGCCTCGGTGGCCTTACTCTTCTTTCAAGCTCTCCGGAACGTTTCCTGCGCTGGTCACGCCCTACTCACATTAGTAATATTAACGGTTATAATCGGGCGTTAAAGTCGACTTGCCAGTTCCGACCGATCAAAGGCACAGTCAAGCGCTTCCGACACCCTAGTGCTCCAGCCACCACACTGGCTGAAGCAACCGCCATGCTCTCCATGCCCAAAGAGCGCGCAGAGAACCTCATGATTGTCGATCTGATCCGTCATGATCTGCATGGCGTGGTTGGATCTGGGAACGTTAGAGTGAGCAAGCTAATGGCTGTGGAGGAATACGCCACGTTGTATCAGCTCGTCACAGTCATCGAAGGGGACTTGATTTCTACCGATCACGAGCCAGAACAGAGACAAGTCCAGGATTGCGAAGACCATCCAGCGGCGCCACGGCGGAGACAGAGCGTTTCAGGCATCGACGTGCTAGCGGCCAGCTTACCCCCAGGCAGCATGACCGGCGCACCGAAACGCCGTTCTTGCAAACTGCTCAAAGAGCTCGAAGGACGGGAAAGAGGCGTTTACTCTGGCATTGTCGGATATCTTGACGTCGGTGGTGGTGGAGACTTTAGCGTCGTGATCAGGAGTGCTGTGAGATGGGACGACGATGAAGGTGCCGAGAGGCCGGTTAGTGAGAAGCCTCAACGAGAAGGGAACAGCACTAGGAAAAAGCGAGATGAAAGGCCGGATACCTGGACGATTGGTGCCGGCGGTGCCGTCACCGCCCTAAGCGACGAGGAGGGCGAGTGGCAAGAGATGCTGGCGAAGCTGAAAAGTACGTTGGGGTTGTTTGAAGGGCTCGGGTCTAGGAACTAGGATTGCAGGAAGGATCTTCGTACGGGGTGGAAGGTCGGAGTCACTGGGGATTTGGTGTAATATCCGTTGGTTTCTGGTAGGGATAGAGGGCGATGGGGCAAGCGCAAGGGCATTCATCATGCCCGGCTTGTAGTATCTAAGTCGAGGTGGTGGTTGGTTTCTTCAACGAAGGGGAAGGCATTTGGTAATGCAAATCGTAATGTTCGGCAATAGTCTTGGTCATAAAAGGGATCTGGCAGGTGATGTTTTCATCTACGAAAGAAACACTAAGTTATAATAAGAAGGGGGGGGAAGTAGTGGACTTGCAGTTGTCGACAAATAGAGTTTTTTGAACGTGTATCTCATTCTTCAAAAAGACACGACGGCGTGTATACCTTTATCGTACTGTACGTTCCAGGTTCGAGAGTACGATCAATGTTAGGTTCGGACTTAATTTGTTGCTATCAAAATCATTAAACTTTCAATATTTCACTGTCTAAACGCCACAGATCATTTAGACCTCTACCCGTACCAATCCCAAACCCCATAAACCCCCCACACGCCCAAGGCCTCATATCGCCATAAGTCATTAAAAATTACCCAACCCCCTTCCCTCCCTTACCGTCAAACTCCCACCCCCTACCTACCTCCCTACCTAACAAGAACCCCATCACCCCCTTCCGCCCCACAATCCCGCCAGATCTCATAGCTCAAAACCGTATGATCATAATAAACCATCATCAACCGATACCTCCTCGAACTCTCCACCGCCCTCCACTTCTCCCCCGCACCACCACCACCACCAACCTCCTCATCCGCGGGAGTCATCTCCCTTCCCTGGATCGGCCCGACCGCCATCCCCAACAGCGGCGACTCGGGCCTTTGGCCTTTGTCTTCCTGCGATTTCAGCGGGAGCAGCCAATCGACGCGGAAGCCCACATGATCGTTCCTGCGGCGCAGCACGGTGGTGGTCAAGAGCGCGACGCGGCCGGTTTGGTTCCCTAGGGCGATGAGGCCGAGGTCGGGGATTTGCAGGAGCATGTTGATGCGGGAGAGCTGGTGCAGCCAGGTCAGGCTTGGGGGCGTGTCTTGGGCGAAGAGGTTTTTGCAGGCGAGGGATTCGGTGAGTGAGGGGGAGAGGGGGTGGAGGTTGTGGGAAAGGAAGATGTTGGATTCGAAGGCTTGGAAGAGGTGGAAGGGGAGTTTGGGGGGGTGTTGGTGGGGGTTCTGGTGGGAGTGCGCAGGGGGGCGGGGTGTGGAGTTTTGCGCTGGTACTGGGACGGCGTTGGGGGTGTTTGGGAGTTCGAAGAGGTAGATGGTTCCGGAGGGTTCGTTGAGGATGTTTAGGGGAACGTTAGGGTCTGTGTGTTTCGTCAGCGACAATCTCACGTAGTCTATTAAGATATCAGTAATGCATACTACCATGTGGAGAACCGAGCCCGTTCCCGATCAACATATCTCCATCTTCCGCGTTTTCCTCGTCATCGGAAATCGAAGCATCACTCCCTTCGTCCGAATCCTCGTCTGAGTCTCCAGACTCATTCATACCGGGCACTGCCGTGTACTTTGAATATGCCGGATGCCAGCGAGAAGAGTCAGGGACGTTTTGCAGGCTCGCAGAATTGTCGGCCTCGATCCCAAACCTTCCAGCATCACACCGGACCACATCATGTCCGAATGCCTCAAGCTTGCTCGTACCAAGTCTACAGAAGCTAGGATCCACACACGCAACACCCCAGCCGCGGCGCCCTATTGTTTTTAGTAGTCTCGACGGTGGAATACTTTCTTGGCATCACTCACAGCCAGGGAATGAGGAGTTACCGATCTTAAATCGCTCCGATGCTTTTACCAATATCGCCCCTTTCCATATATCCCATACATAGGTTGAGCCGCTGATGTCGGTACTCGCCAAGTAGCGCCCAGTTGGGTCGTCCTTGGTATTACAAAAGGCGATACTGGGAATGTTATGTGAGTGACCTTTTAGGACAATCTCTTGATTGCGCGACCGAAAATCTGGTGATCCCGTCGCTACTCGTTCCCAGTCGACACTTCCTGGGTCAGTGTCGAGGTCGTCTATGGAAACATCGGCAGGGGAATTGAGACCATCTGAGGATGATCTTTGGCCTATAGCAAACGCAAAAACTACGATTTGTTTTGTATTTGAGCTAATTGCAATAAGACGGGCAGCTTTATGTACTGCAATACCCCAAGCGCTCATGCCAACATTTCTTTTGAAGAATGGTCGTACATGTTCGAAAAGCAGGAGCTCAATTTCTTGTTCTACCTCGATAGCGTTAAGGATATGCCGTGTAGTATAGGCCACGACATCGCCATCATCACATGTGGCAAGTAGAATCTCTTCCTCTCCTAAATCGCCGACGACAAGATGATTGACGGCGTGGGGATGCCCCGGATCAATATACCCTGCCAAACCGTGCTGGGTTGTTGGGAGTCTGAACTCGAGTTGTGGCTTGCTTGAGATTAGTTGAGTTGGGAACTGCGGCTGATAGACTTGGATTGTGTCGGTATACACAAGAAAGAGAAGATTGTGACATTGCGAGAGCGCAGTCAGGTTGTTACGATATTGCGCAACCGGCGGAGGCTCCAAATCACCGTTCTTGGGAAATCTCTTCTTGCCAGCTAGATGGGAGCAAGGCGCAATGCTAAGAGCTGCGAATCCTCTCCCCTTGTCGTCCATGATGTCGACAAGAGGCTGACTGGTTTCGAACGGTTCATTTCTTCCAAAGATGGAATTAGAGAAAGAAAGCAGTTCTATCGAATTGCTCGCCACGTGCTCGCTAGGGCTGTGTTCCGCATCTGATAAGATTACAGATAGCGTGCGATTATCTTATCGATAAGAGTCGAGTCAACGGCTTTCGTGGGCACGAGTGGCGAAGACCGCCGTCATGTTACTATGCCCACCAGAATCTCCGCCCTTTGATCGAGTCGCATCTTCCCAGCATCGTGGCGTCTTTGAGATCGATAGTATCTAGAAGCCTGTTGTCACCCATCGGAATGGCTAATGAACAAGGAAAGCGTGAAATAGTCATTATTGGTTGGCCATTCCCAATAATCACATTTACTAGTCTGCACTGTTACTGATACATATAGCGTTCAGGAGGCGGTATCATCGGCTGTACAACTGCGTATTTCCTAACGCGGCATCCATCTTATGACCCTTCGTTGCACAAAATCACCTTACTCGAGGCTTCGAAGATTGCAGGCGGGGCTTCAGGGAAAGCCGGGGGTCTTCTTGCGCTGTGGGCATATCCAAGCAATCTCGTACCGCTCAGCTATAGGCTGCACGCAGAGCTTGCAGCTCAGCATGGCGGAGGAGAAAGATGGGGATATCGTCGAATCCACTGCGGGCAATTATCTGCAAAAGGGCGTTCGTTAGGCCAAGTAACCAGCAAGGACGGCTCGAAGCAAAACGGTGGTTCTGTGTCGCTCCAAAAGAGGGATGTGAAGGCGCTTGGGAAAGTGAACGCCGCAGGCTTACCGAATGACCTCAACTGGTTCGCGGCTGATAGCGTCAAGACTTATTACGAGATGGGGGATCCTGATACCACGGCGCAGGTTCACCCGTACCTTTTTACTACTTCCATGGCCGAACTATCGAAAGAAAAGGGTGCCGAAGTTATCCTTGGATCAGTAACGAACATTGATAAGTCTGAGGGCGTCGTCAAGTCAGTTACGTATGAAGACAAGGAAACAGCTCAATCTCACACCATACCGGCTACAGATGTGGTTATCTCAGCCGGGCCTTGGACTCAGAGAGTCTATCCACCAGCTCCAATATCAGCACTTCGGGCCCACAGCGTCACTATCCGCCCTTCGAAACCAATATCTGCGTACGCGATTTTCACCGAGATTTCGCTGCCTCGCGATTTTGGACGGACTGATACCTTTGTCAAAGGCAAACGATTACACGAAAAGCAGGTTACGCCTGAGATCTATGCCCGACCGAACAACGAGGCCTATGCATGTGGTGAAGGAGACACTCTTGTGCCTTTGCCCAAGACGACAGCGGACGTGGAGACGGACGACGCGAGATGCCAGGACATTATTGATTATGTCTCATCTGTATCTGATGAGCTTCGAGATGGCGAGGTTACTGTTAGGCAAGCTTGTTATCTGCCAAACGTTCATGCTGCTAGTGGTGGACCGCTAATCGGAGAGACTGGAGTGAAAGGTCTTCTAATAGCTGCGGGTCATACTTGCTGGGGAATCCAAAATGGTCCTGGGACTGGCAAACTTATATCCGAATACATATTCGACGGGAAAGCGAAGAGTGCGAATATCTCAAGCCTTGACCCGATGAGAATTCTGTCGCGTTGACAGTTGGGCATGAGTATCTATAGGATTACGTTGTATGGAGTATTTATAATTAGAATGGCCATGTCAAGATGCGGAAGACTGTAGATTCAAACCTCCAGACCTTATCACTCGTCACTACGAGGAAATTCTCTATGAAGTCCATGGAGTTGTGCTACAACCGTGTCCGTACTTTGTCTGCTGTTACTCTCTAGTCGCCGCGTCATGGCGCCACTCCACCCCGCGACTACCCTGAAAGCAGCACACCAGCCACAGCAACCTACTATGAGGTCTGCAACCCCCACCAGCTGTGATAATCACAGAGTAGCCTGCAGTCAATACTTAGGGAATTGTGGGCGCCTATTCCGTACATCGACTCGAATTCGTTCAAAGCCCTAGCATAGCCCGTGTTCAAGCTTTCCCTGAGCTTAGAAAGCGGCAGGTGACGTGACAGCCATGAGTTCACCAGCCGCGCAACATACACCACCAGCGTCGCCCTCAACTTCTCTCTATGATCTCAGCGACGACGAAGAGGGCGAGTACAATACAATCATGCATAGCTTCTCTGGGCAAGGCGTGAAGCTGCTCTTCTCAAAGAGCAAAGTAGGCTCATGCGGTCAAGATTCCTCTTTGTCATAGCTAATGGATATCACAGGTATACGTACATCCTACACCATCCTCCAAAGACAACATACCCGGCTTCATTGCTCTAGTTCAACGAAAGTCTCCGGCTACAGAACCCCAAGCGCGGCGCACCTCTTCTGCCTCTTCCCGAAGCGTCAAGGCCACCTCCTACCTTCTAGCTTGGCTACCAGAATCGTCCTTGGGGGAAGTGTATGAATCATATGTCAAAGTCGATCTCTCGGAAGCATCCTCCCCACCAAAGCAAAATCCCCTCGTACCTCAACCACCTACATCCACCACTCATAGCGGGGCTATAGGCACTTATGCTTTCGCAGTTCCCGTAAGCGAGATATATTCCTTGCTGATCAGACCACCTAGCTTGGGCTGGTGGTTCGGAAGTGTGGTAATTAATACCAGAGGGGGGAGCAGCTTTCCAGCTTTGTTCTTCCATGATGATGAATGTCAATCCACCATCTTACAGAAAAAGAAACTCGTAAGGGAGAACTTTGATCCGTTTAGCGAAGATGGGGGCACATTCTGGGGCGGCGATGAAGTTCTGCGATGGCTGAAGAGATACGTGGTCGTGGAAAGGTCTGGTGCCGATCCGTCAGTATATCTAATTGAGCCGAGTGCGGAGGACAAGTTAGGGTTTGGTGGAAAACCTGAGTCAGCAAGTGGCCCAAACTCGCCGACTGGAAGAGCGGCAGGTCAAATTGGCATCGCTAGCGGTAGCACGGCTTCACAGGGAGGGCGAGACGCTGGAATGGATCCGCTCACAAAGGCATTAAAGCAAGCTAGATGGAGCTTCTTGGAGAAGATGAGCCAAGTGACGAGTTTCACCAGGAGAACCGCTCAGGACATTGTGGAAAACCCAAAGATTCCACCTCAGGTCAGGCGTTTGATGAAGAATCCCGAAGTCCAGACATTGCAAGATGAGTTCGACAGCGCTAGAGTCTACCTTGCTCGGTGGGCAATGAGCATGGCAGAGCAGAGCGAAAAGGACCGGAGTCAACGAATTTTCACGGCGCAGGATGTCTTGGAAATGGAGGATAGCGATGTGGGCGAATTCGAGATCCTTGACATGGAAGCGGGGAATACGTCGTTGAAGGACAAGAGAAAGCCCGTGGCGCTGAAAGAATGGAATAGCTTTTTTGATCCTAAGACGGGTCGGTTACAGATTACGACTGAGGAAGTGAAAGAACGAATATTCCTTGGTGGTCTGAACCCAACCGATGGTGTCAGGAAAGAAGCTTGGCTTTTCTTATTAGGGATGTACCCTTGGGCTAGCACATCTGATGAGAGAAAAGCGATCATCAATAGCAAACGAGACGAATTCGTTCGATTAAAAGGTGCCTGGTGGGAGCGAATGGTCGATGGAAGCGGGACCGCAGAAGAAAATGAATGGTGGAAAGATCAAAAGGCTAGGATAGGTAGGCTGCGCTCTTTCTGGCTTAATTACCTTGATTGCAGAAGGCTGACACATCCCATTGCTTGGGATCCAACATGTAGAAAAGGATGTTCACCGAACCGATCGTCATATACCCCTGTTCGAGGGTGAAGATATACCGCATCCCGACCCTGACTCTCCATTTGCAGATGTTGGAACCAATGTCCACTTGGAACAGATGAAAGATATGCTTCTGACGTATAATGAGTACAACCGAGAGTTGGGCTACGTCCAGGGAATGAGTGATCTCCTGGCTCCTATCTATGCTGTCATGCAAGATGATGCTGTGGCCTTTTGGGGCTTCGCTGGCTTCATGGAACGAATGGTCTGCTGTACCCTATATCTACACCCGACATTCAAGTACTAAGACCACAATAGGAGCGTAACTTCCTCCGCGACCAATCCGGCATGCGCGCCCAACTTCTCACGCTCGACCACCTCGTCCAACTCATGGACCCCACCCTCTACCTCCACCTCCAATCCGCCGACTCCACCAACTTTTTCTTCTTCTTCCGCATGCTGCTCGTCTGGTACAAGCGCGAATTTCAATGGCCCGACGTCCTCCGCCTCTGGGAGTCTCTCTGGACGGATTTCCTAAGTAGCCAATTCCACCTGTTCATTGCGCTGGCGATCCTGGAAAAGCATCGGGATGTGATAATGGAGCATCTGAAGCATTTCGATGAGGTGTTGAAGTATGTGAATGAATTATCGAATACAATCGATCTGCCGTCCACCCTGCTTCGCGCGCAAGCGCTCTTCCGCCGCTTTCAACGCACCGTCGAGGCTATAGACAAGAAAGATAGTTTCCCGGCTCCCACTGTCCGGCAGCGCAAACCCGCTGACATCGAACGACCAGCCAGCAAAGGCAAGAGTGCGGCAACGGGTGCCGATACGGCTGGTAGTAGCAGTGGAAGCGTCGGCAATGCGGTGGCGCAAGGGATCGGAGCAGAGAAGGAAAAAGTTATAAGTCCCGAATTAAGAGCGTTATTAAAGAAAGAGGTCGAGGTACTGGATAAGCAGGAGATCAAGAATCATGGTGGCGGAATTAGCTAAGTGAATGCCGAGAATAATGTCCAAGTTTATTGGAGTCATGAGCGCTGGAGGAAGCGATGGAGGGCGTTCAGGGTAAGATGATCGATGTCGGGAATGTATTTGTAGGATTGTATACCCGGTAGGGAATGAATCGGGAGGTTTTCATATGTCCAATGTGGAGGCGAGTGAGACACAACAGATGTTGCAATTCCAAGACAAGGTAGGTCGTGATGTTTGGTTTTTAACGTGGCGGCTTCCTTACTACCTACTTACCTTATCCTACGCCTTTTTTCAACTAATACCCTCTAACATCCTTCCCTCCCTCCACCACCCCAATCATCCCACTCCACTCCACTCCACTCCACTCCACCCCCTCCTTTCCCGAAAAACCCTCATTACCCACCCTCCACTCACCACCCTCCACTCACCACCCCCCATCGACCAATCCTCTTACTTAGCGAGTACATTCTCCATCTTGCTACTGTATGCCGAGGGGGTATTTTGCGAGAGTGGTAGCGGAGATGTCTCGGATGCTTGTTTTTTATTCGGGATGAATGGCGATGGATTCATAAGTAAGTTGTGGGGAGGTGTTTCTAGGTTTTGAAAGTATTCTTCTTTATGGGGGAGGAAGGGGGGGG
>JAABUI010000143.1_pt1 | contig 101124 bp, 107 predicted proteins | sample 5559111 | NCBI WGS metagenome assembly JAABUI01 (sample SAMN10711870, study PRJNA513365) | rock metagenome | isolation source: Antarctica rocks | place: Antarctica: Victoria Land, Buttleship Promontory | reverse complement strand
TCGTAAATTTTTTTAACACACACACACACACACACGTCTCATCACCAAGTACAAGTAAACTCGCGGAAAGACAATATACCAAGAAAAAAAAAAGTGGCCTTGTCCAGCTACCGCAATCCCCCCTTCTAGCCCCCCCCCCCAAGCAGAGGACCGAGCGCCTAGGCCTCCATCCACCTACAGTAACAGGAACCCCTTCATATATGAGCCTTTATTTTAATTGAAGCGACATCTCCGCAGAGGAAAAAAGTGCTGGTGAAGTGGAGGAGAAGGTTGGGAAGGGGTTTTGGGGGTGATTGGAATGATGGAAGCGGTGATGGAGGGGGAGTTGATTGGGATGGTTGGGAGGGAAGGTTTTGTAAGGGGGGGAGAAGAGGGAGGTGTTTTATTGAGGGGGATCGAAAGGATTAAATAGAGAAAGAAAATGAAGACGGGATGGTAATGACAGGAATTTCATTCATCATGTTCCAAAGAGGAGGGGGAAAGAACGAGGAAAGCGAAATACTCGGGGCTTTTGTTCCTCCTCCCCTCCCCCCCTCCCCCTCAGCATCCCTCACCCCCCTTCCAACCAACCTCCCACCCTCCTTCTCACACCGCATCACCCCCTACCGCCCCTCACCCCGCCCCTCACCTCCGGGGAGCATCAAAAACCGAGTCCCAAAAGCCACCACGATACCCACCCACCTCAGAATCCCCCACGCACATCCACTGTCCCGCCACTATCCCTCCCCTTTCGTCCCAAAAATCCCAATATCCACGTCTCACTTCTCCGCCGCCCAACCGCCCCACCTCCCCATCTTCTTCTCCGCCTAGACAACGACAACCACAACTGGCTTTTCATGACAGAGATAATCATCGCACCCAACCGACGAACGCCCGCCTACCCCGCCATCTACTAAAAAGCATCCCAGCGAGCCCATCCCCATTCCGTTCCGCTAGGTAGCACCCGCGTCCGACGGGGCCCGGCCCGATGGGGGAAACGATGCTGACATGTGGGTTTCAGGGGTCTGACGGGTCGGTGGGTTGGAATGCGGTTGGGGAGAATGGTGATGGTGTGGTGTGGTGGGAGGGCTGGAAACCCCCTGTAAATCAGCCAATCCGCCCCCAAAAATTGGAACCCGCCCGTAGCGATTGGTTGTTTCGAAAGGCATGGGCGGTGGATACCTGGGAGTGGGATCTGCTTTGTGGAGTGTTTTGTTAGGCGGATTAAGCAGTTGGGAAACAAACGAGTTCTCTTTCTTAAAGAATAAGCGTGGGTCAGTTACTCGGGGTACTCGGATGAATTGATCCCCTTCAGAAAAACAGTTTCGCGTACTGGAAGAGAGAAGTCAGACACGCAGACTGCGCTATCCACCACTACCGCTGGCATGGCACTCCCGCACTGTTGCCCGTATTCCTATGATATTATTAATATGTGGCTTTCCGTTGATGAGTAGATCTCCCGCATAGAGGGCAAAAGAGCGGAAAAGGAGAGGTATGGAAAGCCGCACTTGGAGAAGACGCACTTCCGGCTGCGAGATGGTGATGCAGCAGTGAGCGCAGCGTAGGTGTGATTGTAGAGAGAAAACTGAAACTGGGCGAGGAAGTCGGAGCTGTGATGGGAGAGAGGGTGGGGGTGTAGGATCGGAAATTGGTTCTTTTCAAAGATTGATGCGAATGTACTGGGATGGTGGGTGGAAGAGGCTCCTTTCAAAGAGTAATGTAACTGCGCTGTAAAATTAGAGTGGTGTTGAAAGAGGAATGCTTCATGCCAGGCACCTATTCCAGTTACTTGGAGAGAACGCACCTCTGTTGCTATCTGCCTACGTTGCCTCTTAGCCGGACCTCGCGACCATAGAGAACCGCAACATTAAAGGGTAGGCTCTAGCCTGTGCAGCCACAACCACTTTCCACAGAAACGAGTTGGGTAGAAGAGAAATTATTATCTGCAGAACTAATTGATGCTTGAATCGCCGAGTAACATCGAGTGGGAAAATTTGTATCAGACAGCCTCCATATTCCCCCGTGTGCCGATCCTTGCTGCGAGTACGATTACACGAGCTTTCAAACAAAAGAAACATATGCGCTTGCCCTCGAGTTGTAAAACGAGGAGACAATTTAGAAAAAGCCCGACATCGCTGAAAGACGCACGCTTTGAATTCGAATGCAACCGCCGAGTCGGGACGTTGGAACCTTGGATTTTCGCCGAGGATGCCGAGTGAAATATGTACGAGTTGTTGGTGTTGCAATTGAATGGATCGAGTAAATCGAGCGGTCTATGAGCATCGCGCAAAGAAAGATCGAGGCGGATGATGGCGTGTGCGTGTGCTCTTCCGAACCAGCGAAAGGATCGTCCGTCATCCGCGAGAGTGTGGCACCTTGATTCCTTAAGCTCTGGAACCATATCCTACATAGCCCTCCTATTTAGCGTTTTGAGCATATCACTATCCGTGCTCGATCTCCCACCTTGACCTTCTCCCGAGCTAAGCAAATCCCTAACCGCCATGCCAGAAGCCCTATTTCCACCACTGCCACCTTCTCCACTTGTTCGACCCGGTGGTGGTGTACGTCCGTTATCCCGCGGAGGAAGTACTTGCGGTGGATGCAGACCACCAGGATAAGTATATGTGGTGGAAGTAGACGTTGTGCTACCTTGAGGAGATCCAGAGGCGCGCGCATCGTAGGAATACGCTGACTGGGGTGAACGACGCGCCGGTTGCGGTGGTGGAGGATAGTACGGTTGCTGACCCTGTGGCGGATATGGTGCCGATTGATACGACGTCGCAGATGACGCGGGGGAGACGGGAACGAGCTGGGTCGGATCGGGGTATTCGTAACCGCCATTACCTGACCCGCGACGACCACCCATTGGGGGACGACCCTGGTATGGATGTGAGGACGATGTTTGAGGTGGGGGAGCGACTGCAGGATGGGAATGTTCGTCGCTACGGGGACGCTTGCGACTCACTTGATCTTTGGGATGGGGAGCCTGTGCGAGCCCACGATCATCGTAGATCGGACCTTGATAGAGGTTTGTTGGCGAAGGCATTGGGTAACCGTGCGGAGGCTGGGGTGGGTAATTGGGATCCTGCCCAGGGTGCATCTGGCCTAGAGGTTGACCATGCGCGCCGTAAATTGCCGGTTGGCCTTGCTGAGTGTAGATCGGTCGACCACCACGCTGAGGCGGCATGGCCGCCGAGTTGCGGAGATGTGGGTATGCGGTATGCGCCGGAACAAACGCTTGCGCCTGGGAGGATACCGGTGTAAAGATACATTCTTGCTGAAAGCGTTGGCAATTGGTGCAGCGACCGTCCTCGGATGCTTCGAAGCCCGAGCAGCGAATCTATGGCTTGGGTGTCAGCACAGGCGGCTCTGACATGCAGTTGATCGTCAACTCACTTTGCGCCTCCTGCAGTAACGGCAAGCAATGGCTGTACGCTGCCTCGGCGCTGGATGGCCGAGACTCATATGCTGTGGAGGACCCCCACGCGGATCTTGCGGGTGTCCTTGATACATGTCATAGGCAGGAAGTCGATACATGTCTTGATGCTGCTGGTGCTGAGGTGGAGGTAAGGTAACCATATCTCCCGACGATGAGGTTGACGGATGTTGTTGGTAGGCTTGTGGATTTGGTGGTCCCTTCATAAGAATTAGCGAGTGACGTCGAGGTCCATCACCAGACCACAGTGCGCAGAGCTTGCGTACCCGATAATTCAAAACCTGTTGTGGTATTGGATACGCGCCTCGTGGTGGTTGACTTTCCCACTGTGGAGGCGGATACTGTCCCTGCTTATGAGGGTCGCTTGACATTGGGCAAAGGGGCGGCCGAGTGAGTAATCGTCGAGTCCTTTGGGTGGACCTTGATGCAGCGGAGCTCACTGTACTACCATGTTCCGAACACGATAGGACCAAATGATGTCGGGTTGAGTTGGCGTTTGGAATAGGCGGTGAAGGGTAACACACCAACAGGGCGGGAAGAGGCTTGCGCGGGATTCGAGGGTTTTTCCACCTGTTGAGCGAGTAGCAGAATGCTAATGGATCAAGACACACATGAACTGTTTGTCGAGATCAGTTTTATGTTGCTGATGTTGTGTGAATGCTGGTGTTGTTGTGGTTGTTGTTGTTGTTGTTGTTGTTGTGGTGGTGGTGTGATTCGAAAGGATGATGGTGATGATCTTTTTGATGTGGTTGTGGTGGTGAATGAAATTGATAGGGAGTTTTGGAATTGCGGGACCCAGCTGGGTGGCTCGGTTTTTTTAGGTCCCTTGCTCCTGTGTTTTAAAATTCTGGGAAAAAGCCGGTGCTTGGGTTTTGGGCCTTCTTTGGAATTGGGGGTAACAGACGGCATACACTGTACACAAAGAGCAGCAGTTAGCGCAGTACGGACTACGGAGTACCGTACATAGTGGTCGCGGCTTGTGAACCTTTTTCTTCTAGCTCTAAAGCTAGTAAGAGTGTCATCCGCCATCCCGATACTGTTTGGTCTCGAATACCAACCATGTAATACCGTAGTCCATACGGATACGGAGGTACGCCCTCGATTACCACCATTACCAAGGTACCTGAGCCAACACTCACACTACGACGAATTGGTACTTCCAAGTGTCCCTTTCTGTCTACTACCGTAAGGAAAGAATCCTCGTATTCTCGAAGTAGCCTCCTGCATGGCTGCGGTAGGGAGCGGTCATCAATACATAGGTAGCCTATAGGTAACCTACCTGCGGTTCGGTAACGCGTAGACCAGTTTCCTTCCCCCAATATTGAGGTGGGATCATGCCTGCTTACGGTCGTTGCTTTAACTCCTGACTACCTTGTACATGCGCAAGATGACAGTGATCATTGGCGCTCGACGACCGAGCCACGGCGCAACCAATGCCCAAAAGCAATAGAGAGTACAACAACTGTAGTAGCAGGATGGGTCGGCAACCCTGAGTTGGAATACTAGGAGTCCCAATGCTGAGGCTGAGGACAGCATGTTACCCGCTCTGCTGCTTGTGTTCTATCATCGATGCGGAACTGCAGGTCGCCAGCTGATGTGATGATGCCAGGTCTCATCTTGCAGCGACAGTTGGGGAGTCGACAGGATCTTGTGTAACATGGTGTTCAGCCCAGAACTTGCGTTAAAGACGTCGAGGTACCCTATCAGTACCCTGTACCTACCGCTACCCTATCAGTACCGTATCCCAATGGGCCGGGGGGGGCGGAGGCCACAGGGGGGGTTTGGGTGGTTAAAGTGGCAGGACCTCTCTCGCTTGAACGTTCCCGAACCGCTGCAAGTTGGATTGGAAACCATGCACAAAAGGCTCAGCCCGCTCTTATGAGCACTCTGATTTGCCCCTCACTGGTTATCTTCCGATCAGGTTTCCCTTGGTTGGAAAGCGGCGGGTCGACGCTGTCATCTGATCAATGTCGTCTGCGAGACATGAGGACTGTAACAGCATCGTCTCAAGTCGAGGGTTTTGCGATGCAGCGCAGAGTGACAGCGCATTGCGTCAGGCGACTGCAAGGAAGGATCTTTGCCATCTCACTGAGGAAATTATGCCCAGTGACGAAACATTGGGAACAGTCGGGGGTGCTAGTGCGAGGGTGAACATGGATGCCACGCGACGATGATCTGCCACCCCAGATCAAGATTCCCATCCAATAAACTCCCCCTTTCCCCCCCTTTCCCCCCTTTGGCTATGTTGGGGGGCAAACGGCTGACCCGGCAAAGTCCGCCCAGACTTTTACCTTTTTCTGATGAAAAAATGCTTGGCGATGCACGCGTACTAGTGCAGTACTTACCTAGTAAAATACCTTAGCATCAGGAGGGAGGGGTTCATGGACTCATGGTTCGCTTCTAATCGTCTACTAGTAGATTGTAATCTGCGGGCCTTGTCGTTCACATGGCCTCCAACTCCAAGATTATTCCCAACCTTGCCTAGGTAAACTAAAGTACTATCTTCGACCTGCACCGTGATCATTATTATTATTAGTGCCTTAGGTCTTCCGTACTGTGCCACGGTGCCACCGCTTTGCTCCGAGTATTGAGCTGTCGTCATCAAAACCGTGGGTCCGTGGGTTCCGATGCTGCGATACTGTACTCTGAGAACCAGGAAAGCAAAGTGCTAAAGGAACTACTGTATCTAGATCTAAGATAGACGCTCAACGTATGCAAAATGAGGCTTCGTCGGTCCGGCACGCAAGCAGAAACCCCTCCAGGTTTAACGGCCACGGTCGGGCTGAGTGGTGTAGTCAAAGCACCTTCGACCTATTCATCAAGGTTTACACTTCCTTCTAGGTATGGTCTGGACGGCAAAAGTCGTAAACTTGCCCTTTCTCTTTAAACACCCATGCACGCCATGTTTTCCTTGGTGGCCTGCGAGGCTGCAAACCGAGGGGACTTTCACGCCGCATGAGAAAACTAATGTGGCCAAGCTATTCGAGCATCAGGCATGGTGCCGCTCCCGTTGCTGCAGCTTATTCATCAATAGTGTCTCAGCCACCCATTGGTGATCTTACTCGGATTTGGTTTTGGTTGTTGAAAACTTGATCCCAAGCAAGGGACGACGGGGACTGATACGGGAGGCAACTTCCGCTCGTTCCACTTCGACGGATTTTTGGTTTGCAAGGAAGAGAAGGAGATATTGGAGGTAACAGAACGGCGCTACCAAGCGTACCGAATGTCGTACTTTAGTGTCTCGCCTTCTCAGGGGACGTCCTTGACACTGTGGCACGGTTCCGTTGAGGATCCGGCGTTGTCGACTTGAGCGTCGACTACGCAGAGCTTGTTGGGGCTAATTACAAGCTTGTTGCTTCCACTGCGTAAGCAATTCGGCCATTTTTGCCTCTCGTCGACTTCGTGGTATCGCAGGTACCACGGTTGCTGACTGAATTGGTAAGATCATCAAAACACCAAGGTACACCAATGCGACACCATTATGTCTTAATTAACTCCCACACCGCTTGATACAAGCCCAGGGAATTGCCGCTGATGGAAACTTGCAATTTGGAAGAATCCTGGGTCCATCTGCTGTGAAACTTCTGCCCCAGTCTTGTGGAAAATCAAGATATCCAATCATCCTGTATCTAAAGGTCGCTTATCGCCGTATGTCGATGTGCAACTGGGTAACATTGACCCATTGAACTGGGCTGACATGTCATCGACGGCTCGACACGAAAGGTGCCATGTGGTCCGGCCACCCAGAACGGGACGGAAGGCTGCATCATTGGGTTGGGTAGCTGTATCGACCCGATACAGTAGGGTAGGGTAGGACGGCGTTAGCAGGGCGCTTCGAATCAATGCAACTGCAAGGCAACCCATTGAGGAGTCGAACAAGCCCACGAATAGCAAAGTGGTGCCGGCTCCTCGGTGTTATACAACGCGCCCTTGGTTGTTTGGTTGATCGACCATCCGCTGCAGCCATATTGACCGAAAAGAGTTCGAGATGCAGCAATGGCGTGGTAGAGATGATTGTTTGGCTCGTTAGCGAGTTCAGTCCTCCACCCCCACAATGGCCTTGTCTCCTTCTCACACAATATGCATGCAAAGTTCCGTCTCATAGATGCACCTTGGGATTGACGGCTCACAGTCTCAGCTGCGCGACAGCGTCCATCCTGGCCTGTCAACTTTTGCCACAGAGTGGGGGTCATATCGTTCCATCGCTACGGCTCGTCCCCCTTCACTCTTGCTCGTGCAACCCAGCTTTAATTCGCTTCTCAAATCGTAGTGCTTTCTAGCCACGTCCGGACTTAAGAATCGATAGTATCCGCTTCTTTACCCACATCAAACGGCCATCCGCCGTCAGAATGCTAATTACAAGCCATCTCGCGTGCGAGCTGAGCACAGTGGAGCAAACGATGCGAAAAACGCCGAAACAGGAAACACAGTCGAGATTCGGTTCGGTGGCTTACATAGCTAGCTGACCAATCATCTCGCATAGGATTTGATGGGCTCAAGGATGACACGTACCATCGCTCGGTCCTTTCGGTGCTTGGCCACCCCGGAGCCACGACCCCGCCGCTTTTACGTCCTGCGGTCTGGGCCCCTTAGCGCCGCCAGTAAGCACGATCAGATGACCAGAGCTCTATGCGAGCCTAAGATTAGGGTCCGCCAAAAGTCAAAAAGCCAGACGGAGACGAATCAAGCGGGGCGGAAGGGATTATGCAACGGGCCGGGCTGCGTAAATCCAGGTCGGAGGTCCAGTCGAGTCGAGAAAGATTTCGGAATAACAAATCAATTTGACCAAAGCATCTGGACTTTGGATGTTCTGACAGCACACCATCATTGTGTCACTGGAACTGTGCTGTCCATGTAAGGTGCGTTGTCTAAACTGTGCAGTGCAAGACATTTTGAAACGAAGAAAATGTCCATAGTGGTTGAGGAATGAAGTAAGATAGTGCTTATGCTTTGTCAAGCTATGCACTGAATCAAGTAGGTTTGTCAAGATAGAAGCTGGAGAGGTCCGGAGGGACGAAAGATGCTAGAATGCGCAGTGTTAGGCGCTGCGCAATGTCATGACGTTACGACGTATACCCGCCTGTTCAACGAATAGTTGATATAACCATGCATGCTGTATACATCAGATGGGTCGATTATTTGACTCTGAAGGTTTGTAGAACGTATGTGGGTTTGGCTAATGCAGCTCGCGGATTGAACCAAGACAAGTCTCCGAAAGCCTGGTGTTGCATTGCAGAGTGGACTGGCAGTAGAGATCTGGCATTCAAACTCGGGTACACTCATGGACTTTCCTTGGGCTAACTAACATGAGCTCCAAGAGATGTGATCTTGTCTCTCAATCAATACCTACTTCGTAATGCAGCCAGTGACCTGGGTGAGCATATCACGGGATAAACACCTGCCGTTGCATTAGAGGGTTCGGAGGCTCGAGAGTACATGAAAATGTGATTGAGCTAGCAAACGCGCTCGCACCCCCCCCAACATGGCGTAGTCATCCCGGCTTAAGACGGAGTATTCTATGAATAGCCTGAGATGAGTATGTAGAGCAGAAAAACAGTTTTCAAGTCGGCGGGCCGCTTCTCCGTGAGGTTATTTGATTTTATTTGGGGGACAGCAGATTTGTTGTGGTAACATGCAAAATTGAGAAATGAACGCGGGTATCATTTCAGGGCAATTGGGATGATTAGAACAGCGCGAAATGAAAAGTGCCATCTGGTAATCTTTGGAGTAGGTATAATCGCGTGAGTTGGTTTTTAGCGGCCATGGATTCTAAGAATGGAGTCGGGTTGCGGTTGGAAAAGAGGTTGTATTGACAGAGGACAATAAATGCACGGGTTGTTTTAGCGAATAGGATATGATGATTAGGAAGTGTATGGATAAGAGCAGCGAGTGGGGATTGTAAGGTATCATCTAAAGGCTGACTTGGAAAGAAATGAAACATTCATGTGACGAATACGGCATGGACGACAGCGGTGAGGGACGAGCCGCATGACCTTGTTGTTTCGGGTCCAATCACCCTTTGAGGCCTCTATGCTCTTCGGTTCCGCAATTGGGTATATCCAACAACCTGTGCGCAATTGCCTCGACTCCGCCTTGCTCTTTCTCAATCTCGGATCAGCAGCTACTTCTCCTCCTCCTCTTCCTCCTCCTCCTCCTCCTCCTCTTCGTCTGGCTCCCCGTCGTCATCATCATCAGAGCTTGGTTCATCATCTGGCATTATCACGCTGTTCAAGTACGTGACCTGTATATGAAGTAAGCCTTCTAGTAACCCGAAGATCAGGAGGAGATCTTACGAAAGGTGTCATCGTCCCAATCAGCTCAGCGATCCTTTTCAAGGCATCAGGGCCAGTTACCTCATCGTCTTTCAGCTTTCGACCTATTGTGTAGTTCCGTAGTCTAAGAAGAGCGATGTTGGGGTTCTCAAGGTCGTATCCCTGATGATGGATCTTAGTCATTTCACCAAGGAAGATGACCTTGCTGCTAACCTTTGGCTTCGTCTTAAGCATGTTCTCTTTGTTTAGCTCAACGAACGCTTTGACTGCTTTCCTTTCATCATCCGGTATCCCGTTGAAGAGTTCTCTTCTGATGGCTTTGTTGAGAAGCACTTTCTTCAACTTATGAGATTTTCGGTCGATATCTCTTCGAAGTAGGGCAACGGGCTGTGCGTCAGGATGCCAAAGTCCGCAACCAACAAAAGAACCGCCTCCTGGTTGTACTTGTACATAATATGCTGCATACGGGCCTTTCCTGCCTGTGCGTGACCTGGTCAATTGTAAGCAACAGCTCTAGTTGATTCGATCTTTGGCGTACCAAGCGGCGGAAAAGTGAGTCTGTACACGTTGCAATTTGCATTAGCAGGCCATAGAAATGACTTCACATTCGTGGCTTACTTTATACGGAGTTGGATCGGGACTGAATCTTATGTCCCGGTATATTCGAAAGGTCTTTGGACAGCAAGTCAGCTTATAATTGTTCGTCTTTAGTCAGGAACTAGGCTCCACCCTTACAAGGTCTTTGTGTGGGAGTTCAGGAATCGTTTCATCCTTTTCAATGATCTTTTCTGTCAGACTGTCAACAAAACTGTTAAAGTCTTTTTGTGATTGACGATAATCCGCATCATGAACTGCAAGTATGTGTGAGCATGTCAATACCATACAATTTATGAACAGTCTAATAGGTGAGAAACAACTCACCCTTCAACCACTCTCTGTCGTTATTTCCCTTCAAGTCTCGTAAAAACAACATAGTATTTGGATGTACCGTTTGGTCCTTATACGGCGTCTTGCCCGCTTCTCTAGCCTTGGGCAGCTTGATGAAGACTGCTTCACCTGGTGCAAGATCTGTCTTGACCCCTGGCCTCCACAGCTCTTGCCCTTTTGCCGCTTTTGGAGTCACTGCTGCAACGGCACTCCCATTCTTGCCTCCACTTCTACGCGTCTTGGACTTGGCATCCTGGGATGCATAGCCGTCTACCTCTTCTTCTTCTTCTTCTTCTTCTTCGTCATCGATATGCGACTCGGGAGGCGTGGATACCGCGCTAATGGAGGCATCCTCATCTTCGTAACCTGATTCTTCGTTGTTGATTTCAGACTCGATGTCCGAGGTCGAAGATTCGTGATAGAAGAATTGGCTTTTCTTTGTGGTCGTTTTGGATGCTGCAGATGGGACCGGGGAGGATCTGATACGTTTTGACTGGCGAGAAGCGGTTCCCTTTGGGGGAGATAGCGCTCGTTTCTGGGCGGTGGTATTCGGAGACGCGACCTGTCTACGACGAGGCATATTGAGCGCGTTGGATAGAGTGTGAACAGCTTTATGTTTAACGAAAATTGAAGTTCTTGGTGAAAGACAAGGTTGACGCGTGCCCCGTCGTCATCGACGCGCCAAACCACTTTAAATCCATGTCCCTCCTTCTATGTATGCATCTGTATGGTGTAGATACAATGAAAACCCCCCAATTGCATAAACCTCAGCTAACAACGACAGTTCCAAGAGAATTATGGCCGAGAGCATCAAGCAGTGTGAGAAAGGTCACTACCTGGGTCACAACGGCGTGAAAAAATTGCGGCAGCCTCATTGCGTGTCGATAATGCCACGACAATCATGTAGCTACAGTCCTCCTCTAAGTACACCTGCAGGTTCAGCGCGACATCTCTATTGTGACTTGTTGCTGAATGATGCAGATAGTTGAACTACGAGGATAGGAATGGCTGCCTTGGTCAGAAACTTGACTGGAGTTCACTTCAAAATCGTCTGGTAGAAATGAATCTTCAATAGAAAGCGAGCTTCAATCGCCAAGCGTTGCAGCAACCCGAGGGTTTGTCAAAGGTACCCGAGAGCCCTAAACTTATTTCATTGTGCTCAGCCTGGTCGATACATGTGCCGAACGTGGCACAATGAGAGCAGAATTGAAAATAGGCCAGATTTCGAAGCGGCCGAGCAACTTTCGAGCTGTCAATGTGAGATATAAACGCTTAACGCGAGCTTTAGAAAACTACTTGCAAATATGCTGCTGTACGATATGTAAGAGTGAATGCTCCTGCGCCTATTTCGACGAACAAGAACATCAAAGCCTGCCGACCCCTGAGTACTAGGTACCAAGGAGATATCATCAAACCCAGCCGGGCAGCTCTAGATATTGTATCTGGATTGCGACCTGCAGTTGGATTAACTTATGCAGAATGGTCTGTAGACCAACGGGATAAACATGGCAAGAAAGACCCTTATCCCGGAGCCTACTTATCTACCAGGAAGACCATATCATTTGAGCATGTAATGCCGGAACCTGAGCTCCAATCAAGATCACTGAGTGTCGTTACCGTTGGCACTAGACACGATCGCGCTTCTGTATCAAACTTATATTTTGGTGGCAGGCAAAAATTTAAAAGCGCAATTTAAGTTCCGCAGGCGTCCCTCTCGCATAGCTGGATTGCAAGACCATTACACCTCCGAATGGACTTACTTTAGGCTCCCGAGAGTTCTGGTTCCCTGATGGAGAGGTCATGTAACAGTTGTATTGGCGTCGATAAGAAATGGAAAAAGGCATGGCTGGAAGCGCGGCCATAGCTAAATGTGATCGTCTTGGGATAATGGGCCAAGACTTCACGTAAGCATTGCTCCAAGTCCATGAAGGTTTGCAATAAGGAGGCATGGAGATTGCAAAGCTTCGAGCTGTATCTCTGCTTCGACCCAATCTTTCGCGATATCCATAATTTCCTGCTGATCTAATTTGGGTAACCGTTGATATCCTGTATTTCTTCAATTGATTGTGTTGCGAGCATTGCGTTGCCCAAGCAGCCTTTACGTTTACCGTTTATCAACTCAGACTGGTCAACTCATCTCGCAACGGTCTGACCGTAATACTCAGGGTTCGAATGCCTTGAAATAGGGAGGCGCGCCACAAGCACTCGAGCCGATAAAAACTCGTACCAGGACCGAGACAAGTTATTCGAGTCCTGGGTGTCATGTTATGGCTGCCTTGGATTGTATTACGCGGATGTACAATGAAGTTAGGGGGACATGGCACAATGAGACACTGTTCTTATGGACTCTCATGCGTTTTTTTCTGCGTTTCTCTTATCGAACTCTACCGTTTCTCAACCTTTCCTTCTTTGGTCTTCTACTAAATGTCAAAAGTTCAGTACCCCGGTAAATTCTCCCTAATCAAACCCAATATGGATTTTCACAAATATCACTACACTTACGAGCGTTCCTTCCAGATTATGGAACTTTCAGCTAGGTATAAAATCCCTCGTCTCTTGCATACCAACTTTCCTTACCTGGTTTGATGTGTCAGGAAAGAAGGGTCTCTCTCTTCAATTACCCTGTCTGGGGCCGTTGGCAAGATTGGCAAATAGAGTAATTATTTAGCTTAGCTATAGTGTCGTTTATGCGGAGGAAACTTTATTGGTGGGAAATGTACCTGGACAGTTCTTTGCAACGGGGTTGAAAGAGGCTACTGGCATTGTAGCGGGTGTTCAGGAGCACGAAGAAGATGAGCAGTCGGTCAGCACTCATAAAGTTTTATTAACTCGAACTTGGGAGATTATAGGAATGGTTCAATCATAACCTAGTCTATATGGATATAGAATCAAACACTCACGCTTCTATCGGGCCTAACCAAACCCTTCTATCCCACGCAACTGAGCATGCTCTCTCTGCTGAAAGTTTTGCCATCAATGACCACCTTTAACCGACGCCGTACCATAATAGTGTGCCATCTGAAGCCCAGCCCGCTTGTAGCCACATTTGACATAGAAACCCTCATTCGGTTCAGAACAATCGAGGATAGTCTTGTAGCACCCAACCTTTTCCGCCACATAATCCAGCGCCTTTATGATGTGAAGGCCGAGGTGTTTCCCCTGTTGGTCTTTGGCAACTGCGATATCCTCGATATGACCGACCAGGCCGAGATTATGGATGCTACCAATGTTCAGCAAGAACCTTTCATACTCCGATTGCGAAGACTCGTATACATACAATTTCCTCTCCACGACCACTCCTCCCGTCCCCACAACCTTGCCCTCCCCATTACAAATCACCAAGATATGGTACTCGTCCTCCTTCTTGGCCATCCAACTGAATCGCTCGTCCCATGCCTCCTCCGTGATGTCGCCAACGTTCGTCAGCACGCGCAGCACATCGAGGACGCCGGCTTCGTAGTCGGAGCGTTGGAGGGGCCGGATTGTGTACTTGGGAGGAAGGGCGGAAACGACGTCGGGGGAGATGAGGGAGGGGGAGAAGAGCGGACTTGAGGCGTGGGTGGAGTGGGAATTGGCTGCTTTTGGGGCCGGCGACCACATTTCAGTGGGTGTAGTTCACGTGCAATTTGGTGTTGGCGCGCGGTTGGAAGATGGAGAGCGGTTGGACTGTGATGCTGCTACGGTGTGATTCGGTAAGGTCGTCTGGAATTGGAAGTTCGGTCGCACCAATTCGATAGCCGCTCGCTTGCCAATTCAATCAATAACGATACTCACTGTCCAGACCACAAGCACGCCGTTTATCGTGCTGCTCATAGCTGTCGTGACCTACTTGCTAGCTCTGACTCAAATGGGTCGGCAGATAAAGCCCAATATTTGCTGGAGGCCTTGGCACGACGCCATGCCGGTCTTCGAACCAAAAGATCTCACCCTCGAGGCCAACCAAAGCCCCCATTCCCTCCAGTCGCCGTCAGCTAAAGCTTGGCTTCCAATCCTTCAGCATTCGTGCGACTTTGATCCTGAGATCTTCAAGGAAGTAAGCATCAATCTTATCAAGAACCCTAATATCAATTCCAATCTACTCTTCCGAGCCGACATCCTCTATGATAGTCTTGACAATGAACGTGAAGATGTGCCCCAGGCTGAGAAGAGTCGATTGCAAGGGCTCCTACAGAAATTCGGCATACGAGATGACGAACTCGTCGGTTTTGTGGTTGAGAGGACCTTGATCCGGCTGATGATCCCACGCAATCCGACATTAGACAAACCGATAGCGCAGACGTGTCAAATCCTTCGTTCCATACGAGCCGACGGCCTAGACCAAACTCTTGTTGCTTACATTCCCCATGCGTCAAGCGTTGACGAGCTTCCTTGGTATCATCCCAGAGTTCAGTCACTAGCCTACTTGCACACATGGCTGCCCTTGCCTTCACCGCCAGAAGTGCAGAACAAAAACGATTTCAGCTCTAAACGAGGTAGTGTATCTTTACATTACCGCCTATTTCCGTTTGAGCCGCTCCCACTGTCTCAGCGTCTCCTACGCACCGGAAATCATCTTCTCTCTACGTTATATAGACATGGTCAAGGATCTTTAGCAGGCTACACCAAGCGTGTGCATCACGACCAACTGATTTCACAGCAAAGGGTGCAAGATACCTATACGGAGCTTAAACAAAGGCATGCAAAAAGACTATGTGACAATTGGGTTGAAAGCACAGAACCGAGCAAACATGTATTTGAAGACCTGGGTATAGCAGCGTTCCTTATGGAACTGTGGAAGGACATGTACGGCGAAGATGAATTTGAAGACATCAAAACTAAATTTCCAGGATTTGTAGATATCGGCTGTGGCAACGGAGTCCTAACCGACGTCCTTCTACGAGAAGGTTACAACGGTTGGGGCTTCGATGCTCGAAGACGGAAGACATGGGCTACGTTCGAGGCCAACACCCAATCGCATCTCAAGCAATTGATTTTGATACCCCAGCCTCTATTTGAACTGCATTCAGACTCAAAGCATGCAAATGGCGGCATTTTGTCCGCTAAACTATCAACAGCCTTGTTGTCAGCCAGCAAAGGTACCGACGACGAGCCAATCTGGCACAACGGTATCTTCTCCAGCGGCACATTCATCATCTCAAACCACGCGGATGAGCTCACCCCCTGGACACCTCTACTCGCCTCCATCTCCTCTTCCCCCTTCCTCGCCATCCCCTGCTGCTCCCACAACCTCTCCGGCCTCCGTTTCCGCGCGCCATCAACCTTCAACAGCCACTCCGCCGACGCCCTAGCCCCTTCCTATTTCGCCCCCCACATCTCAAAATCAAAGCACGTCCCCATCACCATCGCCACCACCTCCATCGACGACCAACAGCCCCCCATCGGTGATCTCAAAACCCTGAGCCTCAAAGCCAGAGCAAAACAGCCATCCGCATACTCGAGCCTCTGCGACTGGGTTGCCCATCTCGCCGCTGCAGTCGGGTATGAGCCTGAGCGCGAGATGCTCCGCATCCCGAGTACGAGGAATGTCGGCATTGTGGGCAGGAATTTGAGGCGCGGGTTTGAGAATGAGACGTGGGAGCAGAAGACGGAGCGGGTGAAGGGGATTGCTGGGGTGGAGAAGGCGGATGGGGTGGTTTGGGTGGAGAGGGCGAGGGCGTTGATGGGGGCGAAGGGAAGTGCGCATTGAGGTGGTAGGGTGTAGTGGTTGTTGGTGCGAAAGCAAATGATAGTAGGGGATGGCGGTGATGGGGTTGTCGGAACGGCGGGGGTTGGCTGTATTTTATTGATCTATGGACATTTGCCTCTCAAAAAGAGCCAGGGTGCACCATAGAAAGCAAAACCTTTACGTCGTGTCAAACAGTCAACACCGTTGCTCTCCTCGCACATGCCACCACCACTCCAAACCCATACCAACACATCCCCCCCCCAACCACAAACCCCTCACCTCACCTCTTCTCACCTCACCTCTTCTCACCTCACCTCACCTCACCCCACCTCACCGCCTCCCCACCTCACCTCACCTCACCTCACCTCACCTCACCTCACCCCCACCTCACCTCACCCCACCTCACCTCACCGCCTCCCTCTCCCTTCCAAACCACAAACCCCTCACCCCACCTCACCCCCTCCCTCCCCCTCCCTCCCTCAAAACCCTCACCTCACCCCCTCCCTCCCTCCCTCCCCTTCAAACCCCACCAAAAAAAGCCTCACCTTTCACATGAGGGTTTTTGCGCGCTCTGAAGCTCTCTTTCATCGAAAAGAAAGATGGTTTTGCTTTCTGGAAATTTAAAAAAAAAACTATAAATCAGTAATTTATGGGGGTTGTTTTGGTGGAAGGGGGGGGGGGGAGGGGTGTGAGAAGAGAAAAAGAGGGGGGGGGAGGAAATGAAAGTTTGGGGTTGGGGTTGGGGTTGGGGTTGGATTTGGATTTGGATTTGGATTTGGGTGGGGGATAAGGGGTGTGTGGGGGGGTGGGAGGGGAAGGGAAAGCTGGGGGAGATGTTGGGGCTGGGTGGGAAGGTGGGTGGGAAGGTGGGTGGTGGTGCGGTGCGGAGCGGAGCGGAGCGGAGCGGGTTGGCGTGTTGTCGGTGTATTATGTGGTATTAGTATCGGTATCAGTATTAGTATCACTATCACTACCAGAAAAGAGAGAATGTCAAGGTATCGCGAATACAACTTCTGACCTTCTTTCTTCTTGAGGGCTTAGGATCGTGCAAATTGTAGGAAAGAATATCAAGTAGGGGTTTAGAGATGCGATGATTGATCGAGCGAGAAGGTTGTGGAAAGAGGCGAGGGGGGGCGTGTTTTTGGGGGGAAAAAATGAGAAGGAGAGATTGTGTGTATATATGAAAAAGGAATGGGTTGTAGAGAGGGAGGGAGGGTTTGGGTGGGGGTTTTGGGGGGGGGGGTGGGGGGAGCAGGAGGAGGGAGGATGCTTTGAAAAGGATGATGTGGAGGTGTTGCAACGCAACGCAACACAACGCGACGAGGTGATCGGATTAAGGAAAATAACAGCAAAGGTTTAATTCTTGGAGATTTTGGTACTTTTGAAGTGTTTGATTTTAAATCGGATTTAATAGAAAATAGCAAATAGCAAAAAACTCCTGGTAGGTTACTTGAAGTACTCGTCGCTTCTTGGGATGGTTTTTTTGATGGAAGGGGGGGATTGGAAGAAGATTGATTTATTTAGGTGGGGGTTTTTGGAGATGGGAGAGGAGGGAGGAGGGTGGATTGGATGCGAGGGTTGAGGGGATGGGGATGGGGATTGGAAGGAGGGATGATTGAAGGGGGAGGGGGAGGGTGTTGTGGGTGGTGGGTGGTGGTTAGTGGGTATAGCTTTCCCTTTCGAATGGTCGTTCTAGTGGTAGAGCTCTTAAATCCCTGAAGAAAAAAGCGTGATAGAAAAGCCTTGGTCTGTTCAACCGCGGCGAAGGCGAATGTTCAATTTTTAGGGAAGGTACAACGACATATCTCGTGTGCATAGTCGGGTTTTCGTGCAAGTGTTGAACTATCTGGGGCAGGTGCGAGGGCGGTTGGGCTGGACGATTGCATGTCGTCGGCGCGTTGTGCGAGGGCGGTATATGGCGCGAGGTCAATTGTGCGGCATGGGAGGGAATGGTGGGCTGGGTGCCTCGGAGGTGGTGATGAGGGGTGGGCGTTGGTTGTGAGTGAGAAGGTATGTGTTTGCCGTGTCGGATGTAGGAGGTTTGGAGTAGCGTTCTGGTGAGGGAGGGTTTTGTAAGATTGATTGCGGATGCTGTCGGAACGGTGTTTCGGGGCTATGCGGTACGGCTGGGGAAGGGATGTTCTCATTCCCTAATTGGTGTCGGAGATACGTTGTTCTTGTGGGATCCATCGAGTTGTAGACTGGGAGATGGATGAAGCTGGGGTTCTGGTTGGCCGGAGTCGAAGGTAGGCGGACTGTAGGCAGTTGTCACGCCTTTTCACCGCCGTGGTCCCCGGTCCAATGGATGATGGAAGTGCTTGACATCAAGTAGCCCGTCGTGGCCTTTACGTTGTTTCCGACGTACAGTGAACGCATTCAGATATCATTTTCCAGGCCCAGAGGCGATATAAAGGCTGCGTCCGTCAGGGCAATCTGCCTATCTTTCTCATCGATATTATTCCTGCCCTCGTCTCCATTTTCCCTCATCAACGCACCCCTCCTCGCCAACCCCTCCCTTCTCTTCCTCTCCCTCCTACTATCCCCATCCTCCCAGGACTCACCCGAGTTAGCCTTATTGAAAAGCTCATGTTCAAAGCGTGCAATCCTCTCCCTATTAGCCACAAATCTTTCATTGGCCATCCCCACCAAGATTTCCAGGTATTCTTCACTAACCAATCTCCGTACCTCATCATCGCCTTCGGCTATACTGTCATTGCAAACACCGACCAATGACGCCAGCGCCAGACCCGCTGTTCGGATAGCGACCATTGGGAAAGCACCTGGATCGGCAAGGTTCTTGAGTGATTGCACGCCGCTTTCTCGGAAGCCAGCGTTGATGGCAGCGGAGAGGATGGGTTTGGCGTGGTGGAGGGAGGCGGTGGCGATGTGAAGGATCTATGTTTAATACATAGATATTAGACCACTTAGTGTTGGCTTTAGGTTCTGGACATGAACAGAGGGCCGAAATATTCAGAATTGTAAAACACAAGGAAACCTACAAAAGGCTCGAATTGAAACCGCACAAAGCGCCTCGCCGATGGACTAGTGGGAGCCGGAGTACCTCCCTCATCTCCGGCCGTACAAAGGCCAAAAATCCTCGTAAAATAAGCCTTTTCCCTATCCGGCGGTATCAAATCTGGGTCATGAGAAACATATAGCCAACGGCCACCCCTCCCCTTACCGCCTGGTACCGCAGCTTGAACTCTAACCCCATCTCCATCACCATCATCCTGCACCCTTTCATCTTCCAGCTGTTTGCTCGACCCCTCAACGCGTTTAGACCCTTCAAGAAACACACTGACCCTCCCCGCGCAGCTGCTCGTCGTGACCACGCCCTCTAGACCATTGATCCTGTCGATCAAATCCCGAATGCCAGCATCGACAGAGCCTTTGGGAGAAGCATCAGTGTAGGTAGAAGGGTCGTCGGAGAGGGACGAGAGTATGCAGGATTTGAGGGCTTGGAATGATGGCGGGATTGGGGGAGGCATGTGAGGGGGCGAAGGGTGGCTGGAAAGGAAATGGGCAAAAGAAGTTGGGAACCAAAGACAGAAAAGATTGGAGAAAGGTGCTGCGCTAATAGAGAGTTGGTTTTGACTGGAAGGTATACAAAATATCTGGATTGTTTTTCGGGGATTATGAATATAGGTAACGCGAATCTTGAAAAGCGCAAACAATTCTAGGCGGTGTTGATCTAGGATGGGGCCGACTCGAACCACCGCGGGGAAAACAGCAATCACCCTATTTCAATGAAAGCGGAGAAAGCGGTCGCAAGTAGTTAGGAACATGGACTTGGGAATGATGGCAGTGCGATGCAAAGCGCGTCGTTGTTACAATTTGATATTCGTCTTCATTCGGTAAGGTGGCTTTGTTAGTGTGGTAGGGCTGAGCTACCGACTGCGTCTACATGAGGTTGATGATCGAAGCTGGAAATTATCACTACCTGAGCTGCTGGCGGTGAAGTCATTTTGATTTGCTGCAGCATAGACAGCAGAAAGCTGTGACGGCACTTGAAAAGGGAAGAATCCGAAGTGCAAGGTGAATGGGATTACAGGCGAGATGGAACGTTTGGTCATCCCATGAATGCATGGTGAGATATTCTCGTGGTAAAAGCGTCCACTCCGTTTGCTAAAGCTAAGGTTTCGTACAGATTATGTCCGAAGGACCAGTATATTAATAATTTTCGATTACTCCCGAGTAATTTTCGTAGAATTCCGCTTATCAGACCACCGTAACATATACGCACTTTCTTTTAGTCCGCGAAAGATCAAAAGCTATCGCATATAGAAACCCACCAGAGAAACGCCAGATGGGGTAGTCCAACGCCTTTTGGACGGCGAGGTATTCTTCGTAGTAAGCAGATGGTGCAAAGTATGTGCAAGAAGCGAAGATTGCAAAAATGTAGAACTACTCTAGTGGCAGAAACCTGGAACACACTTGATGTTGCAACCATGGCACAAAGTTTCAAGGGCATGCACGCTCAGTAAAAGTGTCCCTTTGGGAGAGCAACAAAGATGGCCACGCAAACGGCAGAGATAACGATGGAACCACAAATTGCCTGCAGGAAGATGGTGTCCTGGATCTGGCGGAGTGCTGGCTCTTGGATCCAAACTTCACGATCCAGAACCTTGCGGATGATGTTGCGTTTTTCGTACTTGGCGATCCACGGTTCGTCCTCGTAGCTATTATTGCTGCCAAAGCTGTCGAAGGAGCTTTTTTTCATCTCATAAGTCGAAGAGGCGTCATCGTCTTCGGCGAAGAGTTCCCAGGGTCGGAGATGGCGGTGGTGCATGCCATGAAGAACCTTCACATGCTTAGCTGGGTCTTCATAAGTGCGGACCGGTTGGGGGCTACTTACGACGCACATGCCCTTCCAGGCAGCGATCAGCGTTGAAACACCAATAACGAAGCCAACAGCCGCCAGGACTCTCCAAGCACGTCCAGCATTGCTGAGAGTGATGAGGGTACCGGCGATAATGCCACCAATGATACCGCCGAGACCAAGCCCGCGCGCGAAGGTTACGCGGGGTCGGTTGCCGTTGCAGATGGCCCAGCGAATGAAATTGGGGTGAGCTTGATGACGTAGAGACCATTCTACGGTATGAACAACCTCTCGGAATGCAGAGGGATGAGTGGTAACTGCCAAGGCGCGCATGAGAGCTGAGCGTTCCTTGGATGAGAGGTTGAGCTGGCGGGGAGATCCGTCTGCAATGTATGTGGAGATGATGCGGGAAATTTCTTCACGGAAAGGCTGAATAGTGACTGGCATATCGATTAGCTTGAATTCAAAGGCCCAAAAAGATAAATCGCCGTGCTCACAAGGCTGCAACTTGAGGTCCGCTGCCTCGAATGCACCAGCCGCCTGCTTTTTGTATGAGGATTTGTAAGAGCTGTTGACACTGGAAGCGTTGTCACTCCAGCCATAATCGGACTGGGCAAAGCTCTCTCTTTCCTTTAGTGGTGTCAGAGGTGGAGTACTGAATGGGTTCCCTTTCATCTCGGTGACGCTGGACATTGGTGGCGCAAAGTCGGTGCCCTTGAACACGGCCGCTGTCTCTGCACTGACAGGCTTGGTGCTGTTGGTATAGTTCTGAGTAGCAAGTGCCTGTGCGTCTGCTTCTGCTTGTTCGACGGTCCATTCTGGCGCAAGCTTTCGCTCGCCGTCCGGAAGCTCACAAAACCGCTTTATGTAGTCCCGGTACCACAGAAAGAATTGTAGATTTTCCGCCGCGTGTTCAATATAGATCAGATAATTCATAAAATCTCGGGTGGTGCATGGCTATGAGCGTGCATGTTAGCCTTATACCACATGGGAAAGTAACACTAAAGCATCAGATAGGTCTAGTTCTGGGAGAGTGAATATTTACAGTGCAGGCTCATATTCGATGCCAGGGGTGCTGGGATAGGTATGAATCACATATGGGCGTAGCGACAAATGACAAGGTATCCTCGAGAACGAGAAACAGCTTTGCAGAAGGTGTGGAGAAGCTTGCTTACCGGGCAGGTGCCCCCAGTGATGATACGATCGAATGACAGAGCGTTTGGTATTCCCACAGAAACTCCAGTACCTGCAGAGTCGATACTGGACGCCCCAATGGACTTGGGCTTCTTGTCCCCCATGATGGAGGATCGAGCGGAGTCGACATGGGGAGGACGACGGTAGGCAAGAGAGTAGACCATGACTGCCGGTTAGGATGTGACAGTGAATGACAGAGAGTCGTGCAGTACAAGACAGCGCTTGATTATGTGTAGAGTGGTCAGGATGTAGAACGAGAGTATCTTAAGATGGTCTTGCTGGAAAGAAGTTGAGATTTTTTAGTGACGTAGTAAAAGTGGGGGCTCGGTTTCATCTGAATATCGGATTGGGAAAGGGCTTTGGGGTTATAAATTGGCTTCTCCCACGTTGTTTCCCGGCGTTTCTGATGCAATGCAATGCAATGATGCGATGTAGGACAGTACAGTAAAGTAAGATATATGGGGATTCCTGATGCTTTATTATCTCGGACACAGCAGCACGGTACGCTGGGGCGCTGGGGCATCCCCTTACCACGGCCAGGGACTAAGAAGAGAGGCTTCATGGACCAAGTCACGGAAGTTTCGAGTTAGATCTCTTCCTTCACGTTACTTGCAGGGGAGGTGATAAGCAGGTACCGGTACAGTACAAGCGCAGCCGGGAACAAGCCAAGCCGCGTCCCTGTCTGATCGACGATGGAGACTTAAGAGGCTAAGACTGGACGCTGCGCTCGTCGAGCTGATCCGCGGTATCAGGCACCCCAGGCATTATGTGATGACGGCTAGGAAGAGGTGAAGGAGAGTGAAGGGTCTCGGCTTCCCATGGCGTCGATTCTAATGATCCAATCTCGTCTAGCTCCGTAGCAAGATCTGAGCCCTATGACACCCGATTCACCCCACGCAGCTGACACCCCTGCCGTATGTGGATCTAGATGATCGGTTTCGGCTTTTGCTTGGCGCGCTATGGGAAGGATGAATATGTCAGCGATGGAAGGCTTTGATGACTGAGGATTCGTAACGTGAAATGAATGTTCTATTGTGGAACAAGCATTTTCGCGGGTGGCTTCAAAGAAGTGGTGAAGTCGTCTAGGTACCTAGACGGGGTAATCTGACATTAATTGCTACGAGTAAGGGGCCAATGAAGTCTGCTACTACACACCAGATTTCACATGTTTCGTACGACGTCTCGCGTAAGTCGCGTTGAAATCCCTGGTCCGGAGAACCTCACGCTTTTGGGAGTAGTGTTAGAGCTTCCGGCCAGCTTGGATCGAGTAGCGGATCAGCGGAGAAATCGACAATGGCGCAAAGATCATTGATTGGATCTCAACTAGACTTCTCAACCATCAACCATACCTTACCTCGGCTGCAAGAAAAGGCTTTCGATAGGGCATTCAATTCTGCCCCTGGGTTGTTCCAGCTAGCGCAAATCTTGGTAGCGTGGACCCACAGAAATAAGGTAAAGTACCACGAGTACTCGTGCTAGGTACTGTATTCCGTACTCCACTCCGTAATGCCGTGTAGATGGGCCCGAAAGGCACAGCCAACAATTGAGATAGAATAGACGAAGCGGCACGACAACATCCGGATAGCGATGTCAAGCAGGGCTCTGTTGCGAATTCTGCTCTCTGCTATGTAATTCTATAAAGTATTCGTAACCCTCTCCAGGAGGCCAGAGTCCATACATTTGTGTAGTAGTATGTACTTTCATGCGCCCGTTTATGATAAGGTTCGCCGGCGTCGATGATGGAAAGGGCGATCATCCCGGAACGCGTTCTTTATGGAGTAAGTCTTACCGACGCATAAATGTACCGAGGAACTCAGTGGTTGGCGTGAACTATGTATTCACGACGGCCAGATCTTCTGAGGCTCAACGCTTGCATCTCACGGCTTTACTGCGGCGGCTACTGTGCGTAGGCTAGAGTATGCTTACCACACATTTCCACCTAGAATACTGTAGTACGAGTACTGTACTCCCGGTGGCCATTGTTTTCATCAGCGTCGTGCCCTATGCGTACTGCTAAGTCTATCAATACTTAATCTTAATCAACATAAGTTAAGATTAATATTAAGCTTTCTAGACTAATTTCTAGAAATACTTGTTATGGGTTCCTAGTGTTTTGTCTATCATCAACTGCATTGAGGAAGAGGCCGACAATCTTACACAACCTTCTGGGTCTAGATATTGGACTCTCACCACTGGAAAGGCATTAGTCTACAATCATAAACTGACGACCTTTGACCATTAGAGATCCAATACGAAGCCAGGACAAAGGCTCAATTCGTACCGGATCCAATGGATCGTTGTGTTATCGCTATCACTATCATCCATCCTTGTAAAATCCGGACGTTCACAAAACGAGAGTGACGTCGGGACTTCAAATCACTTATCAATCGAGGCATGCAAGCACAGCATCACCGCTTGCTGTTCTTTTATGAAGAAGACAAGCTGTCTGTGCGATATATAAAGGGCATTTTTGCTTTCTTTTATAATCCAAGAAAGATCATGAATCGGACCCGACATTCAAGGAAATGTAGCCTGGGTGCAATTACCAAACTTAACGCATGAAAAGGCCCTATCTGTTACTGATATGGGCCAGCCATGTGCAGCATCACCCTTCAGTTTTACTGCAAATCTAGATCGTATTCGAAAGGCTGCGATGCTAGAGGAAGCAGCTGAAAGCGAAGGCTTGAGTGAACAAATCTTTCGCATATTTACAAAAGCCGTCAAAAGGTTCCCAATAAAACACAGTTTCACATACGATGTCAGCAAATGCGTGCACTTTTACTTCAATTCTTCTACCCACACGAAGATGATTAGGACGACATGGAGGAAGTGAGCAGCTGGAAGCCTCGAAACTTGGTGGAACGCCGAATCAGTAAACTGCCCCGTGTTCGCCAGGCGCGTTATCGTGTGGACCGTGGTTGGGTCGTCCTTGGCAATCACTCGTCCTATCGCCAGGCCATCATGGCCTTTACTCGGGGATATATCCCGAATAGGCCTTATAGGCATTGTCGGGATGGTCATGGACCGATGACGGAGTGCGTGCGGCTCGAGGCCGATGCAGAGCACTTCTTCTCCGGTGCCCGTTCTAACTGCCACTGGGGTGGCCAAACCTCTCGCTGTTCCTTCTACCTGCCTTCTACCCAAGGCGCAAACCGTGTGCGGTCCGGTGGCCGTTCTTCGACCCGTTCTGGAGGAGTATGACTCCATATACTTCTGCGAGATATGGCCTGATCTTCGAAGAATCAAGGGCAAAGAGCCGCAAAAGGATTGAATGATGGCGGTCAATCAGGAAAGATATTGAATCATAAGAAGATTCCACTGGCTGTCGTAGCTTATGCTGCCACTGTGGTCTCTTCCTTAGGATCCTTATTCATACTGCATTTCACTCGCAATTCATGCTTTCGGAGAACAACTAAATTCTTTATACATTGCCATCATCACATCTTGAAAAAGAAATTCCCCCCAGTATATGTTCTAATGCGGGCAAACTGACACCTGTTAGAAGCCCACGCTCAAGTTTCAGAAAAGAACCTCTTACGCAACTGCCACCGCTGGATCTGAAAATTCGTCAGATCTCTCCATCACGACACCTTTCCCCTCATCAAAGCCGCTACTAGCCCCCCTACCAGCGCTGGACACCCAAAATTGATCGCGAGGCAAGCGCCACTTCATCCCTCTCTGAACACTTTGTATTAAACCCAGAACAAGAGAGTACAGACATTTGTTCTAGAAAAGCTATTAGCCCAGCTCATGAACCTAAGTTTCCCTGGGATCGATTATGTGCGGTTGACGCGAAACAAGGATTTTAGGCTCGTGCTTCTTTATTCACCAGTCCCTCTACGTTAGGCTTCCCTCTCTTCACTCCCTCTTCTCTTATATTTCTGCCCCATACTTCCCAACATCCCCTGTCACCCATCTGACACCACCTTTGGCGCAAAGCCCGGATCTCTAAGAGTAAGTGTCAATTTGCCGTGTCTGTCTATGCGGCACTCTGATAATTGAAGACTACTAAGCCGTGGTATTGAACTGACCAGTTTGGAGAACACGAAACTGGTTGTCCTTCTGGATAACCTAAGAGATGAGATTGGCCGCCCACTCGGGTCTAGCCATTTCTGCCTTTGTCGATTGGCATGTCTCTGCCTTTCGTTATATATATACTAGACGATTTGCGGGAAAACCCGAGTCTGCCGGCATCCTTGATTGTACTAATTTGGCAGGGGATTGCGCCAGCAACAGCTTCTCAGATTCTAGCGAGACGAATGCAAATAAATACGCCTAGTGGTTATCGTCAATAATCTCCGGATCGAAGTATTCCCGTCCACGGACTTTGTTTGAAGATGGCGACGGCCGTGAATGAAACCATGGCCAAGATCGTTTAAAATGTATTAATTCGAGACGAAACAGCTTTCATCTAGAAATCCTGCACTAGAATCACTTTGACAAGCTTCAAAAGAATTACCGACTTCGTTCAACAAGGGAGCAGTGAGCCCGTCATGCCAAGAAGCTACCAGGTCCCACAAACCCGATGGACATCCCGCTACGCTAAACCTTGGACGATATCGAGTATGAGAGCTCTGTACTCGACGGCGCCGAGCTTAGAGAATCACAATCGATTTCCAGTATGTGAAGCTTGATCTGTTCACATTTGTCTCACTATTGACCACATTATTGAATCTATTGAACCTCCCGGAAATGTCTGAGCGATCTGAAGAATACGTAAGGATACGTAAGGGAACTCCTGAATCGTTCAAGGCTCACAATCTGACTGCTTTAGATGATGAACTTGCCAGAGCTGTGAGACGCTCTTATGTCATACACCGTCAAATAACGACAAGGAACAATGAAACAGCTCCGTATTCTAGTAGATGTCATTTGATGACCACAACTACTGGCCACGCTTGGGAAACAGTTCTACCGAAGTCACACAGAGCCTTAACAGCGAAGTCACCGGGCACCTCAAGTATTCGCCAACCCGCAGTTTGTGTGAAATCCCCACCCCTATGTCCATAAGTCTTATTTCTGGCAACTCGTATCATATCTAAGCTAATACCGAATGTGGGTCCAGTCCCTGTCTCTGGTAGAACATCACATGTTGTTCGGAGTGGAAAACTCCCCGTGCAAGGGAACGAGTCCGACACGAACTGGTCCGACACCAACTGATGTCCAAATTCCGCGCGAATCCCAAGAATGCCATTCTGGTACCATGACTTCCCATTGCCCATTGAATGTATTCCGCGCGAATCCCAAGAATGTCATTCTTCTCCAGAAGCATGGAGGATTAGGGATTCAGAGCTCTCAAGGCTCAAGGCCGATCGATATCAACGTACATTGTATATTCAAGCGATCCTGACGAGTTCGATCGCACTCATGACTCGATATCAACTACAGAAAATAAAATTCATCAGATGAAGTCATCGTCACATCAAACGCGAGAGACCTTCGGATTGCGTCTATTCGGAAGCTCAATCTTCTTGAAGAAGACGATATCTGTAGTACATTGAGACGTCTGTATAGTGAGATTCTTCATTTTTCATGAGTGATGCGCAAGAGACATTCTTTCCCAATCGAGAAGCGACGACTTCTCAAATGTCTCTTGTAATTTTCACGTCATCACTTTCATCGTATTTCTCACACATTTCCCCTCATCTTCTTTCATCATCATTCATTCATCAAGAGCATCGAACACGTTCGAGTTCAGAATCAGTCATCATGAATCATGATGACTTCAACTCATTCGATGTAGAGTTTGAAGATGCTTCTTCGACTTCTTTTAATTGTGCTGATAATGCGAGTATCACAGAGATCATTGATCACGTCTTTGACGATCGCATTGCTTCGAAGAGGACTTTCAAACAACTCATCAATCGAAATATGAGCGGCAAGATCGAGTACATGAACACTCTCTGATATCAATGATTCGAAGTCACACGCGAACACACTTTGAAGATCAAGTAAGTATTGATTTCCAATTTTCGATTCTGATTCAATCAAAGTAAGATGGTGAATATCACAGTTTCAAGATGAAAGCAAATCGGGATTCTCGATTTGCTTCCACCTCATCGTGACTCTTCATCTCATGATGGCTCACGATGTTCACCCTCGTTCACATCATGGTTTTGATCAATCAAAGTACTTTTCAAGTCAGAGAGAATCGAGATCCTCGATTAGTATATCATCATCATCTACGCGGTGCTGAAAGCTAACGTGTAACGCAAACATAGAGGCACACCAAAAGGAGAAGAGATAGTTCGGTTCATCAGTATCATTGTTGATCGAATCAAGCCAATTCAACACTCTTCTATTTCTATAAAAGTACCTTTGCAGACGGCGTTAAGTACACGTATCAGCAACCTGCTACACTAAGGTGCCACAGAATCCACAAAGAATCTTGGGTCATCCACAATTGGTGGTGGATATTACATCTCTCTCCAGCGCGTATTATGACAAGTCCGGTGCTTGCCATTCTCTACAAAACGGTAATCAATGCAACATTCCATATGAATATATGACGCCCAAGGTCGGTTGAATATGGCTGAATATGGAAGTAGAGTAGAAGACAAGATCATTTTACGAACCATGCCTCGCGAGACGTCGTATTTGTTGATACTTAGTGGTGAAGAGCAAAGCCCAAATTTCTTGAAGTAACAGGCAGTCGTTCCAGCAGGCAATAAATTCTCTGCTATACCTTGAGGCAAACGGCATCATATTTATTCCCGAATGGATGTGAGCAAATTTGAATCCAATCGCCCGGTATCAACTCGCAACCAACTTCCCGAAGCAAACTCGCGATAGATTAAGGGAGTTGACGGCGGCACTCCGCACCCCGAGGAAATTAACCCTTACATGCTACTGCAAGAGGCGATGCTTTTCCACGCAGTACGAAGTTGGACACAACTACACATTTGCCTGCCGCAACCCTACGGATTAGTCCGTTCCACAGACATCAATGGAAACTGACCAAATCAAGGTAGGAACCGTCCAGACATTCCTAATATCCCCAGATATACCACCCAGGAACGTGCTAAGCATGAAAACCTCATCTGCCTCGAAGAGCCATTCTCCCTCAACTGTCGAAGTGGAACGCAAAACTACATCGACGAAGAGATGACCGACAGGCCAACAAACGAGGAAGCGTGGATAACGATATACATCTTTGATACCTAGGCTCAGCATGGCCAGGCGGAGCTGTAATTCCATCAAATATCTCAACCTAAATCTATCAACCCTTTTATTTCTAAGTCAGAGCAGCTGGTTGATTACAGGTTCACGGAGTTCTGGCGAGTCACCTGCATCCAAACATCTTGCTCGATGGGTTCTGAGGGATTCACAGGGATATAAGAAAGTCTATGATATTAGGGAATCGCCCCATCGCGTCTATCGGGAACTTGGGCCACCATTTTGGCACCCCTTGACGGGACACTCAAAGGGAACAGTTCCTGGACCATTTGAACCAGCGAACAGATAAGACTATCTCTCAATCAAATATGCATGGGTGAACAGGACTAAGAATAAACGTGAATTGAATAGCGTTACGTCAGAGATACTGTCGGGAGGATGCTTGGCGATTAAAGAAAAGTTGTCGGTGGATCGTGTATTCATCATGAACAATAATTCAGCTTCAAGATCGCAGAAGCGAAAAACTGCCTCAAGAAGTCCTCGAATCTCCAAAAGTATACCAACCAAGGCAATATAGCAGTACAAAGAGGCAGCACACCATGAACGGGTCAATTAAGGTCTCCCTTTCCTGAAATGGGTCCACAGTATTGAAAGGCGTGAAGCATGGGGTTGCCAACTCCAAGGAAAATTGGTCGAGCAATTTTAACCAGCCCTGGGTATCTGCTCACAAACTGCAAGATGAGCAAGACCAGAAAAAGGCTACCATGGAGGTATTCAATGCGGCCGTTAAATCTGTCGAATTCACAGAGATCGCTTCATGAAATCTTGTACGTCCTAAAATGACAAAAAAAGCGAGATTAACTGAGAATGCCATCAAATATCTTGAGCCGGCAGAGGAAAGACTGACTTTTGCCGAAAAGCCGTGTGTATGAGCCCCAACGCATGATAGATCTTCTCATGAGTAATCAGACTGTCGAGATGAAATTAAATTAAGCTATTGACAGAGCTCAAAGAGACTCAGAAAGAGTGACGCAAGCTCGACAAAATATCATTGATGCAGGAAAAGCCGTTGATAAGAAGATTTTAAGATAATGGACAGCATCAAGAAAAACCAAGAGAACTGGAATGCAACGGTTTCTGGTAACCAAGAAGCTGCCGTGCTCAATCTGCCAATATATCCCATGACGAAAAACACATCTGATGCTCTTAGATCAATACATTTTGCGTCTCGAAAGTTTCTCATCATCTAGCCTTTTTCGACATCAGTCGGCGAAACTCCATGTGATTTCGAAATCACTTCCGAAGCTGCCAGAGTCGGATTTGAAACAGAAGGTTGGATTTCCGTGGGTTCTCTGAGACATGAGAAATAACAAATCTTTCTAAGATGGCAACAGACGGTCAAGATCACTTGCAAGGATTATATGATGGCCCATCTTTCAAGAGCCGATGCAATACAGTTGCTCCACGAACAGGTATAAGTACGATACACTATCGGCCTCGTTTATCCCAGGATACGGATGATAGTAAGAAAGACCCTAGCTGGAATGAGATTCAAGACTGGCATCAAGACATCACAATTTCTGCCAGGAGTCCCATCAATTCAATAAACTTTCCCGAGATGTGATGGCTATCTATAACGGCTTACTTCAAGGCGGAATTCCAACATCAAAGATGAGCTAAGGGTCAGGATCGTTAACATCGATCTTACGTTCATTAATTGCTTCTATGCAGCCAAAGGGTAGACTTGTGGCCTACTAGTTACGCCGTCGACTCCTTAGCACCGTTTATCATTTGTCTTATAGGCGGTTGTAATTAGCACAAAGAATATGGTTTTCTTTACTAGCTTTCAACCAAAGGAAAGCATAGAACACCCCCGTAAACATCTCAAGCCAAACGTGTAAAACTCGATAATTCAACCACTGAAAGTTCAGGCTTTCGGAACTCTCGTCTCGTCCGACTACACGGATTCCGACACGGATTCCGAACCACTATCGGCAGTACAGATTGGCAAAACGCTCGCCGGGGCACAAAGAGCAAGATTTCGGTAAGCTCCGCAGCCTTTTGCTGTGAGTATCTTGACTGATACAGTGCGTAGCAGAACGCCGCGTGATTTGGAGCTTGGTCCTCAGTTGGGAGACGACGTGGGACACAGCACTGATGGAAAGCCGTTATCGATTATTCATTGAGGCAAACGTTCAGTCAAGGACATCAATATTCCCTTGTAAGCTCTGTGATCTCTTTTCAAACGTTTCTTGACTAATACGATGTATGTTACTAGAACATCGTCTTCATCTGAACTGAACGCACAATCGAAGAACGATGATACGAATTCTCTTTTGTCTTTGTCACGACATAGTATACTACGCAGTCTGAAGACTCGTCGTTATTACATGACGAGAAATCAATGAATGTGAACGACATCGACATGATCGAGATTCTCGATGACGAGTCGCTATCTCATCTTCATGTCTTTACAGTTTCACATGATCACATTTTTACATCTTGACATCTTCACATCTTCACGGCTTTATGACTTCACAACTCATCATTTATCAAGATGTCTCGTAAAAAGCAAGCAGTAAATCTAGTGAATTATCACTATATTGATTGATAAGCTTGTGTAAGAAGTACGTAGTATAATCACTCGTTGATTTTTTTTTCAGATCATTGAACAGTCACTTATCAAGTTCTGACAATCTTTTTCTCGACGATGTTTGTCGAAAATGCTTATCTTACAGAGTCATTGTTTATACTATTGATGAAAAGCTGCACGACGCGTACAAAGAGAAATGACCTAAACCCCTCAAATATCGTAAAACTCTCTCGTCGTCTGGAATCCCAGCCTTGAATCTACGATGTTCCCTTGTCGTCGTTATTATACGGCGACACTAAATATCAGAGACAATACCGTCATATGGAAACATTCAGAGAGACCACTCGTGTATACCATGATGCCATCAGGCGTTGAATATCTCCTCAGAAACCGGCCTCAAACCAGCAACTTATTCATATGCTGATTTATCTTGACTTAATTCGCCGATGGGACAGCATAATGCCACTATAACGGGAAAGGCATATTTATTCGCCATCAAGCTATATCCATCAAATGCTAGCAGGTCTAATTACGACACTGTCCCAGCCTCACTTGGGACTATCTTCACGCCTGCCTTTACTCGCAATTGGGCTATCGAAACCCTTTGTCTTTTCTCTCAAAGCCGAACAGGAACCCGAGTCGGCAACATTAGAATGCTACAGTATGACGTTGAATTTGTATGGCATCAATCTCAAGGCTTGTTTGTTCTCTTAGGAATTCCTGTTCAATTTCTCTTCATATCAAAAACTATCTAGGCCCTTTCCTACTAGGACGGAGAAAATATAAGTACATAATTGCCACCATATTGCACGAACAAGATCAACAGATAAAATGAACCAGAACGAACCAGACGCCTGATTCCCCAATAGAATTCCCTGTTACGAAGTTTAGCAACCATAAAATTAAAGATTCTGTCAATTGTGTTTCGAACAAGAGGGGAACAGAAGCGTTGGCCAAATATACCGATAGCTTGGAAAGAAAGGTTGCCCTGTATGTTGGAAAAGAAAAGATGCGCTGAAGGTTCGATGATTAGCCGCAAAGACACTTGGTGGCTTTGCCGCCTACTACTTTCGTCACATCTACATCCACCATCTTTCTCACAACCCGCCTCATCCTCGGAGATTTATGTGCTATCCTTCGCACTCGGTTGGCATTCTTTGTGGTCTTTCTATCTAACTGTCACCGTAGATGTTTTGCTCCGCCTAACGTTGAAATCGGAAGTTGGCCATGATCGACCCTCACCTCGTTCGCAATAACGCCTCAGCTGTAAGCAACACAGTTCGCGGAGTGCGCCTGGTCGAGTACTACAACCCCATGTCCGCAAATGCTACGGCGTTTGGCAAAGAGATGTACGAGCCACCCCAATGAATTCTAGAGTCCATCCTCTCGCCGTACAATTACAGCAGTGCCGTCGCCCAGTTACATTTCCCTCATATTCTACGTCTAAATGAATCTCTCCCAATCCAATCAGACTTCAATATGCAGTGTTTGGTTCCCCAAGATTGTTCCATCTGTTCGGCTCAAGGGGTTGAAAATGACATTCGATTCTATCCCTGTCACTGAGACTCGCCGTACGGCTGCTGGATATGTTCTTCTTGTTGTCATGATGTTCAACAAATACAATTACCTCCCTCAACACCTTGAACCTCTATCTCCCATAATAGAAATGCTTGCGGCGTACAAGGCGACGGCACCGCCTTACGGAAGACTGGTTAAAGTGAGGATCAAAAACTTGACACCAGATGTTATATTTACTGGAGTTGTTCACAGACTCGATTCCACAACGGGAAAATACATCAGATCGTCAGTTCTGAGGAGAGCATGTTCAATTGTTTTATTATTATACCTCTAGGCACAGTCTATTTCGTGACGGTCGAAGCGTTCGTCAAAACATAAAACATAATAAAATTTAGTATCGAATATATGTCAGAGGGAAATTAAGAATCGGGCTATGTTTATCTCGACATAAACTTCAACGTCTGGTTAAGCAAGACCGCAGCTGTAAAGAAAAAATAATAAGTGGCTTGTACTGTTGGCATAAGGATTTTTTCGTTACCCTCGAATGCCTTATAGGCGATGAAAAATCTCGCAAATACGCTCCACGCGTATTCGGAAAGGAACGAGGGAAAAAATAAATTGGACGACCAGATTCTTCGAGAATGGATATCATATGCGGCAGCTTGCAGACTATAGCCTGGTCCGCTGTAAGGATTTAAAGGATGCCGATGGCAACTGAAGCTTGAACAGATAACCTCGGATCATCGTTGTCGAGTGAAGTGTTGAAACCACTTTGAGAATGTCTTCGATTTTGAGAGACACACGGTTCTGCTTTGATAACCCCTTTTGATCTTTGAGCTGTGAGCGGCACGCTGTCTTCTGCATGTTCTTACAAAATTCAATCATAATTAACCATCATCAATCACATTCCTTTCACGACAAAGTCAACATCACCTTTACCTCATTTTACCTCACCATGGCAGAAATAACACCTAAGCGCAAGAGTAACTATGACGATCTGCCACCCAAACTGGTGAGCAACACCCATTCGAACCTCATTCACGAACTACTTTTACTAGCCCAAATATCCGGAACCCCTATCGCAACCTTCCGCATCTGTCGAGAAAGAAGAAGGACGGGGTACGTCGAGTCTCATCCCCCTTTGACTGCGATTCCTAACGCTTTTTTCTTCAGGCGCCGTACAACAAAGCTTGACCGGACCACTATCGGAAACCATCGAACGGTGCTTTCGAAGACATGAATCAAGCATCTGCTTAAGTCTTATGCGAGACTAGACCCATAGATACTTTCCCAGGCGCTTCGGTACTCTTACTACAGAGCATCTTATCACATTAATACCGTTACTCACATTTCTTAGAGAGTCTAATATATATATACAAAGCCCGAGCAAGGAAGGGGGACGGATCTGAACTCGATGGAAGTTGCATGATTTTGGTAGCCCTGATGAGCGGTAAAGATTGAATCCGTCACATGTACATTGCTTGATGAGCTTTCATCACAGAAACTCTTGTCAAGCTCATGCCGAAGACTAAGAGATAAGAAGCGAGTATCTGGCGTAAATGACACCGAAGTCTCGATGAACCGGCATCATCGGCGCGCCAAAAACGCGTGTGGCGTTGACAAAGCCAACAGTTTGTAACAGAGATCTGGGGCGCGACAAACCACATATTCATGTGTTAAAGATTCTGCCCTCACGATGAAGGCGTACGTAATTACGCCGCTCACGAAACATTCAAGTGAGTTTGAGTGGGTGGTTACAACGAAGCTTTGCAAAAGAAAAATTGAAACATAGATACTCTGGGACCGCTTTTTGGTAGAGTCTACGATGGAACTATCGAGGACGCAGCCAAGCAAAACTGGAACGTAAACCGTCTATTATAAACTCTAATCCAAGGCTTAAGAGTATACTAAGCCCTAAACTTCAGCAATTTCGCCGCGAGTAAGACGACCATCGAGCGATGGTGCTGTGCTCTTCGTTGGGAAACCTAATTCCTTCGAAGACTGTCATGTGTGGGGTCTATGACAGACTGATGATGAATTCTGACATTCTGACCATGTTACTTGACTGGTGTGGTGAAGAGATTCCCAGTTTTAGAGGCAATGAAATCATGCTCGAATTGAGACAACAACAACTTACAGATCAAGTATTGCGAACGTGAGAGATATGCAGACGCCGTACGAAATAGTGATAATTGGAATTGCAATTGAGAGCCGCTAAAACCGGATCATGAGGGAGATTTTCTCGTATGCGCCGCCTTCCGGAATCAAAATCATCCTTTCAAGGGTTTCCCTAATCTATCATCAAGATATAAAAATCTCAGCAGCACGGCAGTATAAAAAATCCTGTCAATCTCTTTTCTTCACGTTATTTCTTCGCAACAACCCCTCGAGCCTGTGCGATTTCTCTGCTCATTGACTCTCTTGATTTTCCTTCATTTTTCATAACTCGATTCTGTTCGACGTCTTTGTCTATCGGCTTTCTTTCTACTTTCTACTTCTCATCATCTACATTTGATTCGAATTCTTTCTCCATCAGCTTCTTTCTTCCACCCGTGATTCCTCATCATCATGGCCGTGTCCACCGCCGACAGTTTCACCGCCAACTCGACCATGAAAAGCCTTGAGACGTTCCTCACACATCTCAAGTCTCGTGCGCCATATTATATGTTGCTGATGCACATGGTCAAGGGGCATATATAGAAGCAAATATCCCCCTTTTCAATTCTCCTTCCCTCTTTCTTATTTCGGCACACCTCTCATGACTCATGAGCAACCACTATCCCTAGACTTAAACATTTCAATCCAAAGCACTTCTCCATACATTCAACCGTACTCTTCAAATTCGTGAACAATCATGCTCATAAAATTTCTTCAATCTACGATACATTCTTTCCAGAGCACCGCGATGCTAGTCATGCTCAGAATCGTTGACACTGACTCTTTGGCCTAGATTGCGGCGTTCATCGCCGCGATGAAGCTGTCTTTCAAGCTGTTTACAGGCCAAACCGATTTGACCAATCATTATTTGATTGCCCAATTTGCAGGTACCAAAGCTTGTTCTCGGTATGACCTACCATTATACTGTTCGACGGTTCTGCTTCCCGTCATGGTTGACCAAACGTCTGTTTTTTTAGGGTTTGTAGCTCCTGGAAGTAATACCAGCACTACTGTACCGCCCAAGCGGAAGTGCAAACCGAACCCGAAGCAGCGTAAAAGACTGAGGGAAAAGCGGGAATTGAGCAGCAACACTGATACTTCGACTACTGACATTGATCTAGATGTTCAAGATGCTGTAGTAGCCGTGAAAGTAAATGATCAACCTTCTAAGAAAAAATGCAGAGAAAACTCAAAGCAAAGAGAAAGAATCAAGGAAGCCAAAGCAGCTCAAGTAGCTCAAGAAGCAGAAGAAGTCAAAGAAGTCAAAGAAGTCAAAGAGACGAAAGAAGTCAACGATCTGAGAGTCACTTCTGAAGAACGATCAGCGTCAGCTGATTGACTTCGGTCAGCGTGAGCTATAACATTGCCCTAAACTACAATCGATTGTCGACACTCGAGAGTCTCTGAACCTTTTCTCTTTGCGCAACGCTCGTTCTTTGATTCATGTTTTTGACATCTGTGCAACTACTATTTGCCAATGCAGAAGAGAGCAAGCCGATCATCGCATCACAAGTGTTATGGAATTCAACAGAATCGATCAACATCAAAAAAGTAAGCATCAAAGCAGAGTAAGCCCTATTCAATTTTCATTGCATGAAATTCGAAAGAAGACCGGTTTGACGAGCTCTTCTAGCATCGTTGCTGTGCATGGTTTGGGGTTCAATCCCGCCACGAGGGGGCAAAAGATGGGAACATACTTGCATCGCATTCAACGTTCGAACACAGAAGTGAACGCCTTCTCTTCAGAGCGCCGCGAAAGCTGTTACTTAGCTACTGATCTAACTAAGAGGACTTAATAGATCTTGGCGACTGTGGTTACCTTGAAGAAGGTTTGAGGGTCTGAAGAACGCTGTTTACTCTAATCGCACGAAGGTTTATACTTTGCTTGCTACATCAAAGCACTTCAGCATGTAGTTCAGCATTCACCGAGCTAGCAAAGGCCTTCTTGGACCTGAAGACGCAGAAATTGTCGAGCGAAGCCGCCCAGAGCTGGAAAAGTAGATGAAGAGACTTCCGAACATCAGCAGAAGAAAATGAAGATAAGAAAATCAAACGAAGTGAGACTATCAGTCCAGTGTTGAAAGCGCAAAGAGCGAAGCCCATCAACAACGTAGGAAAGAACATATGTTATCTCAATGATCCTATATTCTCACGCTCGAAGAGAGACCTAAAGGAGAGGAAGCTGAAAAAAGGGGCAATTTATCTCCCTTGGAAATTCGAAATGATGGGAGGATGCTCGATCTTATTCACATTTTTGGAAAAGCCGGTGCTTTGCACAAGCTAACCTTCACTCCATTCAGAGAGTGTTCCCAATACTTCCATATACATTTACTGCACACAAAACTTTTTACTTTTACGCAAATTACTTTTTTCCTACGCAAATGTCCTACCACCTACATTTTCAAAAGAAAATTCCATTCGAGGAAGGCACGCTCAACAAATGAACAAGCTACAAGAGTCTTCGTTGGATACCAAGATCGACAAAGTATCAGTTGAGAGGAATCGGACAGCTCTGCCAGGAGCACAGGACGAATTGATTGTCAAGCCCAAAAAGGCATAGGATCTGCAATTGAAATCAAATTGACGACGACACTATCTCAAGAAGACAATACGTCAGGAGTGACAATGAATTCGCGGTTGTCCTTGCACGGTACGTTGACTTGTCAATATAGAGCAGCTCTTCCCAGAATTGAACAGAGATGCTTTTATTTGTGCTGCTGGGTTGTCCGACCCCTTTTCCTGATTCGAAGGCCATGATAGCGGCCTATTCAATACATGCCAGGAAGATTTCGGACCGGGGAATCAATATCCTGTAGACGGTTGCAGTGTCATCACTGGGTCTACGTTAGAAGGTAATTTGTCGTGTAGCACGACTTCGAACGACTGGTCATCTGCGGCTGATGGATTATTCTTGTGTGTAATATCATCCAAACTTGCACGAGATCTCTCACGTTTCGTCGGCTTATTTGGGGACATCTGAAATTATTCTTTGTCTGTAATGTAGGAGTTGTTGTGAGGATGGAACGTGGACGGAAGAGATTTAGTTGGGTCGTTCGTTACATGAATTTGCACGAAGCCCACCATCACTCAGTTGCTTGAAATCTAAATCTTTTGTGCGAATTCTGCAAGGGGGTCCTGCAACGTTCTTTATACCCTCCTTACGCAGCAAGGCTAAATCAACAAATGCATGAGGATGGTAAGAAGAAGAGAAGAAGCTCTCTTTTGACGTATAAGATGATTCAAATCAACTTCTTCTGGAAAAAATTAACGTTTATAACCCATTCTTGATTGGTATTGTGAACAATACAAAACGTACAAAGAACCATAAGAAACCCTGCAAATTCAAAAACTCAGCGAATTCCAAAAAAATGTATTTTGAATCTAATTTATTCCAAACAATGCAGATCAAATCATGCAAATGCATGAAAAGATAAAAGATTTGATGTACGAATTTGTGAAGTTTCTCGACAACAATTCTCTTTACTCAAGAATGACTGTCGAGAAAGAAGAATGAGAAGCAATCAATACTGAACATGAGCGAATAGATTGAGAAAGAAGAAACATAGCTGAAGTCAGAAGAATCATGTCGACAAGTAGATGAGATCAGAAGCTGTTAGATATTTGAAATTCAGAGAAAAACTCATCACTATACAGAGTGAATATCAAATGACTATATCAAGCGCAGAGCAAGCAGCAAGACGCAGGAAACATATACGGAAATAAAGAGCTACGTGGAATTGAGCTTCAAGCTATCTACTAACAAGTAGAGCTGATACTTTATCGTGCTCCATCCAATTCGTCGAAAATCCGGTCAGCCTCAGCGTCTGCGTGGCTAGGCCCAAAAGAGCAACGTCAACAGACCAAACCTATCCAACAGTAACTGTAACTAGAAACTGACTTTGACATCTTGAATATTAATTCAAAGTTTGATGTCATATTACTTAAAATAGAAAAATCATAAAAGAAATCATCAAGAACAATTATGATTATGATTTAAAACTTTAAATCGCTCTGACTACTACACGTCTGCAAAGAGCGTCATGAAGTCAGTTTGAAGATATTCACGAAATTCAAGGATTTTCAATTGCACATAGCAATTCACAATTGAAGAAAGCATGATCTCATCGGACAGTATTACATGCTTCTGATTTCAGGCACCACACATAGTGCCACTTCCGCCACTTTCTCTCACCACGAACTTCATCGACATAAAGTCAATGAAGACTAAAGAAAAACAGCCAAAGAGCACCTTCTCGCCACGACCAAATTCATTTCCTTTTCCGCAGTGTTCGTTCTCTTAACTCGATCAAGCATAACTATTTTTTTTGGCTAAATTCGAGAAATCCGGATCTGCGTCAGAATTAGCCATCTCAGACTTGGTGAAGCTTGAAAGTCTGCTTGATCTGCTAGATCGTGAACGAGAAGAGACAGAAAGAAGCATATATCTAATTCTCAACTTGGATGCGAGTAAATCGAGCCTTTGTTCCAATTTCACTTTCGTGGTGTGCAACGATGCGTTCAGGATAAATGGCTTGATCCAGCAACTTTTAAGAGAGACGCTTGCCAGGGGTCGTAGGAAATGCTCGAGGACATCAAACATTGATGAACGCTGAGAGCATGGGCGCGATATCCTTGCTGATCTTCCAAGGGCTGTGTGACATTTGATCTTGCGAGATACATAGGGTTGTTGACTCCAAGCCTGAACGAATTCCATGTGAAAGAAGACCCGGGGCTTGGGGGAAGACAAAAGCCATTGAGCGAAGAGACTGAGGCGGCGAGATAGCGTCGGAGAGACGAACAATGAAAGCCTCACACATCATGATATTTGGAGCCGTGTTTCTGATGTACCTGCGTTTAACGAACACATAACGGCGAGGATGTTGCTCTTCCCCGCAGGACTTGACACCTCTCGTCTGTCTCATTACCAAACTGCCAGGATTGAATGCCTGCAAACAAGCGTACCTTGCTATCAATATCGAATTGGCTCACGAAGACGCTGCACTTCGGCCTTTGGCGTTCGCTTTGGTTGTGGGATATCGGCATCTACTCGATGAAACGATGGTCGGTATGTTTTATTGTCTCGATATGGTGGGGAAAGAACCTTTGAAGAAGGCAAGATTAGGAATGATACGGGGTCATCAATCTTATAAAGGACAAAGTAGTAAGGACACAGTCTTGGTAATCACGCCCAAGTACATTTGATAATTCTTTGAAAGGAAAGAGCGATTTGTGCATCGGATCGAACAAAACCCCTTTAGGATTAATACTGGGGAGTGTATCATTCTAGATTGACTAGACGTTCGATCTGTTCGCTTCACTCGACAGAATTCAATTACTACTTCTCGCGCGAACATATTCAAGACAGAAGAAGTTTGCGTTAACAAGTTACAAAAACCTGATCATTAATGTCAGAGAATTTCGATCCTCAAGTTCAAGGATAATTCTTAAAAAGACAAACAAGATCTCTCGAGAATTCAGCATCATAATTTTAATCAAAACTATATGAAATTGTCTGCCACAATGCTATGATGGCTTCGCTAAAAGGAAAATGAAAAGGACAATAACTGAGATTGTGATTTTGTGACTGATGGATTGCACGAATAGAAGAGACCAATGTCAATGCCACCGATTACCAATAGATCTCGGCAGCTAGGCGGGGAACAGGGGGATGAATAGGCGGTCCTCCCTCCTGTTTCTGCCCTTCATCCCTTGAGATTCAGCCAGAACGTTCAAACGGAGTCGATGCCCGATAGCAGCTTGATAAGGACTTGACGGCGGCGCAGCGGCTTTTGGGGCGTTTGGGGGGCAAGAAGAAGCCCAACCCACTTGATGTCACCAAGTTGATTTTGAAAGAGGCCATCACGGCCAACAAGACCTTCAGGGGTATGCTTGACGCATATCGCTTCTCTCTACAACTCCCTCCTCTCGAACCATCTGCCGCCCGTCCTTCAGTGGACCTCGAGATGGATGGAGAGGCTGCGGAAGAGCCGGATGAACGGTGATTGGGGTGTCGGGTCCGCTTTGGTGATGTTTTGCCTTGAGTGTGTGGTTGTTCCGATGCGATTGCGTTGGTTGATGTGTTCTTGCGTTTTGCCTGCGTTTGGGGTAGGTTGTGACCTTGTGGTGTGTCTATTCCGCTTTGCGTTGTTTTGCTATATCCGTCAATTGGAGGAATTGAAGAAGGCCGGTGATGCCGATCCTATGACAGCTTTTGGGAATTTCGCTACGCAATTCGCTACTTTCAATACTGCCAAAGAACGACAAATTCCGAATCCGCGTGATTCAGCTTTCGTGGCAGTCCTTTCAAAGGGTGAGAGTTAATGGAAATCAAAATTGAAAAAAAACTCGTCAATATCTTCAAAAATGAACGATCATATACCAAATCCAGCCAGCTAACAAGGTCTTCGAATAACACGCTTCGGCCAGCTTCGGGCCCACGACGATGACGTCACTCAGCAGAACCTCAAAGGCTGATGGTTCTCTTCCTACGTTACTTAGAAGTGTTACTCAAGTGTTAAATCAATGCCTCATTGAAGCGATCAATGAGCAATTGAAGATTTCTCTACAAGCAAGCTTAGCTTGATATATTAACTATCTGCAGAAGCTTCATCTGCACTATATCTTCGACTCTGTACGAATCTTTCATCTTTACTTTCACGAAATTCGCATTATAAAAGAAATCAATGATTCTGATAACAGTGATACAGTGCTGAAGATGAATTGATTCAAAACACATAATAATGTTCATTCGTTTGACAAGAGGCTGGCAACGAGATTCACCTGTACGTGATGTCGACTACGAACCTTTTGATTCTATTCTGTTCCGAATAGAAGTCAGAAGAGCCAAGAGATCTCAATTCGACGCAGTTTGAACGATGTTAGAACGTTGCGTGATCAGAAAAGTCGTCGTGCAGAGTTTTCACCCACGCGACAACATCTCCCCTAACAGTCACAATCGATCTACGAAGAAGATTAATGACATGTCGATGTCAGTAAGAGATGAAGAGATACTACTAGTGAAAAAGACAACTCAGATGAAGAGTCTGCGAGTTGTGACTACAAGTGATCGAAGAATTTGCGACTCGTCGACTGCGTCGATATCGAAACGTCTTCATCACATCGACAGTGCCGTCGAGTAATTGATGAAAAGATATCAGATAGAATAGTCGTTTCAGATGATGAGTCTGAGAGTCGTGACTACAGTGTTCGAAGAAGTAGTGACTCGTTGATCACGCTGATATACTGTTACGATCCTAGCTACGCACCTATGTTGGTAGCTATGTTGGTGGCTATGTTGATGACTATCGCCGGCCGCTCGCCGCTAGGCTATAGGGTTGTTCCGAGGCCAACCCTATTCAGGGTTAGCTTATGTTCTCCTGAGTCATATAGATAGCCGGCTCTTCCCTTCTAGATACTTTCCTTCCTTAGCATTTATATACTCGTTACATTACACCCATATGACTCGCTCTATGCTGGCCCCTAACATATACTGAGAGAACTTGAGCTCATCTTCTTTACTTGACGCCAGATCATACATCTATCTACGTGAAAAATCGAGAGCTCATGAGAACGATCAGAACGCATCTCTACTATCGATCAGTTAAGCATCGAACGATTGCGACCGCACGTCTATACTAACAATCTATTCAACGTCTACGTGACACAAGTCAAATCAAGAGAAGAAAAGAGTTATTCAATACAATCACACTCTATCTCTTCATCGTGCGCGTCTCTCTTTCATCACACATTTCTCTGCTCAATGAATGACAATTATTGAGCAAGAGAACACAGTTTCTGCGTTACAATCACGAGCATCACGGATGCAAAGAAACGTCTTTCGTCTTCGAATCGAGAATTGAATCGAAACATCATTGTATAGAATATCGTCAATGAAGAGCAGAGCAAAGACGATGCGTCATAATCAAACAGCACAGACACTCTCATCAAGAGTTTACTCGAGCGTCACGCGCTGAATAGAAGCTATAGATTCATTACTGATAATATAGTGTCAATTTTATTGTTTCGATGACGTGAAGTCGTCGTGTAGTCGACGAGCGATTTTCTCCTTCAGAGAATTTTGTTCGTTTGATACACATAGCATAGTTTCCCTCATAGGTCGAACTTAAACCGATGTCACAAGAGTGTATGAATTCAAATCAAATCGTTTGACAAGATGAGATTAATAGCATTAAGTGAATATAAATCTTTTACGCGAAATAATCGTCCGAAGACGACTCGATCAGCTCACTTTTCACTACTCATTTTTCTTTCATTCTCTGCATTCTAACACGTACGCTCTTCTTCAGTCTAACATGTTTGCTCTTTTAATCTGAACTTCGAATTCAATTCATCATGATCAATTCACACGTGAGAGCGACTGATCTCGATTCAAACCTAGAGTGATCTGCGTCTCAGACAAATGAGCTCGCTGTGTTAAATGTCTTGAAATAATGATAAGACGAACGTCGAAGTCTGAAAGACAACAACCGCTTCTGTTTTGACCTCTTCGGCCGATGTCAAGAAACCAAAGAAGGTCGCCGCCCCAAGGCCCCGTAACCCTGCCGCCAAATCTGTGGTTGATGACCGCAAGCCCGCCGTTAAGGCATCGCGTCGGCCTAGACGTTCTGCTACGGTCGTCGAATCCTTAACCTGGTTTGAAAGACTCATCTTCGAACTCTCTTCCCATCACAAAATGAACATACACCTTCTCATTAACCCGAAGTATCTTTCAATTCTGGGGAAACTTAGTACGAAAGCTTAGCGTAACCTTGATCATAATCTAACAAAACGTCTGAATGCTTGACACAGTCGCAAGGTTGACCCCATCGTCAAGCCTACGCACACGGGTTACAAGATCAAGAATGCCACTCATCGACTTCGCCAAGCAACGAGCAATTCTGCATTGGGTTTGCTAGCACTCGAGAATGACGTCACTTTTGTGACATATTTTGTAAGCAGCTTATTCGTTATTCCTCACCGCCGTTTACTCGTAACTTACCCTTCTCGATAAACCATAACACTGACTCGAAAATAGTGGTTGAAATACCAGAAGAATCTCTTCGTGAGTTGAGTGCACTCGAGATTAAATTTGATGAAGCGTGATGCTTTGATAGGTGATTTTCAAGAGCTGGTCGATGATGAAGGGAAACAGCGACTTGCCAACAGATGATACTGATCATCACGTAAATCTTTCTCATTACTTGTTATTTTTCTGCATTTTAAATGATTGTTCTGTGACATCAGCATCACATGATTTCTCTTTCTTCTGTTTTTAACTTTAATTACATCTCTTCACTCTTGAAAAGCTCATGAACTCAAAGCTATGTCAAACGAGCATTTGACACCTGCGGGTACAAGGCATTTCAAGAAACGTCTGAACAATGCGGTCAGGATGATCCAAGCTTAGGATATGCCAGAGTGTTCTTAGGTTCACAAAGCAGTAGTTCCGCTATTCCGCGAGACTCTATTGCAAGACAATGAATACGCTGTATTTGCAACAAAGCTCATGCCGTGAGCGAAGAATAATATAAACTGAATGTCTTTGATTGAAGAAATAGGAAATCCAGCGGCGTATTGTATGACGTGAAAAGGTAGGATCAAACACTACTGAGTCGGTGTGACCGCACAGCCCAATACCATAGAAATTATCTAGTGACCAAAACCAGAATTTGAGATACGCTACACTGTCTTCGAACCTTGAAGGAAGTGTGTATTTATAACTGACAGCAAGACCGAAGCTAGTCGTCAAAGACCCGTTGACAGCAATTTCGCCATGGTGTGAAGGAGAATAAAATACGCAAATCCTTCGTAATCAGACGCGCTTTCGACGGTCTTTGACATGAACAAAACAAATATTGCTCGAACTCCTGCTCACCGAGTCCATGATAAGATGTGCAGCATCCTGTATACAGGCTGTCAAGATCTCAACGCTTATTCCTTATATGTGGGCCAGAGCGTCTAGATTGCCGAAAGGATAACGAGCGACGACACGTCATTGCTTCAAATAAGATATCTGAGTTTGCACTACCATTTCTGGGAGTTCAGTGACACCGTGGACGTCTCACCAAGTCGCGCTTTGCGTTTTCCGAACGGTACCAGCACCAAACATGACCATTTTGTTCTTAGAAGGGGACACACAGTATTGTGCAGATTTCAGACGAACGGACAGATCTTTCGAGCGGCTTCAAGGTCTTTATTTGCTGGATAGTGGGTTATCTCTGCCCCTTTCCACTCACCACCCATGAGCTCCCCATGTGCCCTTCCGCCTTCGGTTTGAACAGAACCCCTCATTACCTATAATGTTTTCAAACTTGTTATGGTTAAAAGTCCCAACAGTCGAACACGTTTAGCAGAACCACCCGAGACATTCGTGGCTGGATTTGCATTTTTCGATTTTCCAAGCCGAGGAACGACGTATGTTGGTCAAGCAGCCTTCAACCATTTAACCACGAAATGCCAAGATTCTTGCAATCGACAACGACAAGAGTAGGGACACAAATCCACCGGGACAGAGATCGTGGCCATCAGAGGCACTTAGACAATCATATTACGGATGGACCATTGCACCAAAGTTTCTCCCTAGACGAACACAACCCTAAGACGTACAATTTGGGGACCAATAATGTTAAGATGGACGTTTTGCAAGGAATATCCATCATGGAAGAAGTAAATGGTCTCGAATTTTGAAAAATGGACCCATAATACCTCGCATCCGCGGGCACAATATTGTCAGGTTTCTCGAGAATTGGTGGCAGAGAACGAGGGGGTCTCACTGTCAAACCTGAAGATCATTGGGTGGCATTGCGTGATCAGCCGCTCAGTAAAGAATGCAGTTCAATGCACCGCACTACCATCGACGTACATTGACAAAGGCGACCTGGGCTATCGTTTAGACTGTACACTGAGCTAAATGATAGCTTCTATGCTTTAACGGGTAGAACCTAACGGGTTTCGACTTCAGGTTGGTTCGGTTCCTAGCTCTCAGGAAGATATGCGTTGGAAAGCTCGATCTTCACGTTAGATGCCCTCATTTCCACCATCTGGACCACAGGTGCTGGTGATGGTCAATGTCGCATAGCTAAGAATATCGCGCAAAGCCAGACCAGCTGTGCTCAACAGCCAGGCATGTGTTTGGAGACTCCAAGAATAAGTAGAAGCAATGAAAACTCACTTCGAAGTGGCATCGTTCAGCAAGCAAAGGAGGACAACCAACTAAAAAGGTATACCTAGAAAACGCGTCGGAGTTACCGGACTTTTAGCGTATGCAGAAAGGTTTAGAATCCTTGGCATTCGTTTTCGCTCTGCCCCACGGTGATCCGTTTGTATGAGGAATTTGAAAATCAACCCCATCGCCCCTCAATTGCCCGAAATTGAAGCTATTCAGACCTCTTTGTTTGTTGACGTTCCTGACGTTCTTGTAACCGACCGTTTTTATTCGAAATGCCTCAACGCCGGAGTCAAAACCTACCTCTAGATGATCTTCTCACCCTCTCTAGAGCATTCGAAAGGCGTAGGAAACCGACGACTCGAGCTGAACAGCCGAAGACCACTGATCGAGCTGACCCTCCCGATCGAGCTGCCCTCTTCGATCGAGCTGCCCCCTTCGATCGAGCTGCCCCTCCCGATCGTCGCCGTAGACGAGCTCTCATTTCATTGAATGTAGATGACTCTCGATTGTCTTCAACTTCTGAGCTGTCTTCAACTTCTTGACAATTCTCGTCTTCTGAATCTCAGTTGTCTTCACTTTCTTGACGATCTGAATCTTCTTCACTAAGACGTTCATGATCTGATTCACTCTCATCATTGTCACGTTCTAAATATTGAGAGAATGAACTCGATCTTTCTAAGAATAAAGCTGAAAGATCAATAGCTTTTTCAGCTGCAGAAATTGCTGCGTGTGCAAAGCATCAAAAAGAACAACAGAATTGAGTCGATGCTGCTTGAAGATTGAGAAACAATAAAGCTCGTGAAGAGACTTTATGATAAACAGAAATAGATGAGCATGATGAACAAGAGACTATATGTCGTCGTCATCTGAATCATCAGACTAGAAAAGAGACAGACGAGTTGTTTATCTCTGAGCTTAAAGTTATGAACTTTGAAGATCGAATTGATGATTCTATGCTGTTTATATCAGTTTGTCTTCATGTAAATTGAAGACTTGAATGATCTAGTCACATTGCTTAGATGCTGACTTCAAAGTTTCAGATCTGAAGCTTTGAAGAGATCTTAAATGAAATTATTAAGCTCAAAGATAATGATATCAAGAGCTGAATTATTACTAATTGAATGATTATCATCAAAGTTAATAGATCAAAAGTCATTTGAAAGCAGCAGTCTATTGATGACTTTAATGAGTTAGAATGAGAGAAAATCTTGCTCGCTTTGACTGAGAAGAGAGCTACTGACTATACAATCAAGATAGAGATCAACGCAAAGATTGAAAAGTTTATTTGTAAAAAATCTGCTGAGATTGTTTCTGAAGATTCTGATGTTGATGAGAAATCTCGTCAAAGATGCATTTGCATCGATCAACTTCTGAATCGAGTTTGAATCAAAGCAGAAACACTTGTTAACATCAACAATTTTGATAGAGCATTGCTAAATCATTAACAGTGCAATGATGAATATTGTAGAAATCAGAATAACTTCTGTTTCGTGAATTTTGCAGACAAGCACTATAATATGAATCACACTCAGCAGTCTTTATGAGATAAAATGATATTTAACGATGAAGCAAACATCAGCATTGAGTGATCTTTTATCTTTTTATATAACTTTTGAAGTGATAAACAGAGCTCTGTTATCTCGCTGTCTTGTTGATCAGATCTGCATGAGAAAAGATTGAATGTTAAAGCAGAGTGAGTGAAAAAGAAAGATTTTATGACGAGATTTACAAGATTCAATGAACAGCAAATGAAAATGCAAAGAAGTGAGACAATGATCAATCAGATAGAACGAATGAACTTGCATCAGAAAGCTTCAGAATCTCATTCATCATCATCTCAAAAATTTTCTCTTTTGCAATGATCATCATGACAACAATCATTTATCTATTCTTTCTATCAGTTGTCTTATCAATCATGACAGCAGTCTTCACAGTCTTTCTTGTGACAGCAATCTTCACAGTCTTTCTCATGACAACAGTCTTTACAATCTTCTTCGTGACAACAGTCTTTGCAGTCTATTCAATGACAGCAATCTTTATCATCTCAATTTACTTCTTCTTCTTCTTCTTTTTCTTCTTCTTCTTCTTCTTTATCATCTCAGTCTGCAATTGCAGCTCAGTGATCAAGTCTCATTGAAGAGTCAGAAAAGATGAAAAAGATATTTAATCAGTTCTTCATCTAAAAGATAAACAAGATCTCACGTCAAACAATTAAACAAAAGCTCGCAGAGATGAAATTCATAGTGAATGCTCAGATGTGATCTACAAATGATTTAAAAGATATGACAGATTCAACGTTTGCTATCTATCAAACTGCTATACAAGTAGAGATGTCAAATGAAATGACTCATGCATTTAAGAAAAATCTGAAGCTCTTCAAGTTGATCTGATGTGAGATCAAGACTTTATTAGAACTGAGTCATTAAATAGAATCAAATTTTTGAATTAAATTTCTGATTTTCTATCTTCAATTCTCATTTCAAAGCTTTGATATTTATTTCAAAAATGTAATTTGAATGCTTGAAGTGTTGTCTTGAATATTTATCATATTTGTTTCGTTCAACAGCGTAATGAAGAAAGTCTTCAAAAAAGTCTTCAAAATGAGATCATGTCTCATCAAAATGTCTATGAACTCAGATCTTTAATACGTTGAAGATGAGTTCTATGAGATTGTAATTCAATGAGTAAAGAGACAAATATCACATCTAACATTCATATCAATGATAAATCATCAATTCAACGAGATAAATAACTTATCTGACATTCATGTGAGATGATGAGTTCTTCAATTCAACTATTGCAATAAACATTTATATTATTCATGATGATCACACTTTTTGAAGTTGAAAAGAAACTGCATAGAAATAACAGTTCATCTGCTAGTCATTGAAAGAAAGTCTCATTGTTGAATCAACTTTCGCGAATATCGATGCAGAATAAATATTCATCTTTCATATAAATTGAAAGAACACTTCAACAATGTTCTTTCATTCTAAAGACTTGATAGCGAGTTGATTAATCAATGAAAGCATAGATCTGATGATGTCAGCTCGTGATCTCATTGAATAAGAATTTATTCATGAACACGAGCTGTTCAGTCGTCAAATGAAGCATGTCTGCTATTCAATTCAAACGAAGCTCATCGTTTTGTCTGACTTCTACACGCTGTTCTTTTTTAATACTTCAGTCTTTTCTCTTCAGAATTCTTGATATCGTGAATTGATGCACGTTAATGTTTCACTTCTTTCATATGTATCAGATCATCTCTTTCTGCATGACTTACAACTGATCTTCAAGATAAATCATGAGATCATTTTCAGCGATCTTGAAGATCTTTCAAGAAGCGTCTTTGAGTCGAAATTGAGATCTAAAAGATGAGTTATACATAAAGAGATTCTCTTGAACATTGTATACAGTGGCAGAGCAACAATGAATCTCTTCAGCGATTGTCGAAGGAGTTCAATGAAGAAGCAGAAGACGTAGTATTTTGAAGCGCAGGCTTACAGAAAGTGATCCCGGCATAGCTGAAAGAACGTCAGGAACGTCAACAAACAAAGAGGTCTGAATAGCTTCAATTTCGGGCAATTGGGGGGCGATGGGATTGATTTTCAAATTCCTCATACAAACGGATCATCGTGGGGCAGAGCGAAAACGAATGCCAAGGATTCTAAACCTTTCTGCATACGCTAATTGATTAGCGCGATCAACTTCCTGCGTGCAGCATCATCTACTACATACCTTACGCGAGTGAAAAGCAATAATGCCATGTATTGCCGGACTTGCTCGGATTGACACGAGGAGATCTCTGTTATGGTGGCACGTTACTGGGCCAAGCTGAGCCATTATGACCAACACAGCAGTGAAACCTGAGTGCTAGCCCCGCCTTTCAGTACGACACAATCCCACTAATGCAGTGGTGACTGTAAATGATTGGAATCGCGAACATGCCAGATCATAGCTCAGATGCCGAGGCATATAGGCATAGTTCCCTTTCTGGGTTGGATGTTGAAGAGAGACAGCTATTATGGCCCAATTCGCACCAGATCTAGAGCAGCTCCGCAATCTGCAAGACAAGGTCGTTGTGCTGACTGGTTGCTTGGCCTGTTTTCTGTCTCAAGGTCAAGGCTGATTCGAACAGGTGGAGCGAATGGGATTGGCGCTGCTACCGTTGGTGTCTTCCATAAGCGTGGAGCTCTCGTCGTTTTCGGTGATCTCGACTCAGCGTCTGGCGAGAAGGTCTCCTCGCAGTATGATGGCAAGAAGGTTCAGTTCCTGCGCACCGACGTTACGAAATACGAAGATAACCTGGCCTTGTTCCGCCTCGCCTTGAAGACATACGGAAGGGTCGATCATGCCATGGGTATTGCAGGCATTATGGAGCAAAGGAATATCTTTGACTCTGGATTGACGATTGAAGACGTGGAACAGGTGCTGAGCTATAACCGAGAGACGAGAGGATAACCTGAGCTTTGATAGCTGATGCAAAAGCCCAGCCTCCCAGCACCCTCGTCCTGGACGTCAATCTCCTTGGCCCGCTCTACTTCGCCCGCATAGCAGCAGTCTACCTCCGCCACAACGCCCAAACTACCGATGACAAATCGATCATACTCTTGTCCTCCGCTGCCGGCATCCTAGGAACCCCTGGCCTCGCCACCTACTCTGTTCGTTGTCCCTCTCTTTCCCTAACTTTTTATCCAAAAGAACTCGTAACAGGTCCGGGACTCGTCCACTGACTACGATCCCCACCCATAGACCGCCAAACACGGTCTCCTTGGCCTCATGCGCACACTCCGATACATCCTCCCTGCAACTCACAACATCCGCATAAACGCCATCTGCCCCCTCGCTACGGACACAGGCATGCTAACTCGTGCCGTCTCTACCTGCTTCCGCGAGAACAACCTGGCCATGAATACGGCAGAAGATGTTGCCAACATTGCTTTGGGTCTCGTGGCTGGCACTCATAAGAGCAAAGGGAAAGAGGAAGCGGAGAAATGCAATGGGCTGTCAGTGTATGTGGAGGGAGGCAGAAGTTGGGAAATCGAGGAGGGCTTGGATGCAACCAGGGAATTGTGGATGGGGAAGGAGCCGAATGAGAGGTTGATGGCGGTAGGGAAGGTTCTTCCTCCTGTGAGTTGGAATGCTGTAACGACTGGGTGAGGTAGGTTTGTTAACGATTTGTGCTTATAGGATGCTTGGATTTGTGACAAGTGACGTCCTTATCGCCACTTGATTGGTCTTCTTCTTGCTGCTGTTGTAGATATTTTCATATACCACTTATGCTTACAGCATTGGGTGCAAAGACGCTAATTTACACCTAGACTCTGATATACTTGCACCCTAAACTACAAGTCCACTTACCTTTTCCACCTACCCGCAACTCGTAGCTCCCTCCGCCATTGAGAGATCGCAGGTAAACCCTACCTCCCATGCAGTCTCCTTCAAATCCTGTTCGTTTTGTTTCCTGTGTTTCATTCCCACCCTATAAGCACAGTCCCTGAACCAGCCGCAAGCGTTACTATCGTGACAGCACAGTGTAAGCTTCGAGATTGGAAGTTTTCGACAAAAGAACGGTGTGGGACAGGAAGGGTCCATGATTCTCCAAAAAGAAAGGCACGCAAAAGAAGGTTTGAGAAAGATTCGATTGCGGGAGGGGATGGAGGAAACAAGGAAGGGCGAGGCTGCCGCTGGTGAAGGTACAGAAATGATGGTACTGCAGGTAGAATATATACAGAAGCCAAGAGTCTTGTGCGTTAAAATCGAAATGCCTGAGTTTAGAGGAATGAGAGTCGATAAGGTAAAGTATTTAGTAGGTAAGGTAAGGTAGCGTGGGCGCGTGGCGTGCGTGGGTAGGTAGGCGTGGGCACGTAGGCTGTTGTAGCCTTGTAGGAGCTTAGCGAGCTCTCGGCCTTCGGACTTTCGAACCATGAGCGTCAAAATAAGATTGATAAGGTGTGGGGAGAGACCGAGGGGACGGCGAGACTTTCACTAAGAATGTTCCCGCTCTCTCGCACCCGGCGATTCCTGCTTCCGAAGACATCCAATTACACTCCTTCCCTTGACAAAGCAAATCAGATCCCATCGGTCCTTCACTGTCAGGGAATTACCAATGCAGGTTCGCAGCCTCAGAACGACTGACCGAGATAGAAGGCATGTCGAGAATTAAGACGAGAAGAAGGAGGATACAAGTGGCCGGGTGCAGCTCTCATACTTTCCTTTGTTGTTACCTATCAACACCTACAGCTCGCCCAGACACCCCCCCTAAATCTTGTGCTATACCAAGCATTTGGTGTTTTCATTTCACACATTGCCCTCATTGCCCTCATTGCCCTCATTGAATCTCTTAGAACCGAAGCATCGTTGTCACCATGGTCTCTCACGACATTGTGGTTGTTGGAGCAAACATTGCTGGCATTCTTGCAGCTCACTACCTCCTAAAGCACACCATACCCGCCCTCCAAGACGCCAACAAATCCGTAACCTACAAGCTCACCCTCATTTCCCCCTCTACCCATTTCTTCTGGAAGATCGGAGCCCCGCGCGCTTTGATCAACTCCGAGCTCATTCCATTCTCTAAGATCTTCAAGCCCATTGGAGATGGGTTCAAGCAATATCCCAAGGACAAATTCACCCTCGTGATAGGCTCAGCAGTTGGTGTCGACCAAAGCCAGAAGACCGTGACAGTACAAACAGCAGATTCAGGTACGAAGACGGTCAGCTATTCAGCCCTCGTCATCGCAACAGGCACAACCTCGGCATCTCCCCTCTGGACGCTCCATGGCTCTCACGAAACAACAATTTCCTCCATGAAGGAATTGCACGCAGCCTTGCCCAATGCATCCACGATCCTAATCTCTGGCGGTGGTCCCACAGGCGTAGAAACGGCTGGTCAGTATCCCCCTCGCTCCTTCCGCCTAAACTCGTATCCACTAACAACCGCTCTAGGAGAAATCGCCACCGTCTTCCCCAAAGCGGACACCACCATCCTGTCCGGCACGCACTCCCTCCTCCACCGCCTCAAACCCGCCATTGGCGAAGCCGCCGAATCAACACTCAAACGCATGAACGTCAAAACCATCAACAACGCCAAAGTCACCGCCGCCACCCCCTCCGCTGACAACCGCAAAGCCACCGTCCAGCTCTCCGACAACACCTCCAGAACCGTAGACGTCTACATCGACGCTACCGGCGGCCGCCCCAACACCTCGTTCCTCCCCTCCGCCTGGCTCAACGAACGCGGCTACGTCCTTACCGACCCCAAATCCCTCCGCCTCCTCACCGCCGCAAATGTCTACGCCGTCGGCGACGTGGCCTCCTACAGCGCCGGCTCGGCCATAGACGCCATGGAACCCATACGACCGCTGTGCTCCTCCATCCTCGCGGACTTGTCCCCGGATGGGAAGGCGGTCAAGCAGACGCCGTACAACAAGAGCGAGAAGATGACGCAGTTGGTGCCGATTGGGCCTAAGGGGGGCGTCGGCATGTTGTTTGGATGGAGGGTGCCGAGTCTGATGGTTTGGGGGGTCAAGTCGCGGACGTTTTTTGTGGAACTGGTGGAGCCGCTGGTTTCGGGGGCGAGGGTGGCGAAGGCTTGAGGGTGGTTTGGTGTTGCTGCGGGGGTTTTGGGGGGTCGAGGGATCTGGTCCGATTGAGGATTTGGTTGAATACCAGTAGATATTTCTGCTTTTGCGGTGGGGCATGTGGGGGTGATGTGCTGGACCCTTAATAGATACTAGACGTGGCGTAGAGACGTTTCCTGGAAATAATAGGCCTCTTTACAGTTGCAATAGGGAGCAAAATAAACGCACCCCTTGGTTCTTTCGATACTTGTAAACCGGTACATAATACACCCTCTAAAGCTACCGCAGTAGTTACTATTTGGAGAACACAGGCACATATTGAGCGGCGGAATCATATAAGCCGTCATGTTTAGAAGATTCACTATCTGATTCTCAGCAAAGATAATAAATATATATATATACTGTAGGTAGAGGTACTGTGGGTAAGGAGAACCACGTCTTTTTTCCCACTTCAACTACAGTAGTCAGTCTGCTTTCCATTGGGGTTTTGCCCCCTTGCGGAAATGAAATGAACTATAATATATCACGTATCGCACGACGAACAACGATAAGGACGTCGCATCGATGTGGGCGACTTTGGAAAAACGCGTAAGCACAGGACTTCTCTTGTTCTACTGTACTCCGTCCAGCGCCCCCATGCCTCGCCTCCTACGAAAGCCTCGGGCTTTTCCTCCCCCCCCCGGGGTATCTTTGCTGTTTGTGTCTATGGTTGCAAAAACATGTTGTTCGCAATGAGTGCAGGGGTTTTGGGTTGGAAGTGGCGGGTTGTGTGCTTTTTCTTGTTTTCTTGGTTTATTGTGTGGATGGGTAGTGAAAGTTTTTGGTGTTAGTGGGATGGGGAAGGGGGGGGTGAGATGGGGGAAGGGGGTGGGGGTGGGGGTGTGTTTGGTTGATCTGGGGGACGGGGAGGGAGGAGAAGGAGAAGGAGGAGGGGATGGTGGGATGGTAGAGATTCCAGCACACTCCTCTCTGCTTGCTTCCACGACCACCACACACACACAGTCCTTCCTATCACTCTTCCTCTACCCCCTTCTTTCCTTCCTTTTCGTCCCTAGATCTTCAACTGGCATCTCACAATACACAACCTCTGCCTCTACCTCTCATCTTCCTCTCTACCTCTCATCTCATCCCATACACGCTCATTCGTCGAAACCAGTCCCTTGGCCTTTTGATTATATTGAGCATATGCAGCTGCTTTGATAGATAGCACTCGAAGAATGGGGAGCCCTGGGTTGTATATCATCCCAGGGGTTGTTTCGTTTCGTAGTGCTGCTGGTCATGTTCTTGGTGGTTGGTTGGATTTTAGTGATGTAATCAAATATTGCTAACGTGCGTGTATGGGTTGGTTGTTTTTAGCGAATTTGTGTTGTTATGATTCGAGTGGTTGGTTTTGAAAATTCGAAAAGTTTAATGGATACATTGAAAGTCTTTTTGGGTTCAAGGGTTTCGATGATCTATAGGTTTTCCTTGTTGTTAGTTTACTATATGCAGGGTTTTCGAGAGTTCATGTGATATGTTGAACAAAGTATATCAATCGAAGTTCAAAGGCGATAGACGATTGGGTAACATGACCTATAATGTTTCCTCGATTTGTGGTTATATACAAAACTTTCCGTTTTGATCGGAGAGTTCATGTGAAAAAGTTGAAGAGAGCACACAAACAGGAGGTTCAAGGGGTAGTAATAGAAATGGGACGTAGTGCAGACAAAGCGGGCAACACAATAGGCGGAAGGAGGGAGATGGAGGGGAGTTTCGCCTACAGATTTCCATCCAGATACTATACACAGAAAGCTTATGTTAGATATATACATAGCTAGATAGTGATGAACAAACTAATTAATTAAACAATTTGTAGGAGAGTCATGATATATTCAAGTCGTTGGACTTACTTGTAGGTGAAATGAGTTTATCTTGGTTGTCCTGGTCGAAAAAAAAGCGGAACGACCTTAAGCTGACGATGACGTTGAGTTTGCGGCCATTAGGGGAACCTGTGTCGCCAGTAGTTAGCCATCAAGGGACTTCAGAGAGGCCGAACACACTGGCAACTTGGTAAATATTTCTATATCCAAATCTTCGCCTCGGATGTAATACGTGTAGCCCGCCGATCTCGGGACGCGTAGCCGATTTGCATCACCATTCAGGGTGTCCCAGAATTCTTGTTTCTGAATTCCGGCAATAAAGGCCATAGGAATAAAATAATATGTTTGGGAGTCCGCGGGGCCTCTTCTTGTAAGACTGGCCGGGCTTACTTGGTTGCGAGAGTATTTATCCGCTTCCACGATGAGGAATGCTCCAGAGGAGAGATCGTCTGAGGGACAAGGCTTACCGCCGTAGACGACACACCTGGAATATATTAGTCAATGTAATGAAGCTGGATGGAAAACACACTCTAACTTACTCCCATGCCTGTCCCAATTCCGCGATACGGTCGTCCTCCCAGAAAGGTTCTACCATAATAAGACTGACCCGGACGGCTTGTTGGATGGCATGTATCACTTCATGGCAAAAGGTGCTGGCGGATAAGAATTGCCATCTGAGCTTTAAGCAGACGTTCCACGGAGCCTTGTTGATAGGCTTGGCTGCTTTGGCCACTGCTTGAAAAATATACTTATTTATGCAAATCGTAGATTTGAAACCTGATGTGTTAGGGTGAACGCAAACCTTTTCATGGCCGTTCCGCCAGGTTTGTCCATCTATACAGAACTTGTTTGGACCCTTGGGTGTAGACCATCTGAATTGCGTGACCTGTGTCATCTTTTGCAAGACGGATGTGGCTATTTGCCGTATCTCTGCTTTCGGTTTGTCGATTTGGCGGATGCGAGTGGCTAGGAGTTTGAGGCATTCATATTCCTCTTGTAGGATCTCGCGGTGTGATGACACGATAGAGCAGATGAAACTCAGGCTGGCAGGGCTTTCTAGAAGCGCAGATGCTAGTCGAAGCACGGGATCCAAGTCTGCCCAACTCGTGTCATCGCAGTGATGCCATTGTTTACGCTGGAAGATGGGATGGATCCTGGGATTTTGGTGAGCTTGTATCTTCCTTTAAGATTTTGGGTGGGGTACATACGGATAGGTCAATTCGTAGTGGTCATTCTCTGCTGCTTCGGTGTGTAGAAACCCCATATCTTGTAAGTTCTGATCTGAGAACTCTTGATGGCGATAAGGCAAATCCATTGCGAAAGTTTGGGGGTCTTTTAATCAAACTGAAACAGTTACTTGGGTTAGAGAGTCTTTGGGGGGTTCTTACCATGTTTAATACTGGCGACATTATCGAGTCTTTAAACACAATTAACGACATTCTGAACGAGCTAACATCGTCAATGGTTCTTTCCCAGTGCCAAAGAAAATTTCAACAGCCGACAAACAATAATATTCAGATCGGCTGCCCTTTGTGAAGGACAAAGGATGAAAGCACAATTAAGAGCGTTTGGCCTCAAACGGCTTCGGGGGGATTGAGGCCATATTCCTTGCTTCGGCCTCTGGGTGCGCATCTGCTGCCACTAATACATCATCATTGGGCAGTCCAGCGTTAGCGAAGTTCCTAGAAGCTTTCTATTGAGATCCTTGAGGAAACTCTTATGGCCATGCCGAGCGGTGAAATGAAGAAACACACCACTTCGACTATTAGACAAAGTGACAGCTGAATGTACGAATTCGAGATTGATCAGTTTGATACGTTCATTTGCCTAATTCATCTTACCACATTAGCTTTGCAATGGAACCCAAGCCAAGGCTTGTATTTTTCCAAAGGACCTCAGACGTGTGGGGCTAAGCCCCATCTGGTTAGCGCTTTGCTTACACGGAAGCTGCGATTGCACTGAGCTCGCGAAGTAAGCAGAGCTAACCCGAAGGGGCTTAGCCCCGCACGTCTGAGGTCGTGAGGCAACGAACGACATCCCATGCTGCAACGTCGAAACAATCTGATCTCCAGAGTATTCTGCTCCTCTCGTGTGTCTGAAGAATCCAGTTTTTGCAGTTTTCGCAGTCTTCGCATTCTCTGGACGCCCTCTTGTGCCTGGATGACAGCTCTATCCCCATCATGACAGTGGACTAGATCCCGCTTCCATACCTTATGGAAGGCAGTCAAAGGTCTCTCCAGGCGCTGTTCTCAACAGATGGTATCCTAGATGTGAACCAGGTGTATTTGAGCACGAGAGCAGGCAAGACATTGCACCCTCCAAAGAGGTTTCGGCATTGTTTTCAAGAGTCTTCTACCCTAGGGTTGGACAGGGCAATCCTTAAGCTATTTCATTGCTCTTCTCTTCTCTTGTTCCTTGCTCCTAGAAATTCCGTATAGTTTGGTTATATTCGCGCTTTGCCTCTTTGATACGTTGTGTCACCGCCAATGAAGCCCCTAGTGTAGGGAAGAATGCCATATTTACGAAGGAAAGAGGTAGTACCACCCAGTCATATGGGGTCATTGTGATAGAGATGAGATGCGCGTGCTTCGATTTATTGCGCTGAGTCAAAGTGGTTGGATGGCTGCCGGAATCATTCTTTGACTAGGCCTCAACACCAAAATGTACAAAAGTCCTGTGGACTGTGTTCGAAAATCGTGCATAGCACGCAAGCCAGCGACTTTGCAGAGGCATGATGCAGCCATCTGTCAAGAGACGTTGCGTGGCCTCGATAGTATGTGAAAGAGGTGCCAAAACTATCATATGCTCTCTGGTGAATCGAACTCAGGAACCAAAACTTAAATCCACCAAAGGGAGTTATCTCTTAAACCCAGTCTGGCGGATATGGCTCAGCATCAGCAACGCTACGTATTGAGCTAATCGTGTGTTTAATCCCTTTCTGCTGGTACCCAGTGTATTTGCACTGCTTTGCATGTTGACTTTCTTTATACTTGCTGACGTATACAGCTACAGATTGTGTGTCTGAACGTAGGTCCTCCTCCCAACTGACAAAAGATCTCCCCTGCGAAGCTTCTGAACAGGCAAGACGCAGCCACGGGCGACGATGGCTTCATAACTACCTCGCCAGCCCTGGGTGCGGTCTTTCCCGAGCAGTCAGCGAGCAACTTGGTTTTTGCTTTTACTCTAAAGCTGTTGATTCTGAGCGAACCCCCCTTCCTTTTGTTGATGGCTCCAGATGCCCGAAAGGCATTTGAGGTATGGCAGATGTTGTGGGAGGAGAAGGAATTATCCGATCTGATGAAACAAAGAGCCCAAGAAGAAGCCTACATGATTGCAAACGGGAGCTGGAAGGATTACCTGAGGGCAGAGGTAAGCCTATAGGAAATGGGGTGAGTGGGTCAAGTGGGTAGCTGGCAATGAGGAGAAGTGGAAGAAGGGTTATGTAGATCTACAGCCAGCAGCAGGTAACAGCTACGGGAGTGAAACGCCCGTCGTTGTGGACCGCCAGGAGGACAACAACAAAACTGCGATCGAAATAGCTCTTATTACAAGAACCCAGGAAGACTTTGGAAGACCTCAACGAGAACGAGGAAGACCACATCAACACTTACCACGATGAAGAATATCTAGGTGTCGAAGTCTACCAGGGCAACGAAGTAGTAGACAAGGACGAAGCAGAAGCCGATGTTGAGATGGAGCGGGACGGGAGCAATTATGTGGAGAATTCGAGCGACAATGGAAATGACGGCCCAGAGCCAAGAAGTCCTGTACTTGGTGGGTTGGAGACCAAGCTTCCTTTTCGTATGTACGTAGAATGAATGTGCGTAAGGGCAGCGGAAGGTTTGCTACTATAAGTCTCAAAAAGATAGTAGCCCCTCTCCACCCCTTAATTCCAGCCTCTCTCAACTCAATTTCACACTCCCTCCCAATCCTTTTTATTATGCGAATATAAAACAATGCTCGCGTCGACAGTCACAATCTTGTCAGAAGCGGAAGCTATCAATTGTTGCTTTAAGCAGATCATCATGGGCCAGAAGGATTATGATGAAAGAGGTTGACACGATGGGAGTAGATTAGCTACTTTAATAGGAGAATCGAGTGAGTCTCATCCTCCGTCCGTACACTTGAACGACCTCCCAACGCTACGAAAACCTTGTGGCAAGAATAGCAATACTGCGATTTGTTCGGCGGATGGCCGATAGTTTTAGCACTCCTTAGGGGAAGAGGAGAAAGTTCGTGGATGGGGGAAAGCGTATCGTGACAGTTAGGGGTCATGACGGTGATAGTGGTGGCTGTGACGTGAATTGGGATATTGCCTTTGTACAACAACCCAGTTCAATTGATTCAGAGATGTTCTTGGTAAATCTCAATCTTTTGGCTAAGGAATACTCTTCCTCGGTTCCCAACTCGGAAAGATCACTGCAAGGCAATGCCAATGTCTTTGTACATACTATCCTCAACCCCCCAATAGCCATATTTGCAGCCCAGCCCAACCACTCTCCCGAGCCCCTCCCTTACGCAGCCTTCCCATTCGTCACCCCCATCTTCAACTCATTCCCCTTCATCTCTTCCCCCCCTCCCCTAATTCCTTCCCATAAACCTTCTGAAACACCGCCACGGTGTCCAAAACGGACTCCTCAAACCCCACCATCTCTCTCCCTAGCGCCTGCTTCGCTGGCTCCATATCCAACCGCGCCCCGCCCTCCGGCCAGTCATACCCTGGTACATAGCCTTCGCCCGGCGTTCCCTCGGGTATCACCCCCTTCCTTTCCGGGAATCTCCGACGTAATATGTCGGCTATGGCTTGTGGCACCCCACGCCCTTTGGCCATTAGGTACCGTTGCCCGTTTGCTTGCTTGGGGTGCTCGGTTGCCCAGACGTGCATGGCGGAGACGTCGCGCACATCGATGTAGCCGGCGGAGCCAATGGCTGGGGGAATGGTGGTAACGCTGCCGGAAAAGAGGCCCCAGACGGGCTTCAGGGTTTCATTGAGATTGGTGGGCGAGGACGGAGGTTGGACTGGGGGGCCGGTGACGACGGCGGGGTTGATGGAGGTGATTGCGAAGGGGGGCTTATGGCAATTAGTTCCGCAGTACCGATTTGAATGCGGTGAGCAGGTACAGACCTTGTGCTCGTCTCTGAAATCCCATATGGCGCGCTCAGCAGCGGCTTTGGAGGCGGGGTATAGGACAGTGGGTGGGGTGTCGGAGCCCAGCTTTTTGTGTTCAGCTTCGGCCCATGTGTTCCAGTCCGCGGCGGTGAAAGTATAGGGTCTTTTCGAAGGGTCGGAGACGGCGGCAAAGGAGGAGGTTATGACAAAGGATTCCAGTTGAGGGCCGCCGTGCTTGTACGCGGAGTTTAGAATGCTGAGGGCGCCGTTGACGGCAGGGACCACCATCTCGTCCCAAGTTTTGATTTCAAAGTTTATAGGAGATGCGGTGTGGATGATTGCGGTCACGCCTAGAGGCGGAATTAGGCGGGCTCTGGGAGTGGATATTGGGGTAGGCAGAACCTTTGACTGCTACGTCGAATGCGCCAGAGTCCGTCATCACAGGGACGGAGTACATTTGGACACGATCTGCGTACTGTTTGTAGGCGCCATTGATGAGGGCATCCGCGCTGTGCTTTGTTCTTGAAGTTCCTCTTACGGTATAACCCTTTTCGAGAAGATCGAGGCCAATCCTCGAGGCAATGCTGAGAGTAATTATCAGTATAATGAGCCATATAGGGTGTTTGGGGGATCGTACTAGCCATTGATACCAGAGACAAGGACGATCTTGCCGTTTGAAGGAGGAAGAGATCCCATCACAACGCGCTACGTGAGTTTGGAGGGGTATAGATAGGAATGGGGGATAGAAAACAGAAAACTACGGAGGGGTACTTTCGGAAAAAGCTTGAGATGGTGCCTATGACGAATAGGATGGTTGCAAATTTGAATAACTACCAGGACACCCAGCTATTGATTAGATAACTGAAAGATGCAATTTCATAGAATTGCTTCGTATGCTTCGTAATGCGTGCGGCTGAACTATTGAATGACATGCTTGAATCATACACGAAGGGGAATTCCGGTCAGATTTTACAGTACATCTACCTTTTCGTTCATCAATTAGCCTGTACTTTGGTAAGGATCCAATTACCGTGCTCAATCATTCTTCGCATTGGCAAGCCAAGACTGTCGCACTTTGGTACAGGCAGTACTCGGAGAAGGATAACGGAAATTGTTGCTATTGCACAACGATCTCTTGGCGTATGCATAACGCTACGCAATCGTTAGGGGTTCGACTGTTACCACCCAACAGCTGCTCGAATCTACAAAGGTTCATCTAAGTTGCGGGATCACAGCAGCAGATCAGGGATTCATTTGTGCGACCATATCTTGATTGGACACATGCTCCCTATGCCCATCAAGCAAGAACCCCTCCGCCAATTCGTACCATACCACCTATCGTGTCTTCCCCGCCATACCCTTGTTAGGGGCCCCCTTCGCTCCCATTTTCGACTGAATCCGTCCCGGCTGTCCCCTTGCTGCTCCCGCCGCACTCTTCGCCTTCTCCATCTTCTTCTTGCTCTCTGCTGTCGCTTTCTTCTCCTTGCCTTCTTTGATGGCGGCCTGACGAGCTGCGGCACGAGCTTCTGGGCGTTGGGATCGACGCTCTTTGATGATATCGAGGGAGGCACCGACAATGCCCCGTTGCTGCTTTACAGTACGGCGAGTGCGTTTTTTGGCGATTTCCTGAAGAGAGCATATAGTTAGCGAGGGATGATTTGAGGCACCTGAATACCTCTATTGAAATGGATAAGCTCGGTTTGGTTGGATGGGACCAAGCCCTTTAGGTATAAACTGCCATACGCAATGTAGTTTTCCAAGCGCAGGCTAGACGTAGAAACGTAATGTAGAAACACAAGTTTCATACCTCAGAAATACCCTTCTTATGTTGCCTCCTGAAAAGAGTCGTCCATGCGATTCGGCGAGGGTTCTTTCGCTGTAGGAAGAGAGATTCGGTCTTGCCATTCTGGAAGCGGAAGATCTTGCTGTCGCCCCGGACGTAGAGCTTTCCCTAAAAATATCACGGTGTTGTTAGCGGCCCAGTTCCCTCAATGCCAGATTTGAACTGCGAAGTAGGTAGATGTTGGTTTGTAGATTGTTCGGCACATGCAACGCGCTATGCATACCTTTCCAGGATAGATCTTGTCACCACTGAAGGTGTCCTCGTAAGTACGCATATTGGCTGCGCCGTTGTGTAGCCCTTGCGTGTAGAATCGTGAAGTTCTGCGGTTCGTGTGTGCCTATATTTGGATGACGATTTCGCGAGATTCGGCTATGTGGGACACGTGACGACTATCTAGGGCCTAAAGGTAGCCAAGCGAGTCCCCTCGACTTCATCCAAAACCGAGAAATTAGATAGGCAGGTATGCACATGATATCTTTAATAAAGGGACTTCGGCGATTGAACCAATGTTGAAGTCAAGATATGCTTTGCATATAAACTCCGATGCTGTGGCTATCGACATATACTTTGCATGTAATTTCCTACACTATGGCTATCATGACATTTTCGTGTTCTTTCCATTCTCGTAAACCTGGCAGGATGCCCTGGAGGCACACAAATTCAACCCACAGTTCAACAGCACACAGTTCGCGAGGTACTCGTTTATTTGGGACGACTTCACCAAGTGTGAGGCATATCATGATGAACCTTCTTCGTTCATATTTTAGTTGATCAAATTGATTCTCCCTTCGAACATAGAAGCAAATCAACTTCGTACTCATACTCCTTCCTAATACCTGAAAAACTTCACTCGTCTACTCACTCACCTACTCACCTTCCTGCCGTCATGCCCTCACGACTATCTTATCCTCGGCGAGACGAGACTATTGTACCTGTCGTTTAGAAGATCGTAGACCGGATTTTATCGAAGCACCTGATCACTTCAGGAGACGGCGAGCAATACGATGTTCCGAATCAAGATCACGCACGTCATCGCTCCGGCTTCTGCTTCACGATCATTCATAAAGATGAGAGAAAGATCGAAAAGAAGCAAGAAGAGTGTTCTTGACCTTGTTCTCACCTGACCTCGCTTCGTCGTCGTTCTAAGCTTCGATGACAACAAGATCAGAGCGAGTCATCAAAGAGAAGACTAATGAAGGTCGGCCTCGTGATCTCACATTGAATGCTGCTTCGCAGGGTGGCAGGCTACTAGAAAGCGATCTAAAAACAATCTTGTTAGTGCTGAATAGGTGAAAGAAAACAAGTCTTAACAGCGTAAAGTCTTATATTAAACCTTTATTGTAGATTAAAATTATGATATACTTTTCTTTTGACGGAGTCCCCCCTACAAAAGAAGTATCCGGCCAACTGTGCTTTGAATTTGTGCGCTTCGGGGGCATCCCGTAAACCTGTGCATCACATTCCTTGGAGGCCCTTGCGTGGTTAAGCAACAGCCTGCTAATAAACTGCTGGCAGACTGCTGAAATGGAAATCAAGTTCTGAAATCTGCTATATCAAGCCGCTTAACAATGGCACTTTTATATTGACTTGTTGTTGTTAACGTAAACGATGCTTTAACAAACTATTAACAAAAATTAAATCTGTTAACAGATATTCAGCAGAACATGGAAGCATCTTTATTAAAATTAAATTGCTGTTAACATCAATATAAGAAAACCTTTAATCAAAATGTTTACTGTGTGCATGATGTACATATGTAATATGTCGTTTTTAGTAAAAAGTCTTAACAAATTGTTCATTAGAAATGTTCATACTAAACGAAATGTACAGCTATCGAGTATAATCCAGCGTTTAATAAGCCGTTAAAAATGAAAATCTGAATATAACGTTAAGACATGAACAGACGGACTTTTGAAATGTAATTAAGTAACGTTATCTTTTTGATTTTTTTTTACATAGTGTTGAAAACAAACATGTGTTCATGTTCAGACATGGAATAATCGGTCACATATAACAAGCTGTTCAATATTACATCATGTCATTTTGATATCATGTTAAAAAATTACTAGCATTGATTTGACAGTATGCTAAAAGGACATTGTTCTATAACAGGCTGTTTAGAACTCTCGCAAGGGCCCCTAAGGTACCTAGTATCTCATCCAATCATTGTGTTAGCCACCATGGGTCACCCTAGGTAAAGTACAAATGAGAACAGTCATTGGACTTTATCCCATCCGTCGATTTTCACATTCTCTGGTGCTGGAAACGCTGGTACGGTTTAATATGATCCGGAATGTCCGTCTTGTCGTGATAGTCGCAGCATTTCCACTGACCCTCAAGGTTGCATTTCTGTGAGAAAATTAGGTCTCGGCATAGTCTTTGGGGACGTGATTCGAACATACCCTACACGTGCAATCGTGGCAAGGATAGACCGGGCATTGACTGCAGCAATCGGGGCAGACGAAACTGAAGCATTGAGTGCACCGGATGAACGTAGGCTCATCCATACCATGTTCGCCAACCAACGAGTCTATGCTGCAAGCTAACTGGCAGATTTGATCCTCATCATATTTCAAGTTGGCCTGATCCTCTATTTCCGTCATACCGATGATGGCCTTCATCAGGACACAGCAGGGAGCGTTGCATACTGCACATTTACCTTGACAGTTGGTACAGAAGAGATTCTTTGCATTCCATTTGCGCCCGTGATTGGGGTGCTTGGGGCGCAGATCACTCTCGGCGTAAAGAACAACCTCGGTGCCAGTGTTCTTGCGCAACTCATCGACCTGAATATTCGAGCGTTAGCAAAATCCAATTGAAGAGAAGACAGTAGGTTAGGGCACCCTGCAAGTTTTGATATCCTCGTGCCCCTTGGGCTGGCGAGCGTCTGCCTCCTTACGCGCAGCTTCATCTTTACGAGTAGCTTGCTCATGACGAGTAGCCTCGTCGATTTCAGAGATCGCCTGGTTTATGTCCTGGCAAATGGTGGAAACCCCTTTTATAGTGCTATGATCAGAGCTGTCATCCGCGATAGCCGTAGCCTCAACTTTTACTTCGCCGTTGTTGATTACTTGCTCGGAATTACTCTGACCTGAGGTCTGCTCAGTGCCCTTGCCAGCTTTGGTCTTGACAATGTTCTCTCCATGGAAGTCTTCGAAGAAAAACACTTTTCCCACCTCCTCTGCTTCCTCTTGCATTTCCTCGTCCGGCTCCGTCTCGGGCCATACAGTCCTGGAGCTGTCCGAATGGTAAATTCCCTTGCTGGATTCGCCGCCGAAAGCATCCTGAAGGTAAGACGCGCGAAATTGTTTCGCCTTAGTATGGCCATCAGTGAATAGGGACGGCCCTCCCTGTGGATAAATTGGCTCAGGAGCATCGGGTAACCTATACATTGATTTAGGTTTGCTACTGGCCGGCTTTGGAGATTTCTGGCTCGTCACGCCAGCTTTGATGGACGCTTTGATTGTGTCCGCAGTCAGTACGTTCTTCCGAGTCGTTCGCTTGGCCGAAGGGGTCGACCATGGACTAGAGTCCGCGTCGCGAGTAGAGAATTTGTAACGTCCGCTAAGTTTACTTGCCTCAGCATCATATAGGACTTTGCTTCCCTGGCGAGGGAATGATTCGTTGGTGGTTGGAGACTCTTTGATAGTAGCCAACAAACGCTTACGCTCTCTTGACTTAGACTGAGACAACATGGAGTGGGTAGATGCGTTCGGAGTCATGGTCAGGTCGGAAGTCTCCTTACTGAAAGCTGAAGATACCTCACGACGTAGAGTGCTAACGGGAGATTCCACCTGAAATCCTGTGTAGCTCGGACTGACAACTCCCTTTTCGTAGGCAGGATCAGTCTTTGCCAAAGCTCGAAGAGAGAACTCATCGTTTTTATCATTGCTGCCGGACTTATCGGCGAGCTCTCGTTGTCTATCTTGATCAAGGCGAAAGCGAGTCATCAGCTGACGAGACATAGCAAAGGGCGTCCATACTTGGGTAGTCTTTGCGGTCTCTTTTGTAGGTTTGGTCTCCTCGAATGGATCAGTCATGGCGCGACGCAGGGGTGGCATCTCAGTGCTTCCGTCACCAACATTCTCGATCGCGTTGCTTTCGCGGAAGCCCAACGGTTTCGATCCCGTAGCTTGCGCAGTGGTTTTGATCCTAGGATACATGTCGTCTTTATGCCCACCTTCAAGGTGTTGCCCGTTCTTTGTGGTTGGAGATGCGGCTGAGGTACCAGTTTTCCCCTTCAGCGGACTGATTTCCTCGAGAGGATTAGTCTTAAGCATATCCAAGAAAGATGTCTCACGATCTTTGTCATCAGGGGAATTGGTATCACGGATCTTCAGGGGCTTAGGTAGAAGTTCTTGGTCTGTGTGCTTTTTGTCAGGAGGCGAGTAACGGGTGCGAGCTCCATCATTGGGAAGCGGAGGAGTTGAAAGTGCATCCAAGCTGTGGCCTGTAGTCGCTGATTGTGTTAGCTCCTAATTTTAGATGAAGACTTGAACGTATTCCTACCGCTCTGTAACATCTGATCAAGATTGTTGTCCCCGTTAGCAACGTTTTCTGGAGCTCTGGGGGCTGCAAGCGAAGATGAAAGCTCCTGGGCGTTGCTGCCAGCGTTTTCGTCCTAGATCACCGAGTGTTGAGTTTCAAGATCACCACTGACCAAAGTAAGGTAGGAGCACATACATTGCCAGCACGTTTGAGCGCTTTACGAGCAAATGCGTAGCCAGACATGATGCCGAGAGCAGCAGAGACCTTGGTAGCAACGGTGGAGGCAGCAAATCTCGTGCGAGCACGCGTGAGCAGGTCGTGAAGAGCCATAACTGAAAGATCACCCCAACCAGTTAGCCGCGAATGCTAGCGCTATCGCCTATACCCGCCACTAAGGGCATCAGCGATATGGAAGGGATATGGGAATGTTTGGTACCTTAGCAAAGAAGATGTTTTGAACAGATGAGGGTGTAAGAAACTTCGTTTCGTTGTTGAAGATTTATCACACTTTTTGCCACTAAGGAGGGTGTGTTGGGTTAAAATACGTCGTATTAAAATAACCCGGTCGGGATTGGCGACGGCCAGGACACCTTTGGCAGAGGGTAAGCAGTAGAACGTGATTGGCAAATACTTTGACCATCATGAATACATCAGGACTAGGACTGCAATAGGAAATCTTACCCTATCTAATTTAGGTGGAGCTTGGATGACTTACACTAAAGGTAAGACAGCTACCGTTCAGGGAAAGCATATTCCCACCGTATTCAGACACAGCTCTTCACATGTGGTCTTAGTATGCTGAAAACTAGCTGATGGTCAATGGCCTATAAAACTGCATATCACAATAAATCTCCATGTAGGACGATCGTAAATCACTTAAGATTACTGATACCAAACTTGTTTCTTTCCCACAATAGCTGACGGGAAGAGAGTTCTTCGGCAGAAACTTCGAGAGTTCCTCGTACTGTGCATCGATTGAGAGCGATAAATGCGGTACCTAGGGAGCACCTTTCACAGTAGCAACAGTCGGAGTCCAACGTCAGGTATCCGTTAGTCTTGAGAGGCTCTCGACAAGTAATCAATAGGAAAATTGGCAGAACGAAGAAAGATGACAACAGAGTTCTGTTACGCTTAAGTATTGGAAAGTTGCAGAGGGAAAAGATACTCCTCGATACCTAGGTAAAGAATCATATGTCTACCTGGAGCCTCTCTATCCACCATAAGCATAGTTCCGTCACGCCTGTACCCCTCTTCCTGACATTCCACAGCCTTCAACGCCATCAAGCCTTTGCGTATGTGCGCGTCCATTCTCGGGCAGTTTGTATTGCAGCCTGTTCATCCTCTTTCCATCTCTGAGCAACATCATTTGCTAGGGGATCGTCTGGGTTCGGAGCTCCCAGAAGTGCCTGTATTGAAAGGAGTATCGTACGAATTTGGAGTGCTGGAGACCAATTGCCTACTACCATGAGTATGTGGGAAGAAATGGCGGGAGAACTCATATGTACTTTTGAGCACATCCAAGCATATTCGACCAAGCTTATCGATATTGGGGTGGTAGATTTTAGTAAGAAATCTTATCTTTGGTGGCGTCATGGGATAATCGTCTGGGAGGAAGAGCTCGAGTTTAAAAACGCCAGCTATTTGTGGATTAGCTGAGTCTAAATTTCGCGAGAAAGAAAAAAATGAGACTGACATTCATAAGGCGACTGAGAAGGACCATGTATCTTTACGTCAAAATATCGCAGGTTATCCTCATGAGGAACAGCACTGATGCCTGGAACTCTGGCAAATACAGCATATGGTCAGAATGGCGGCCTTCATCCTGATATACCGTGTTGCAGTTTAGAGAGAACCTACGGTTCGGCCATTAGACGTTCAGTCTCCTTCACGATTCTCTTCGGTAAGGCAGCCATACCGGCCGAGATCATTCGAGAGCTTTTCTGTTATTGATACTGTCACAGCAAGTCGCTAGTAGCGCTTCGTTACGCTTGAATCTGTTCAAGGTGTTGCTTGATCTAGAAATCGCGGGGTTTCGTCGAGGAGCGAAGGGCAAGGCAATACTGTCGTTTAAGAAAGATTGTCACTGCATATGGAGGTAGCAAGCAAGACTGTGCGGAGTAATGTAACGCCCGGCGGAGAATATAGTAAATGACAACAGTATGGAGCAAATGCTGGGAAGCAAGAGTGTGCTTGCGTTCAAACTTGCTGTGACGCAGACCTTGGGGGAGGTTTGAACGCCAAGCTAAAATAGGACTAGCTTTATTAGAGCATACTTCGACGCCAGGCGCGAGATCATCTACCTTATCAGGCTACTTGTCTCTGCACATAAATGAGCCATATTCACTAACGTTTCATCATGCTTTGATGCACAGCAGCAATGTGGTGAAGAGGTAATGTTTTTACGAGTCAGCATTTTGACACGGAAATTCACTTAATCACTTCAACAGCCAAACTCGCCTGCCAACGAGTCTGTCCCGATCGATAACAAACAGTGGATGTCGATCGTTATCGGCATTTGTTCTCTCGTGTTTCGATTGTTTGATAAAAAGATTGTAGTTATGGAGTCGTGATATATCGAGAAAGGAGAAGGTGCAGAAGATGATACTTGAGCACCATGCGTCTTCATTATCCTATCATCAATCGCATTCGGTCGGCTGTCAGACGATCATGACCTTGAGGTAGTAAACATGGCTGGAAGTGAAGAGCTGAAGAGCTTGGCTTCCGCATTCGACAGCCCGACCTTTGGGAAGGACGGCTCATTTCGCCTCGACGAGCCTGTCGGATCTGCCTCCATATCACCATGTGGTAGAGATGTAGTTTTGGCTTCGTACGTATCAAAACGTTGACGGAGTTCGGTGCTTATAAGCAGCAGGCGCCAGGGTCTGCATATCATCGACCTCGACTCTCCTTACTCACCTCCTAGGCATCTCCCCCATCGAACACCATGGGAGGTAGCTGATGTCCAATGGTCACCGTTTGCATCTCGAGACTATTGGGTGGTAAGTACATCGAACCAGAAAGCCCTTGTCTGGAATCTTGCAATGATATCCTCGCAAGCATCCATTGAGCACGTTCTACATGCGCATACTCGAGCCATTACAGATATAAATTTTTCGGCACATCATCCTGATGTCCTCGCCACTTGTGCTGTTGATAGTTTTGTACATTGTTGGGATCTACGTCATCCGGCTAGACCTGCTGTGACCTTCTGTGACTGGTTCGCGGGTGCAACTCAAGTGAAGTGGAATCGCCAAGAATCCCATATCTTGGCATCATCTCACAACAAGTTCCTGCGAATCTGGGATGACCGGAAGGGGGCTTATCCATTAAAATCTATTGAAGCTCATGCCACGAAGATTTATGGGGTTGATTGGAATAGGACAGCAACAAACAATCTGATAACTTGCTCGTTGGACAGGACCATCAAATTTTGGGATTACACGAAGCACGATGACAAGCCAGACCGAACAATTGCCACCCCGTTCCCAGTCTGGCGAGCACGGTACACGCCGTTCGGATCGGGTCTTTTGGCTATGCCTCAGCGTGGAGACCATGATTTACATCTTTATGACTACGGTCTAGACGAGGGTGTAGGAACAAAGAGTCCGATGTCGCCAACATCAGTGTATCAGTTTTCGGGCCACAACGATCAAGTGAAAGAGTTTCTGTGGCGGTTCAGGGGCACTATAGGTGACGATATTGACAACCGCGAATTCCAGCTCGTATCCTGGGGTACCGACCGTAATTTGCGTCTACATCGTGTTGGTGATGATGTACTAGACAGTGTTGGCTACAGGCAAGGCATGAAAGTAAAAACGAAATTGAATTTTACGCGCAGGAATGCAACGTACAAGAGTTTTCGAGACAGGCCCGAAAGTTTCGACACTAAGACTCGGAAAATCTCCTCAGTAGCTGGTATGTTTGATCTCGACGAGGGGGTAGATCCTGGATATAGTGGTGGGCTCTCTTTCGGCATGACTCAAGCGGCCATGCCCACAAGGGTTGGCTGGGGAAATGAGGGTTTCATACGCTCAGTGGCTGGGAAGAAGGTAAAAGCTTCTGGTGAGATGGACGCCATATCTTGGATGAGAGGTGTCAGGATTGGAAAACGTGATACAACACCCTCAGGTATGGATCAGAGCCTCGCATCAATATTATCTCCCGAATTAAAGGCCGACAAATCTTGGGATACTTTTGAGTCACTCGGCGAGGAGATATCGCACTTAGGCGATAAGTTTGGAAAAGTCGGTTTTGAAAAGGTATTGTACTCTGTCCGCTTTGGATGTTCCACACAGATACCCGCTAACGTTCTCAAGATTGACATGCAAACCCGGACTGTAATCGTTTCGTTCTCTGGGCCATGGGGGTCTGATAGTAGTAACATTCATATGAAGTGTCGAGTTGAGTTCCCTGCCAAATATCCCAGTGCAGCGGCGCCCAAGTTTGAATTTGAGCATACAACGTTGATCAGTGATGAGTCTCTTACTCACATATGCGCTGGAGTCGAGATGATTGCAGAAAGGTATATGATCCAACAGAAAAGCTCGCTAGAAGCTTCTCTCCGATACTTGTTAGGTGAGCAAGATTTGGAAGAGAGCTTAGGCTGGCTGGAACAGCGGCGAGAAAGTAACAACATGGACTTGGTGCAGGATCCCACTCTGAGCTCAAGCGACGAAGACGAAGAGCTTGGTGGAACCACACGCCTACGAATTCAAGCACTAGACATGAGTGATGGCACAATTGCCGTGTCGAACGCTCAATATAACGTTCCATTACCGAAAGCTTGCGGCGCAATGTGGGCTGATGATGGACGTTTGATCTGTTTCTTCCCGCCTAAAGAGGACAAAACACATTCTTTGCTCGATTCTTTGAGTTTGAGGACTAGTGATCGGTCATCAAAAAGTCGCAAGACCATCTTCGAGGGTTTCGGCCGCCTGCATAATGGATCGATTATACCAAAAAGATTGACATCGCCACTCAAGACTTTGAAAGACGGTGGTTCTGATTCTTCGACATCCTCATCTGGATCGTCGTCTTCCTCGGAAGGAGACGGCGTGCTTCGCCACCACTTTCCTCCGTCTATGGCTTGGCGTGGCAGTCTGGCTGAGACACAGGACGTGCTTTCTGTGGATGACTCTCATAAGTCTAGTGGAGGAGCTGGTTTTACTACGTCAGCAATTTCCACAACGAATAATTACATCGCTATCCACGATTGCAGCAATCTTCTTCCTTCCAAAAGGTCCCTCGCGCACAGTTACGTGGTAAGTGGAGTAGGATCAGATTGCTGCGAAGTCAATGCTCGGGTCGCCGAAGAGAGTGGTGATTCAGATCTCGCCGCTATCTGGCTTCTTCTTCAATTGCTGTTGAAGAACGAAGTTCCCCTGGAGATGATGCAGCATCCTTTCCTCAAAGACAATGCTGAACTTATCGTTGTCGTCGCACATCGGATAGTATCTCCTCTTAAATCTAGGGATAGTGCGGTAGATTTGACGTTCGACTTGGCTGAGGAGAACATGCGGAGGAACACCAGAGGCAGTATCAAATGGGGCAATCATCCTTTCGGAAGACGTTGGCTTATTGATTCACTGTAAGCCCTGCAAGCCGTCAAAGTTTTGACTCTATTTACTAACTGTATGGTAGTTTCCAGCACTTTGAGCGGCTTGCAGACATACAGATGCTGGCAATGCTATCATGTGTACTTAGCGAACCCCTCTTGGCGAAATGCTTTATGACTGTGGTTGAGACGGACAATGAGCAGTTGCAAAGCCGAATTAAAAGAAGTTCTTCGCATTTGGTAGGGGATTGGAACGATACCTTGGTCGGCTATTTTCCTTCCTTCGAAGTGGCAAAAAATCTGCTTCGACCCGTAACACCAATGCTTTCTGATTCGCATAAGCGAGTTAGCGGCCCGCACTCTACATCTTCTTCTGTCGGTGCCACAATAAGTGATCCCATGACACCTTTCTCAACCGGCGCCACACCCCCGAACGTTCACCGTCCTCCAGCTACAAGCTTCGAAAGGACCGATCCGCTGGGGTCTACTATACCAATTTCCCCCGAATATCATCGAAACACATATCGTTCAAGCTCAAACCTCGCGAGTACTTTTGCTGCATCCTTCTCGCGTCCTTTCTCTTTCAGTGCGTCGGTGTCGTCATCACCTCCGGCTACCTATCCCAGAAAACGTTTAAGCCCTGCAGGAAGCTATATTGGAGCTCCACCTACTGGCGTAACCTGGGGTGCAACAAGTTTCTTCACTAAATCATCGACCACCGCCGAAGACCCCAAATATGTATACTCACTCTCAGTCTCTGATACCGAGGAGGGTATCGCCATCCCTAAAGTATCTGTGTTCACCACAAAACTGAAGAATCAAGACCAATTTGGCAACGAAGGCTACGCTGATAGGTCGTTACTAGATCCTGCTCAATCGTGGCGGTATCACGCATACCGAGAACTGTACGCGCACATGCTCATCGTATGGGAAATGCCTCTTGCCAGATGCGAGTTGCTTAAATACAACGACCAACCACCTTCTGTACCAGGCTACCCCCCGAAACTCGTCCCCGGATTTTCATCCTCGATTGCAATTGGCAGTTCTAATATGGAATCCCTGAGTGCCGACGAAGAAACAGGCGCCAGGCTAGGCTTCGTAACCTGTCACACGACTTTCGCTTCGCAGGTTTCCCAGCACCATAAAGATCAGCGGTTTGCATCTTGTACAGGTCCAGAGAGTTCTCTGATCTGTCTTCTATGTGCTGAAATTATTCGTGGTCTTTCTTCCCCTTGTCTCGCTTGTGGTCATGTTCTCCATGCTTCATGCCGCTCTATCATGCTTTCCCAGGTTACAACAGCCACTGAAGATGGCCTATGTATTTCAGGCTGTGGCTGTCGTTGCGCCGACCATATTATTGTGGAGGTAGAAGCACCTCTGGTATCTCAAATTAGCCCATCTCCAACCTTCGTTGGAGATACGTCAATCGAGCAAGCCCAATACATATCGCAAGGAGAAGCTCAAATCGAGGAAGATACATGGGAAGATATTGCGCGGGAACATGTTGCATATGAGAGTCTAGCGCGGGTCAGGGAGAGATATATTACACCAAAGCCAAGCCAAATCTGGAGAGGAGGAGATGAGAGAAAAGATGCAAGACTAGCGGCCAAAAGGAAAGAATCGTACTAATAAGTCTGAGCTGTTGGTACGGCGACTTGTTCATTCTCGGATCTGTGAAGCTAGATAACTACCATGTCGACTTACTCGTTGAAGGAGCCCTATCCATGGCATCGCTCTCCTGAGATAATGGTTGCGTACTCTGTTGTCATCTACGTCTCACTTTGGGAGATAAGGATGACTCTCGTATAGGTCTATAGTGGTACGATTCGATCCGCATCGAGGAAGATATATCACAATCATCTAGAATTACGGTGTTGGGCCGGACTCTTCTACCATGCCGACAGACTCTTTATATTAAGAAGGTTATTAAAATGTCGTCGCTGCAAGTTACCTTGAGGTTGTGTGGTTGTGTACCTCCGTATTTATCTCAAACCAGTGGGTATAATGTGGAAATATTATCTGAGTCAGTAAGAACCATTGCTCTCGGGAGCTTCACCGTTGATGAACAAGAGCAGATTCTGGAAAGCTTGCTCTACAGCTTGGTCACGGTGAATCACTGTAGTCGGTAGGGGGTCAAGGAGAACTTTATCATCCTAGGATGACCAACAGCATCCTATCCCTTGAGAGAACATCCAAACCACATTAGCCTGCACATTTTGCGATCTTTTCTCCCAGCTCTGAGAAATCCCCGAACACATCAAACCTGCATTCTTCTTAGACCGCGGTTCCTATCATGCTATATAAGGATCCCTTGCGGCAGACTCACCTCTTCATCTGTGCGTCTTTCAACCCTTTGTGGTAAATTGCAAAACCGTTAACCACGACTTCCTCCGTTTCCGGATCGTTTTTTACCGTATATGTGATTGTTGACTCTTGGTATATCCGATCTTGAAGCACATCGACGCGACCTAGACTATCTTGCCTATTAGTACGGCACTCAGAGACAAAGTCAAGGGAACTGGAAGACAAATGCGAGACGGTCGCGCAAAGTCACATCTAAGGATCTCTAGTGGTGCCTCCTGCGGACTTACACATGCTTCATGCTTGCCAGTACAGAACATTGTCGAGTCATGGTTTCGAGGATAGCCTCTCGTCCCTTCACTGGTGTATTGCTGGCGAAATACTGCACTGCATCAAAAGTATAGAAGGTTGTTATCCATGGTTCGGGATCAAGGGCATCGCCGGCTCGGTGGAACTGAATGTCCGACCACGGTCAGCAACGAATGTTTTGTTCGAAAAAGAGCAGAAAAGACCTCCTTGAGCCAGGCCATAGTGTTAGCAATATCCAATTCTGAAACACTCATTTTGGGAGAGTAGGCGATGAGAAGCAGGTAAAAGCCTGTTGCGATGCAGACGTGTGAAACGAGGCAGCAAACAAGAGCTAATGTAAGAGGTAGCTAAGTCATGTCAAGGTACGATGAGAGGCTACGATAAAGCATCAGGTGGGGGAAAAGTTGTCGAATGCTTTGTAATGAGACTTTACATTATTAATCTGTTGTCGTTAGTAAGCGGTTGTGCGACCCTGATGCCATACCAGTTCTCTTTCGTGAGCATGTTCTAATCAATTTTTCCAATTTCTACAACAATCGTGTAGTTGCCTCGACAGAGTCGCTCAACAGCATCAAAGCATCTAGCGAAGACCCCACAGATGAGCCGTAACCTCTATGTCGCTTCTCTCCTGGGCCTACTGGTAATACCAGAGCGATAATAGTCTACGCGCCAAGCATGGGCATGAGCTAGCCAAATCAAAAGGTGTCCTGGCACAATCCAACATCGTTGAGATGGCATCTGCCAATCGCCCATGGAGTCTTTCAAATGCTCGAGACATGGCGTCCTTTCCTCCTTTGCCGGTACGGAATTTGCTGGGTGAGGATCATGGCTGGAATTACCTTAGCCAGCCAATCGCTTAAAATGGAAATTATACCAGCCTGGATGGCCCCGTACAAATTTGACCCAGTCTGGATTGACAGAAGATGTTTGTTCCTGTGTTGCCACGTGTTTACTTGGTCAACATTGTCACATCAAATGTCTACCTAGTCATTGTTGCTGTGTCTTAGCCCTTGAGATCATTGTTTACTTTCATGTCCTATCACACTTCCACTATGTTTCTAGCTTCGATGGGTATAAAATTCTATCCTTTCTTTCAACGTATCCAATACGCAACGCTTTACCTTCACCCAAAAATCTGTTCAAGGCGGAACCTCACAACCATGCCTTCTTTCGGCAGGAAACCAAAGTCCGACCAGGGAGACAAGTGCTCACAAGACTCTCATTTGACATTTGATGACAAAGAGAAGCCCGTCTCTCCCTCTCGCTCCAAGCAAGAAGTTCAAACTGGTCAAGTCCGGCCCCGACCCATGAGATTCGCTCCATCAAGCGAGTGGAACGAGCGCCAAAAGCTACTCGATCATTCCAGGCGCTCTCTATCGGGGAGGACGAGCTCATGGTCGACAAGTGCGGCTACTGTAACAACTACTGCAGACGACTGCCTAATGGGCAAGACTACTGTGATTATTGTACTAAGAATGGATTTCTGTAAAGGGACTATCCCTCTGAGAAAGATCCTTTGAGAAACAGGTGGGAAGTGTATGTTCGCTTAGCACCATGTTTTCAATTTCTTCTTCCTTTCATGATCCTGTTCCTTCTTCATTCTTGACATACAAAGACATTGTTCATAAGGACCGTTGTTCTTAGTTTCCCACGTTGAATCGTTTTCCGCTCCTTTGATATACCAAGCCTATTATTCAATGTAAGCGCACAATCTTGTTGTTACGCTTCTCCGAAAGAGTCTCTCTTTTTGCACTTTCCAGTGCATGCAAGTGCTCCATCTCGTCATCACGCTTCTCGACACTCTTCCTTTATACTTTCTATATCCCCCAACCCCATCCCCAGAACCTACCTCGAGCAATCCCACCGACCGCCCGGCCCTGCCAACCCCACCACCATGTTCTCTCCCTGCGCCTTCCTCTCCATCTCCCTCACCCCCGCCTCCTGCACCCCCTTCAAACTCACCTTCCACAGACGAAAACGCTCCGTTATCGACGACGACGACCACAAACCAACCACGGTGCATACATGCTCCATGTCCCTTACGCCCGGTTCCTGCTCGCCTTTCAAACTCAAATTCCGCAAGGGAAAGGCATCAGCTGGTGGGGATGATGACGACGATGGCGATGAGGTGGTGATTATGGTGCATAGGTGCGCGCATTGTGGGGGTAGGGGGAGGGGGCTTAGGGGCGGGAAAAGCGTTTGTCGGGATTGTGGGTGGGAGACGGGGGACGGGAGGGCTGCTACTGTGTAGTGGGATGTGGTCGTTCCCGGGGGGGCGTTTTTCCGGTGTGTTGGCTGGGCTTTGTTCAAAGTGACGGTTTTGGGGTGTTGTTATGTTGTTGGAGAAGGTCGTTCGTCTCCTGAGTTTTGATATCACGCTCTTATTCAAGGAAGCTTGTTGCTTATTTTCTCCATCCATCATACCGTCCCTCCCTTACCCAAAAACCCCTTCCTCCCAGAAACTTCTCCACCAATCCTGCAAGCCCCCCAAACACCCATAACCACTTCACCAACCACTGCCACAACCATCCCATCATGTTTCCCTACTCTCTCCACCCCTCCCCCCTACCCTCTTCTCCCCCTCACACACCTCAAACACCAGAAAAACGCACCCCTCGAAAACGAAAGAAAAAATCAACCTCTTCTACAACCCCCCCCCCCCCCCCCCCCCCCCCCCCCCCCCCCCCCCCCCCCCCCCCCCCCCTCCCCCCCCCCGCCGGGGAAGACTACCTCGCCACCCTTTTTCCGGCAACTGAGATTAGCAAGCCACGCGCCAAATGCGTGTACTGTGGGGCGAGTTGTTTGCTTGTTGCTAGAGAAGGAGATGGGTGTGTCGGGTGTAGGTGGGGAGGGGGTGGTGATGAGGGGGGCTGGTTGGTGGGGGGTTGTAGGTTGTGAAGAGGGAGGTTGCTTTGAGGGTTTACAGGCACGGTTGGGGAGGAGGGTTGGCAGCGCGAGTTTCGGTTGTTCTTTCTCTGTCGATACAGGGATTTGGATTTGGATTTGGTGTGTGGGGGTTCTTTGTTCATGATAATAAAAATGTCGTTCATTGTCTGGTTGTGCTGAAACAGCTGAATACCATTGTTTCGACGCTCGATGCCTTGTCTTACCTCGTCTTACTATTGCATTTCTGCGTCGAACTCCCGCTTCCTCTTCTCTAACGTCCCAACCGTTTCAAAGCTTCAACCCCGTTGAGGTAGTATTTCAATCCCATCTATCCTTTCTGTTTCTCAAATCTCCAAATCCTCCAATCCAACCCATATCCACCTCCCACCTCTCAACCACCGAACTCGCATCGGCCTTCAACCCCAACCAAACATGCCCCTCCAACATTTCTACGAAGAAACCATCGCCTACCTCCTCGCAGGTTCCATCCCCTTCTGCTTCGTGCCTCATCGCGAGCGCGAGCCTGAGCAGAAAGCCGAGCAGAAACAGCCTGAGCAGAAGGCCGGGGAACAACAGCCCGAGCCTAGGCCCGAGCCAAAAGCCGAGAAATCTGCGGGTGATAGCGAGGGAAAGGAGGGTTGTGCGAGTGAGGTATTGTTCGAACAGCCAGGACAGGAAGGGTTTCCAAGGGAGGAAGATCTATTCAAACAACCAACCCACCCGCCTTCTCGTGCTCCCTCCTTCTCCCCCAGCAATGCATCCCCAAGCCCATACCAACAAGCCCCCGATTCCGCGTCAATCGCCTCCACCGAAACCCTCGTAGACGATGCCGAGACTCTCGTCAACGAAGACCAAATCGTCCTCGACGAAGCAGACCTAGCCTTCCTGCTCCGCCCCGGCCGCTGGGAAAAGGCCGCGTGGTGGGAACAGCGCAAGCTGCCGCGGTGGTGGTGGAAGAAGTCGGGACAGGGGAAGGGGGAGGCGTGGGGGGGCCAGGGGAAAGTGGAGAAGTGTGGGAGGTGTGGGGGGAAGTGTAGGCGGCTGAGGGTGGGGAAGGAGAAGACGGTGGTGGAGATTTGTGATTTGTGTGGGGAGGGGAGGGTAGTCTGAGAAATGTGGTTTATTGAGGGTTGCGGAGATAAGGTTTGTGAAGAAGGGAAGCTGGATGGTTTGGATAATGGAGATAAATATAATAAGAAATGTGCGGACTATTGTTGTTCGAATCTTTGATGAAGAGCTTCTCTGTGCCTTGCAAGTTCGGTTCCTGCGGACCAAGAATAGTCGGAGATTCAAACTGCATTTTAGCATAAAACACTGACCGTGCTAATTCTGAAACCCCACCCAACGTTCTTACTCCGCAAGCAGCACCCTTGCCGCTTCAATCTCCTCATCCGTTGGCATATTCACAATCATAAGGTACAGGACATCCTACAACCAGCGTGTTAGCCCGAATCTCTCCAGTCTGCAGACTAGCCTCGAAATTTCCACTTACTTGCTGCAGCAGCCGCTTCTTCAGGCCCCCCTTTCGCTCCCTTCGAGGTCTCCTTCCTCGCTCCTCTCGGCGGGATCTCCGCCGTTCTCTTCCACCTACCAGGGCTCCGCCTGTGACTAGTGATACGAGCGAGCCGCTTGAAGCTGGGTGGCTGGGGTCGCTGTAGCGGGATGCAAATGTAGTTCCGCTTTGATCGGCTGCAAGAGTGGAGTTGGGATTTTCTTTGGCCTGTATTTATCAGTATTCATGTGTATGCTTTGCTTGTAGGAAAAGAATTGGGCTCACATAGCTTGCCTGGGCCCGGCGGTCAAGGTAATTCGCTACAAATTTGGAGCTGTTTTTGAACTGGGACTGCTTCTTCCCTTCTTGATCCGCAGAGGCCGCTGCTGCATCCAGCGCTGGGAAGGTTAATGGTGCGGATTCTGGCATTTCTAACTCTCCGTAGGTTTTGGCGCTTGATAGCTTGAGACCCTTGAGCTGCTCGCGAACTTTTGAATCCGATGGGGTAATCGATTTGGCGATGGTCTTGGAGATGTCGACTTGCTCGTGGCTGGCTTTTTGCTCGGGTTTGTAGGTCATGATTAAACAAAATAGACCGTGTGGGCGGAACAGCTTGTCGTTCATTTGGTCTAGGAATGAATTCGTCCTTAAGTCGAATCACTGATTGATACGAAATTATAATGTCCGAAGAATAGCTCAGCTCACCTTTGCCTGATTTGTACCCCTTTGGCGATGCCCACAGTCACCTGCACAAGAGCTGCAGTGACTTGCGCCGCTATCTCCGGAACAAAACCCACACCTACAGCTGCAATATTTATCACAGTGTATACTGGTGACGCCTACAGATCACCTGCAATTAATGGACGTCTCAGACGGGTAAATCCAGACGGATTGTAGTTTACCTGGCTTGCCTTATGAAAAGACTTCAAAAAATCCAAAAACGTAGCTTGGTCAATACCACAATCCATGAGCACTGGAGCATAAGCGCGAACGAAGCCGCGGCTTTTATCCTTTGGTCTGCGCTGTGGGATGATCACAGGGCAAGGTAGCCGTCCTTTGGCGGTGGTATACGGTGGCGGATGCTGTACAAGAAACGACTGCACGAGCTCACCAGCACCGGCCTGGCGCTCGCTAGATTCGTTCTCCTCATCAGCATAACCATTCCCGGCCTCATCGAGCTCCCAGTCCGCTTCATCAAGTTCACTGAAATCTGAATTCGAGCCTTCGTCTTCGGAATGGCCGATTTTGCGGTCAGCTGGGACAGCTTGTCCCTTGGCAATGAGTTCGTCAGCGCGTTCTTCTGGTAGGTCGACGTATGGAGGAGGAGCGTCGTCGACCGTCCTGCGGCTGCTGGATGCTCCGGAAGGCGATGACGATCTTCGTGCTGCAATTGCTTCTGCAGCGAGACCAATTCCGGAGCCGATGAGTTTGACGAGTTTGCCCATGATATCAATAACGATATTGTTGTAGACTATGGAAATGATGGGCTTGTTTCATTAATATCTACAGCAGATGCTCTGAGGGTTGATTTAGGAATGTCTGAAGGGCTGGGAAGACATGTCAGTATATAAGTCAGTGGAATATGCGCCGTACAGGATTTTGTATGATGCTATCTATATATTATATTTGCGGAGTAGGGACCGAACTTGCTGCAGGCTGCTGACAGCGTCTCTGATTTGATTAGATTGCGCGAAGGTTACCAGATTAGGACTAGCACGCTTCGTTTCAGCCCTAGAGGCACTCTTCAACGGCGGCGTCTAATCCTAGCAGCGAGTATCTATGAGATGCAATTAATACCGAGCACTAGACTCGTTCATAACCAGACATTCGTTATGGGAAGAACACAGGATTGAGTGAAGGCAGAGCTCCTTCAAAGCAGAGACATCGCTCACTTTGTTCCAAACCCGATTGAAAACGTAGGCACGAATTGGGAGTTCTCGAATCAATGTTCCCAGCTCTGGCAAATTATCCAGTCCAAACTGCGAAATGCTCTCCACCGGTAGTCCTCTTAAGAGATCCCGAGATGGAATTCAAGCTCATGGGTACAGTTGTGCGAGACAAGAATCAGCTTGTTGTTGGGGTAATTCCATCAGCCAGAGTCGTTCAATGAATTATATAACCATTATTACCCAGTGGACTTTCTAACTAACCTCTCCGGTCGGATTACTACGCTTGACACCAAGTATCAATCTCTTTCCCCGTCACTGTCTCCGCAGCAACGCTCTAGTTGTTTGAAATGAACTATTAGTATTGTTGGCATCATCGGTTGCAGCGGATCGGATATGCAAATTCAAAGAGGTTCCTGGGGAAGGAAGCTGCAGTACACTTTACAGGGCCCATATTTGTTCATGATTTGGTCCAAATTCTTTACCTCGATCGTTGTAAGCGACGTTGTTGACACAACAAGCCGAAAGAGTGCGTCCAGAACAGGACGAGAGACCTAAGATGAGACAAGATCTAGAACGCTGTTAAGTTTGGCTAGAGATACGGGGATTGTCACTTGGATCGATTTGCGGGTAGGGTAAGGTTCTTCCGCAATTAAGCTTATGAGCAACCAGGAAGGTTCATGGGAATCAAAAAATGTCAGTAGGAGAGCTAAGTCCCTTGTTCAATTATTTAGCAGAAACTGTGAATTTGAAGAGCGTTAGATATGAACAGCATTATGTTGGGATCTTTGAATGAATAATAGCTGGTAGGGCATATGTCGAGATGAAAAGGTATTGCATTTCTAAGTCTAGGATTTAAAATCGAGGTATTGCATGCTTGTATGAGAGGAAACATCGAGGCAAGATTCTCCTATGAGCCCGTGGGTGGTATTGGCACCAAGACGTATCGGACATGTTCTGTTGGTTTTGTCGAGCTTGTCTAGGTCTTGCCTGGTTGGCTGGTTCAATCGCCTCCTGAATAGTGTAGACTCGTTTTGAGTGGCTTTGGGGAAATGTCTCTTCTTTCGAATTTGTTGGCTCCACTCCGCACGGATCCCTGGCTTTCCGTTCTTCCGAAGAGATTGTCTCGGTTTCGGCTGAAGAGAAGTTCTCGATGCCCGTCAGCTTCTCGGCCTTCCCTCATCCTTGGCGAGGGGCGTCTTTGCCGACCGACCCGGTTGTTTCTCTCTGCGGAGTTCGAGTAGGACGGAAAGCCGCGGTTCTCATGACCCTCCCTCATTTCTGGAAGGGAAGAGTTTACGTTCTGGGTAGTTCCGCTGGGTCCTCTAGCTGCAGGATCCAAGTAAGACGGAGAGCTAGACGGAACGCCGCGGTTCCCTGTCGCTCCAAAGAGACAGCCTCCGATCTGGGCGTGATCGAACTCTTCTCTGTTGTGGATGGTTCTGAAAAAGTCTCCATAATCTGACATGGGAATGCGTTCGGCATCTGCAATGGGAATGTCTTCGGAGCCAGACTCTTCTTCGGAGCCAGACTCTTCTTCGGCGCCGCGAGACACATCTTCGAATTGAGGCTTGTGGAGTTCCGTGTAGTAGTCAAGGATCGCACGAGCAGTTCGGATTATGTCGGAACGATGTCTTTCATTATCAAAGCGATCGGTAAGACAAAGGTGTTCCACCGGGATGCCAGCCTCAACCGCCATCTCTACAGCATCGCACACCTCATAGAAAGCCGAGATATCTTGCAACTCGGCGGCTTCGTTGTCCATTCCCAATCGAGCAGCAAGCGTTGCCTGAGCGAAGCATCGAACTAGCTTCTGAACACCCGTTCTTGCCAGCACAGCAGCAAGGGCCACTTGACGGAGAAAGCCCCATTCAAGTCTAAAATTGAATAGGAAGGAGGTAGCATAGGGTGCACTGAGTCGAATCGCTTCCGTTTTTGCTTCCTCGGCTCGGGCTCTGGTATGCAACGCCATGAGCTCCATTCGACTGGCTTCCATTTCCGCCGTGTTCGCTTCTATGCTGAGCTCGAGGGCGGCGACTGTCTTGATGAGAGCATACTCTGCCGCATCCTCAGGAACATTCGGGGTGGACGGCATCTTGTGTTTTGAGTTTCGTGGTATTGTGAGTTGAGTTTTTGACTGTCTGATGAGATGTTGTTCTGTGATTGCGGTGTGCAGATGCGTACCAAGTTGAAAGATCCGAGTCATTTTATACCCAGTCAGCCCGTCTCTGATAACACGATTGTTCAACATCTTCATCCGTTATATCTATGCAAATGGCAATGCGATTATTCAACGTCTTTGTCCTTTGGTCCCAGGAATACACAATTGTTTTAATATCTTGAAAGCATAATGCGATTGTTGACTTTGCAGCAAACTTCAAGACAGCAGCGTTTACGACAGGATTGGTCGTCTACAAGGATGTGCGTGGGCGAGCGATGGTTCGCAGGGACTGTAAATCGTTGTGTCTTATGCTCACATAACAACAACTCCATGAAATCCGCGGACAACCATTTCGTCAATCACAGATGAAGATGTGCAATTCAGAAGACCCGGTGCATATCTAAATGCTGAATAGTAGATCAGTGCTACGAGTTTTTTTGGCGGGGGTTGAAAACGATTCGTCGAGGGTAGAGGTAAGGCTTCGTATCTGCTGCTTGATCCCACGCATCGATGACTTCAACCAGATTTCCTTACCAGAAGAATCAAACCCATTATCGCTCTATCAATTGATGTGAGAAGGGTGGGATACTCTGGTGTTGTTCGATAAGCCCAGAATATGTTGGAATACGAGGTCATATAGGGGCATATTGATATTTTGGTTGTTGCTGTTAGGAGGCTATCTAAGAGGTGGAAGGTGAAAACTCATGGTCAACAAGCCTATAAGATCTGGACCTTTTGGTGCTATCTGTGACATTTCAGGAACAAAGGCGCAGAAAATACGTAAAAACGCTGCTATGTGCGTCTTTCTCCGAACTTGCCGACCGGAACTCGAAGTCTCCGAAAAGCTACGCGTGCCTCAGTTAATTAGACTTCAGATCACTGTTGGTATTATGGAAAAATATATTTACCTGCAGACATAAGTTTCTGCGCTTCAAGCAGCGCAAGGTTTTTCCATATGCATTCTCTCGAGCCGTACCCGAAAGGAGAAATACACTTGTCCATTTCTTTTGTTCTCTCGGTACTTTCAAGCCATCGCTCTGGCCGGAATGTGTCTGAATCTATCCCAAAGGTGCCCTGGTCACGGTTTGTAAGCCAAGGGTCGGCGGCGATCTCGGTGTCCCTCTGGAATCCAGGTGTTGTTGAGGTTCAAGCCGCCTTTGCGAACATAGCGCGGAAGGATTATCGGGGTGGGTGGAAACATGCGCAGCGTCTCTTTGACACAAGCTGTAAAGTAGGGTATGTTATTGGTTGCATTGAAAAGCCAGGGCAATGCCCGCTATCAGCCCAGTCATGATAGCCATGCTATGAAGAGCTGCGATAATGCCGTCAAGATCGCATTCTGCATCGACAAAACCAATCGAATGACCAAACGTGAAATGAGTCATAGTATCGATCAAAACCCACCTAGCAAATAGTTGGTTAATATTTTTCATTTCTATAGGGTTGTCGATCAACGGAACGATCTTATCAGGAGTCTCGACAAGTGTTCAGCGAAGGTATGCTCACCGAGCCCACTCGGCAAAATCCAAAACCTTACCAATTGAAGTAAATTTTAGCCGCTATTCATCGTTCAATTTTACTATTTGCTTGCTTGTTACCTCCTCATGCTCTCGGAAGTGCTTCATCGAAAAGTTTTGTATACAGAGATGCGAGTGTTAACACTCAATAATCGAATCAGAGGTGCAAGGCACCATTCGAGAGAACGCACGTACAGAGGGAGAGAAGACTCTGCGTTTGGGAACATGCTCGCTCTGTGTTAGAGTTTAAAACATCGAAGGTTGTTCCCCCATGACCGCCGGAGTATAGAAGTCTGTCTTGTGCACACTGTTGGGCCATTGAAGGACAACAAATTCGGAGCAAAGACGAATAAAAGGTCCTACTCCACGCTCTTTTAGCATGTTTTTCTTGACAATCGATGTTTACAAGCAGACCATATTTCTGACGCAGCTTCTTTGTTGCAGAAGGAACGTTTTTACTGGCAACAATGTAGAGCTTGTAAAAATCCGTTAAAACCCTCCCCAAAAGGACCAGGAAAATCGCGTAGAGGGTGAAGAATAGCTTACGGGCCTGTACTCCCAAGCTATCAAACATTTCTCTCTGCACTCAACGCTGGCGTCGCCTTGGTATGTTGACGTCTAGGCGCCATATTGCATCAGCGCTACACCTTCCCATCGATTCGTACAACCCTACCGTCCACCCCGTTCTCGCCAGCGGTATGTTTTGAAAGATAGCGATGTCTCTCGAGGCTTGGGTTATGTCCTAACGATCAATGGGCACCGGGCATTGTAAATTTTCCCCTCGACATAAGACACTTCTGCTGTCGCATGGGTGGTCTCCCGTAACCCGTGATCCCCCAGAATCGGCATAGGCTATCCTCACCACTGCCCACCGCTGTCGGCGTTCAAGAGCCACAGCCAGCAGTCCAGACGTAACAGTTCGCTGCAGCAATGGTCATAATTTCCCTTCCCCGATTCTCGGCCAAACCCTCGGTGTAGCCACCGGTGGCTAAATATCTTTCAAGAACCAGGTCGAGAAGGCCATGCTAGGGTTTTTCGATATACGCTCCCCAAGCGCTCGAGCACTCGCGGAACGCGGCAGGCTTGGTTGAGGTGGTTGCTACTGTGCCACCTAACCCACAGCCAACCCATTTAGTACCTCCCCCCCCCCACTCCCTCCCCATACCCTAAGGATTCCACGCACGACCCCCCGCGCCTTTTCACCACTCTACACTCCAACCCCTCTCTCCAGCGCTTCCCTTATATCGCCAACCATATCCCAACCCCAACCCCAGCTAAAAACCCATCCAGAACCATCAACTAAACCCTAAACACGAAGAAAGAAAAGCAAAACCTGTAGCCGTACCTTGACAGCCTTTACGACTGGTGCGTACACTAGCGCCAGAGAGCGGCATATGTAGAACACTTTGAAAAGGGGAAGGGGAGGGGCTATAGGCGGGTTTTTTTTTGGAACCAGGGGTTTGTAGATGTGTGTGGTGTGGATGGTGACGTTGTGTGTGTATGAGCAACTCTGATAACATGTCCGTTTGAATGGCTGGGTGTCGTAAGCATTGATACTCGTTGAACTGTTGGATTAGAGCAGGCGCGCGACGTTACAGTAACCCTACCTACGTATGCTTGGCCGAGCACGTGACCGTGGCCCATCTGATGTTTCCACAACGTTTCAATTCCCAAGGCTGTTCGCGACCTAGCGGATTATACAAGTGGCCTCACAACAATTTTCACTGAGCCTTGGTAATCCGCCTCGGGATAGAGTAATACTGGAGAATGGAATCTTTGTTAATTTACAAGCCTCCTAGCTTTGGGAGCTCGATGAGCACGACATCAGACAAAAGGGAAAAGTGCGTGTAGCACCGAGTAAGCAAGTAGGTATCATCTCTAAAGTAGTGCCCCAGCCAGCCCAAAGCTCTGAGCACCGAAACGCAAGTGCAAGACCCAAAGACAGCAAGACATATACACACACACACACCCCCACTCTCCGTCGCCAAAATGTACAGTCGACGTTGCTTCCGTCCGTTATATGGCGTAATTCTCCGTGTGGAGAAACACCTCCTCTCTCCCATTACTTCCACTTAGCACTTTCCGTTGCATCCTGGCCACGCAAGTCGCCACATCGACCCGCATGCTCGGCGGCCCGCAGACGAACACACAGGTCCTTTTGCCGCACTCCTTTTCGAATCCTCTGAGCATGTATGGAATGTCTGGTCTCCCATACTCCGTTCTCCAACCTTCCTTCTTCGTGCTCACCGATGGCATGAAGGCGAAGCGCATAAGGTTTTTCTGGAGCATGGTTGGTGTGGAAGGGAAACCAAAGTCGAAACTCTTCTGAGGTTCAGGATTCGTGGGTGGGATTGAGAGCTTGAAGGAAGGTTTGTTGCGAGTATGTGCTTTCTTTGGTGGAGGGAGAAAGGTGGGTTGTGGAAGGGCGGTGATACCGTCTTCGATTTCCGCGCGGAGTTCGCGTTCTTTTTCAGGGTCGCCGCCGGATTCGTCGCGGATAAGGGCGGAGTTACGTTTCGAAGCAATGCCTTGAAATACGTCGTTGATTTTGTGGTGCATGAGATCTGAGACGGGGCGGGAGGGGGAAGGCGGGGGTTGGCCGGCACCGGGCATGGTGCGTTTTGCGGCAGTGATAAAGAATTGGCAGTGGACTGTTTCCAAGGGGGCGAAATCACGGCAGATGCGGAGTTCTTCTTTGAACCATTCCATTGTTTCGGGCCGTTTGAGGGCCCACACAACGTGGACTTGTTTGGTGACGGCTTTGCCGTCACGCATTTTCTTGATGAGGTCGAGGAGTTGCGAGACGATGGCGGTGATGCCACTGCCGCCGGCAAAGAGGATTACGGTATCGAAGGATGCGAGGTCTCGCTGCATTCCGCCGTAAGGACCGTCAATGAAAGCTCGGTAGGTCTTCATTGGACCGTCATCAATGGCAGCGTTGAGCACTTTTCTGGTGAAGCCGCCAAAAGGTCGAAAAACCAGAGTCATATCCCGGTACTGCTCGCCATACTCGGATGGGAAGTCGTCGCTGCATAGTGATGCTATGGTGAACGGGTGATTCTCAAACACTGAGATGCCTGGCATTCTCAAGTACACGTATTGTCCGGGCCTCCACTTCATCTGAGTTGGGATAGTAACTTTTACGGCATTTTCCGGAAGGACAGTAACTGCCGACTCCTCACCAATGAGCCATGAAAATCGCCTCGGATTCGCCCAGTTGAGGAAGAAAAGTCGGACACAGTAAGACAGAAGCCAGATTGCTACGGTAGCGAATAGATAATTCCACGATGTCAGGTACTTATGGCAATGCCAGAACATCATCCCAACGAAGACGATAGAAACTGGCACATGCAAAGCAACAAAAAGCTCGTACATCCAGGCTCGCAGAAAGGGCAAAGAGTGCAAGCAGAGGAAGAGTAGAGGTACAAGAGCGGCGACACCGGTGCCATAGATGTAGTATTGGCCAGTGAAGAAACTTCTGAACACTGCAGGGCCTCCTTGATCCCACACTGGGGTGATATAGAACGGTATCGTATGTATCAAACTCAGGAAGAGACACAAATAGCCACCCCATCTATGCAAAACGTTGAGTCTCTCGTGGCCGATTCCAGTGAGCATGGTAATTAAATTCGCTTTCATGCTCAAGGCAACGATCCATGGCATCAACGCAACAGCAAGCATTCCAGCCCGGATCGCCAACGGTGGCGAACCAAAGGCAATACTCGCATAGTAAAACGGCTGTGGGATGAAGCAGTAGAGCGTCACAAAGACAAAGGCCGCAGAAACAATGGCCACGGCTCCTACAGACGGAAAGGCGATTTGGAGCTTCCATATTCGCAGAACTGGCAAAGGTCGGTAGCTGATGAATCGAATAGCAGCAATTGCTTTGTTCAAGGGCGAAAAGGACAGGACTGAAACTCCCTCTGCTGGAGCTTGAGGTAGTTCACCGTTGCCAGGAAAGAACTTCCGTGTTGAGCTCGCGGTCGGCAGGTTTGCCATTTCGTAGTCGCTATCTGGTGACGAGTCTTTCGATGACATAGCCACCTCTTCCTTGAATGTCGCCCTTCGTATTCTATCCGTTCCCCAATGATACCAATGTATGCAAAATGTTATAACCAGTAAGATGACGGAAAAGTAGACCCAGCCAAGTGCGTACTGTCCGGACTGTGACCATGGATCTTGCTTGCTTGCGGCGATAAGTCCAGGCGAGCTGCTGCTATTGACCGGGATCTTTATTCGTTTGACCAGGTAATTGTTTATCAGAACGAGCGAGTCATCTGTAGGTAGGAAAGGCATCGCAGTGATTTAGGACCTTTTCGGGCCCAACGAGTCGAATTTAGCAGATTCGCATCTGTTCATCCGCTGCCGCAGGGCATCCGTCGATGATGAAGCAATGCTAGCGACTTTGGTACTCTTGAACTCTGTCGCTGTAATCGGAGGAAGACACTGTCGTAGTTGATGCCAACGTTCGTTACTGGTGGCAAAGAAGTCCTACAGCTTGCGCCAGATATCGCCCAATCTCTAGAGGTGGCGGGAAACTCAAGTCCTGTAACTAATTGCTTCTATGTTGAAAACACCACGCTATGCCAATTGATCAGATGCGAAACAAGGAAGGATTCCAGATCCTCGATGGGGAGATAATAACGATTGTGGTGAGCAGAGGGCCGCCGGAAGGTCTCGGTGGGTTGGTCTCAGGTCAACAGATAAATGCGCAAGAGGTAGTTATCAGCGAATTCCCCGGGTTATCGATGGGGTATATGTTCCTTGCGTCGCAAAGCGGAGAAGCTCCACGTCTATGGGCCAACCGCCCACGCATCACATCGTAATTGGGCGCTTGCCACATGTGATGGTTACTACCAAGGTAATTGCGTGCCTGGGACAAGCTTCAACTCTAGCGGGGTACGCCATACCGTTCGTAGTATGTCGATGAAGAAGCTTATTGCTCCTGCGCGCACAATCGATGCTGTTCATTCCATCAAGACTTGGCTCACACCATAGAGAAGACCCCAGTGCATTATCGATATCGTACGGGGGACAACGTCGAATCACGATTGACGGGCACCAAAGCCGGGACGGTCGGAGTCTTCTAGGCTTTGCAGTAGGCGGGATGTGATTCGCCTGATGGGGGTCGTCCGGGCCGTGACAGAAGCAGGAGATATGCACGACGGCAGGGGTGGAGTCGAGTACTATGGTAGTCGACTTCGTTGCGGACCAGTGAGATGTGGGAAGCGACTCTTGGCACTCAGCTACGCGCTGAGAATTATGGGTTTTGCTGTTGGCACTTTTTCGCATCGCGATCACTTCCAACACTACAAACTCAACGAATGAACAAATTTCCAACTATGCTGACGGCCAAGACGCTCTCCATTGCGTAAGGTGGTAAGGTACTGTACTCGTACACTACTAACTGGTCTGGCCTCTCGAAGACATACCTTACATGCTACCTTCCAAAGCCCATCCGCCGTGCAGAACAGAATCAAATTCCCCACCAGATCACTATTCTACACCAGTGCTTTCCATCTAAAAGTCTCCCTAATCTATCTAGTCTAGGTAAAAGGAGGACCTTGAGCGCTTGGAGTGGGCATTATCAAGCTATTGAACAAGAGAATGCTGCTCAATGCGGCATGGGTACTATAAATCCTTACCGCTGAGCCGTGGAAAGGACCAAGGTTGAAAGAGCGCTTGCCAGACGCACCCCACGGTCATTATCTATTGCTATTTATCACCAGATGAATTAATTAATTAACAAACGGTCATGGCTTTTGAAGCGAAATCCTGCCGCGTCAAGGGTGTGCTGCAAGAGATAAGTTAAAAATATTGAGGCGCACGTACAGCCTCAGCTCCTGCGTTATGCTGGGTACCCACACAAAACATCGGGAAGTATATCATGCACAGGATCTCCCGGCTGTCTATGATTGCGGCAAGAGAGTCTAGATAGCTTGTTTCGCCGCGATTCAGCAGCTGCAGTTGCCATCCAGAACTAAGCTTTGACCTAGAAAGCGCTGTGGTAGAGTGATATAATGTATCTTAAGAAGTTATTGGAAATAGTAGTTCGCATGGGGTATCTTGTCTTGAAACGGCCCATTACCACCGGATTCACCCCCTTTAGGATTTGAACATGACAGAGGAAAAGATACCTTTCAATCGGACTGGCTTGCCTTTGCTCTCGTGAAGGTTCTTGCCGCACTGAAACTTCATCCTCCCAGTAAATCGACGGGTGGGCGCTCCACGGCAACATGCAGCCGCAAGATTAGATGCGATGTTGCATCAAGAGACCGGCGGAGATCCACATGAAACTGGGCCAGCAGATGAAATGCTGGTCTCCGCCGAACTGCGCACCATACAGCAGAAGTCGAAGAGAGTAAGATCGTAGCCAGGACACATGATGAATCGGTCTAGAGTACCTTGTCCGAACCAATTGTCTTTGCCTTTGTATGATTCCGTACCATCCTGACCCTCGCAGACGAACTCAGTTTGCATTGTGGAAGATTGTGAAGATTGTAGGAAGTAATCATGCAATAGTGAATTGAACGCTCGCTAGAAGGCGATCTCCCGCGATGACGCTCTAATCCATGCCATAACCCGATGTTCGATCAAACAAACCCAAAAAGTATTCGCTTCCAAACATTTTGCGCCCAGCAAGACCAGTCTCACCATGGCATCCTCTACATGGGCGGTATCCCAGATCTCCCAGCTCATCCCTCTTGATGAAGTTTCCCTAAATCAAATCCTCGACTACACAAACTCTTTACCTAAAGATGCCGCCGCCTCGCATCTCAAGGAATTGCTTGGTGACTCTCCAAAAGCCCTGGAATTCATAAGTTCCTTCAACTCTCGCCGCGAAACCCTGGGCCCTCCAGTCTCAGCACCAGAGAACTCTGAAGCCTTACGGAAGCCACGAAAAAAGAAAGCCCCTCTTAACAAACTGCCTCCTCCTCGAAGACCAGAAGACTATGGCAACACTGCTGGCGCGTACCACAAGAGAGACGAACAAGACTATATAGCCGGATCTCGTCGTCTGGAAAAGGGACCTCTCCTCGCAAATACCCTCGCCCTCTCAGACAAGCCAGATGCGCGCCAACTCCCCATTTCCATACCCAAACCTCCTCCTTCAGCATCCGGTCCACTAATCTCCGATTCACCCAATGTCCGCTCCAGTAATCGTTCTCACCCCTCATCTAGGACCTCCTCTCCTGCACCCAAGACCAAGGTCAATATCTCCGGCGGTCCCTCTATGCACGCCCCCTCTACCGCCCTCGCAGACCTCGACTCCGCCATCCGAGCCCTTGAAGTCCAAACGAACCCTTCCCTCTCCGCCAGCGCAAATCCTGCAGCTCGCCGTTGCGACTGTCTAGCCACGCGACATCCACTCCTGACCGCGGCGCCGAACTGCCTGAATTGCGGGAAGATCATCTGCGTAAAAGAGGGAATCGGACCATGCACTTTCTGCTCTCAACCGCTGTTGAGCGCCGAAGACATGCAGGACATGATCCGCTCCCTGCGTGAAGAACGCGGCATCGAGAAAATGGTCGCAAATAACGCCTCCCACCGCCGCGCCGATCTCTCATCCACCCCCCGCCCCTTCACCCCCCCTCCCCCCTCCACCTCCTCTACCTCAACAACCACCGCACCCCAAACTACCTCCCTGGACCTCGCACGCCAACACCGTGACCGCCTCCTAAATTACCAGTCCGAAAACGCCAGGCGCACACACATCATCGATGAAGCCGCCGACTTCGAAACCCCGACCTCGGGCCAATCAATCTGGAGCAGCCCCGTCGAGCGTGCGGCGCAGCTGAAGCGGCAGCAAAAGGTGCTGAGGGAGCAGGAGTGGAATGCGAAGCCCGAATTTGAGAAGAGGAGGATGGTCGTCAGTGTTGATTTGGTAGGCGGAAAAGTCGTTAGGAGGATGGGGGAAGTGGAGAGGCCGAGCGAGGACGACGACCACTCCAGCCCCGTTGGCTCCAGCGCTCCCAATCCAAACAACAACGCCACAGGCGCCTTCGCGAAAAACCCCCTTTTAGGCGCCCTCATCAGACCCACCTGGAAGCCCGAAATCGACCACGAGGGAGCTGCCGGGCAGGAGGGCGATGTCGGGGATAAGGAGAACGCTCAGCCCAAAGTGTCGATGTGGCGCAGAGTCCAGGACGACGAGACGGATAACGAGGCTTGGATCTTAGATGGGGGTGTCTATGGCGGGAGAGGCGGGGATGAGGAACGTGCGCAGGGATAGGGGTGTGACAAGGAAGGCATCGAAATAACTGATGATTAGACTAACAGTCGATCAACAAACAACTGAGGTGGAGAACTACTCCGTGCTCTTACCTTTACAACTTATCCTAAATCCATCCGACTCACCGAATCCACCCCCAATCCTCAACCCCAACTCTTCGCCCCACCCCCCAATTTTTTACTTCCCCAAATTTCTTCCTCCCTTCCATTCCCCTCCACAACCCCCCCCCCCCCCCTTTTTCCCCCAGACCACCAAAATAAACCCACTCTCACTCACCCTCACTCACTCTCACACTCACACTCACACTTCCCGCCCTAATTCCAAGTCATCGTACGTATGTTGACACTATATCCTCTATCTTATATCCCATTTCCCATCCTATATTTCCCTATCTTATACTATTTTATTCCAAGGCGCGCTGGTATGGCGGGCGGCAGGGGTGTGAGAATGATAAGATAAGATGACATGGGGGTTTTTGTTGTGGGAAGTATGCGGTAGGGAGGGGGGAGAGGGATAAAAGTAGGGAAAGGAATGAAGGAAGGAAGGGGCAAGGTCGGCCGTTTGTTTGCAGAGGTCGCTGAGAGGGTTGGAGAGGCAGGTTTGGTGGTTGAAGCTGTAGAGTCTGAAAAGGTCGAGGAGAGAGAGAGATGCTACTATCCCCTCTACCCCATCTCCCATCTCCCGTCCATATTCATGTCCATATTCATGTCCATCTCCATATCCATATCCATACCCATACCCATATCCATATCCATATCCATAACCATAACCATCCATAACCATACCCATCTCCATACCCATATCCATGCTATGTGGAAATCCCATCACCCCCATCCCATCCCCATAACCCCCCCTTTCCCAATAAACACCATCCCACACACCGCCCTCCCGATCCCGAACTCCACCACCAACCCACCCACGCACCCACCAACCGAACGCGCCTAGAAAAGAAAGAAGCCTTAACAACACAGGCTCAGGCGTTCTTCAGTTCCTTGGATCCTATTAGTCGTACATGCCCCCAAGAAACGACCGCGCTTACACTAACTCCCCCTTTTCCGTGTTCGTATACCCCCATACATAGCCTATACCTCGACCGCTTTTATCTTTTCCATGTTTTTATAGTTGTGTAGCTCGCACGCGGTAAGCTAGCGCTTGGGCTCGTCCGGGGGGTGGTTTGTATTCTTTGTTTTTAATGGCCGGGAGAGGGGGGGGGGGTTTGGGGTGGTGGTGGTGGATTGGGGTATGGGTTTGTTAGATTGAATGGGGTTTCGGGGTGGGTGGGTGGGGCGAGGTGTTGTTTTTTGATTTTGCTTTGAGGACCCCTTTAAGGGAGATACGACGCGCGGTGGGGTGGGTGAAGGGGCGAGTGTGTGTGTGGGTTTTTTGGTGAGCCGAGGGATATGGGTGGGGGGTTGTGGGTGGAGGGTTTTGGTGACGGGTGCGCAGCTGGGGGGGGGGTAGAGGATTAGCCTTGCGCTGGAGATGGGATTACTGGTTGAAATGCGGAGGTAGTAGCTGGTCGGGTTTTGATGCTGGAGTTTTGTAGGGGTAGTCGAAGGGGGGGGCAGGATATCCAGCGTTCGTATGAGGTGTGATCATGTGATTGCCTTTGTCTGTGCTCCGCGAGAGGTCCTGCGATGAGGTTGGTTTGGGAGTTTGGAGACCTGACGATAAGTTCTTTCCGGAGAGTCTAAAAAGGACCGTTGATAGTGGAGCTGCCATGCAGGACTTTTGGCTGGACAATGTAGTTAGATGCAAGTTTGTATGATACAAAATCATCAAACCTCCCACAAGCCCAGTCCATGCTCCAGCCTCTTATATAGGTGTGAAGTGCTAGCCTGTAAGCCCTGGCCAATTCTCGAAGCACGTTCGGTATAGTTGCAAGAGGCTGAGAGTCGCATGGGGTATGCTTCTGGCATAGAGCCACTTTGAGCCTTTGTAGTGATTGCCATGCTGCCCCAAAAGCAGAACGCCGCGACGTTGGAGACTCTTGGTATCTGGATTGTGCTATGCTCGTAGCAGAGGCGACCGCACCCTTGGATTTACCCATATGCCCTCTAGTAGTTTTTTCAAATCTACAAACAGAAATCGTCTCGGAGCTTGAGATAATTGAGCTTGACGCAAGCCACAGGAAACGCACTTCTCGATGAACTCGTGTGGGTTGATGTTGGGGCAAGTCTAATCACAACGGGCTGTCCTGTATGTGGTTCCGTACTTCCATTCGGTCGAATAAGCAACACTCGAATATCGCCCGCGGTGTTGAGACATCCAAATGCAGAATCGCACATAGAAGGCAGACGCCACAACATGATGTAGAAAGCCGAACCAACCGCAAAAGCGCCAACAAAACGCTCAATGCATCAGGCCCAGATGGCTCGAAGTGGACACAGGAATATGCCTGTTTAGGAACACACAAGATCATGGGCGCGTGGCGGAGTGAAGGAGAGGTGCGTGTAAAAGGTGGGAGCCATGTCGTGGTGGACAGCAGACGGTTCGGTGTTTTGGTTGAGACATATTTCGAGAAATCAAAATGTTAAAACAACATCACGACATCATTATAACATGATACAAGTACTTTCAGCCTGACAAGTTGTCTTCAAGGCGTACTGAATACATGTACAAAATTTGACAAGGCAAAAAAAAATTGTGGTACTTGGTCTCGTGGTCAGGATAGGAAGTTGTACTTACTCTCTCTCATCTCTATCTCTATCTGCCGCCTTTGTTTTTTTTTTTTTTTTTTGTTTGTGATTTAAGTGGCTTTCTTCTTGGCCGTAGATTTGTTTACATGATTAGACTGTTACAAGATTAGACATAGAAATCGTACCTCCCAGGGCGTCCCCTGAGGTATGGAAATCTCCTTAGGGTTTGCAAATCCCCCTCGGATTACATGATCAGGAATCGAGCCCTGCCGCCATACCACATCTGGTAAAAGTCCCTATCAAATATGTTAGCTTTGCAAAGGGGCTCTTAACCACTTGGCCACGAGACCTTTCCCACATACAATATATGCTTGTGGCCATATATATAGCCAAAAACAAGGCCACCAGCATCACTATAATCACCAGCTTTGACCAAACCGTGTAGCCACATGCTCTCCAAACACAACCTTTCATCCAAAAATCCATGCTATAGTTTAAGAAATCCTGTTCAAAAATCGGGGTCCAACCCACTTCGCCCCCGCAAGGATTTGAACCCAGGACCAACTCATATACTCTCAACACAAAGATACCAAAAAGGGAATAGTCAGGCAGAAACAACACAATGAGAGTGACTAACCAAGTATAGTATCCAGTGAGTTCAACCTTCGGTACTAAGTGGCATATCGAGCTCAAGATCCGATGGACGTAGAAAGGCAAGTCCTCCGATTTGGTCGATATTTCTACATACCACGAACCATATATGATATATCGATTCAGCGGCCCTGAGTTCAGACCAAACATAGGCCCCTGTCCATGGCCTCTCCCAGAGGATATACTCTTATGGGTCCTAGTCACCAACAGAACGCAAACGACCGCACCTTGATCCGGCCTGCGAAGAGCACGGTTTGATGAGCTGGCTACAACATCGGCAGAGATGAGGGGAGGATCACTGCGCACCAGAGAAGTACAAGCGCCAATACATTCTTGCATTAGGAAAGCATCAAGGGACTCCAGTCCAGGGGTGTTTCTTCACTTCCGGCTTGTCTCCAACCATCCCTCGGTGTCAAAGCAGCAGTGATTTGCGGCAAGGATGAGCCATAGTGAATACCTCGACTCTTATCGCCTGATAGTAGCTGTCTAGGCTCCACAGCTTACGAAATCCTTGACACTGTCAGACAAGGTCTCTATCTTCTGCTTCGGTCTTCTCCGAGCGACTTCTAAGCTCATATACAGCACTTCTTGACTCAACACACGACTAAGGAAGCCACCGAGCATTGAGGTTCCACATCTTTGAGACGGGGTCTCCGAAAGCCTATTTCCTGCTTGGTCGGCCCTCTTGGACACAGGCTCGAGCTTACAAGTGGAGCTATCTCATGAGTGATCCCGGCAATGGACCCCAACGGTCGGTGAATGTTTAAGTCATACTTTTTGCTCTTTATCCAGCCTTTCCTTCAGAAAGCTATCCCCGGGCCAACCAGACCCACCAAGCTTTCTTCGCCATCTTACTGTGTACCCACAGCCACCGCGGTTTTCGCTTTCGCCTTCTTCGCTTTCGCCTTCTTCTCTTTCGCCTGCCTAGCCTGCAGTTCCGCAATCTTCTTCTCGAGCTCGATCTGTTTCGCCCTCAAGCCATTACGAGTCTCTTGCAGCTGAGCCGTTCGTTGCGCAGGTGTGGCTTCTTGGGTTTTTTGCGCAGTCTATGCAGCAAGTCAACTGTCAGTTCTTGCGAACATGGGGTATGCATGTAGATGGGCGGACCTTTTTCAAATTCTGCTTTGTTTTCAGATCTGCGCCATACCATGCTCCTGTTGCTGTGACGGCGGCAACTGAGCAGGTGAGTATGATGGTGCGAGCTTTCTTTGGAGCAGACATGCCGGCCGGAAGTCAGGCGCAGGAATTTGGAGGTAGATAGAGAGGTGGAGAAGACGTTGGACGTTCTACGGCGAGCGGGGAAATCCGATTACGCAAATCTCCAATCTTAGCCTTAGCTTTCACAAAATATCGGTTCATGTATGCGCAACTTATTGACATAGCGAGACAGCCGACGAATTAGCTGTTAATTACTTTCTGAACTCTTCAGGGCGAACTTCTTCGGGTGGCTTATGTGTAACACGTCTTAACGTCCTGGTGGCCTGCAATTGTTAGTACGGGACTCGCGGATAAACCAACAATGAGATAGCATAATTACTCCATACCTATTAAGCCGTTCTTACACTTCCTCGCATATTGCTCATTGACCACACCATCTCTCGACCACCACCCTCCCTCATCCCCACCTCCCCCCAAAACCATGCCCACCCCCCGCGTCTTCATCGTCCGCCACGGCGAAACCGAATGGTCCCTCAACGGCCGCCATACCGGCACCACCGAACTCCCCTTAACCCCCAACGGCGAAAAACGCATCCGCGCAACCGGAAAAGCCCTCGTAGGCGACGACCGCCTAATCGTCCCTTCCCACCTCGCCCACGTGTAAATACCCCTCCCTTCCGCCCTGCGAGCTCCACCACGACCCCGCTAACCTTGCCCACCTCAGTTACGTCTCCCCCCGTCGCCGCGCCCAACGCACCGTCGAACTCCTCAACCTCGGCTGCCGCGACCGCCTGCCCTGGACCTCACAGCGCGACCAAGGCCTCGATATCCGCACGAACGCGAAGGTGCAAATTACAGAGGATATTCGGGAATGGGACTATGGCGATTATGAGGGGTTGACGAGTCCGCAGATTCGGGAGTTGAGGGAGAAGGAAGGGAAGGGGGGGTGGGATATCTGGACGGATGGGTGTCCGGGTGGGGAGTAGGTTCTTTTCTTAGTTCTATTCATGATTGAGGAGGATGGCAGTTGATGGGGTGTGAGGGGTCTAGGTCGCCGGCGGATGTTACAAAGCGGTTGGATAGGTTGATTGGCGATATTCGATCAAGGTTTCAGGGGAAATGTATGGGACCGTCGAAAACAGACTCATCCTGTGGCGACATACTCCTCGTGGCGCACGGGCACATCCTAAGAGCTTTCGCCATGCGATGGGTTGGCAAGGAATTGACAGAAGGCGTGAGCTTGTTGCTAGAAGGTAAACCCCCCACTTCCAACCTACCCATAGCAGACCACTAAAACCGGTGCAGCTGGCGGAGTAGGCACCCTGAGGTACGAACGCTTCCTCCCCCCACGAAAACCCCACATCTTAACTAACATGGAATCATAGCTACGAGCACCACAGCATCGACGAGCCAGCGATCTTGTAAGTCGTCTTGGTTCGAATATAGAGATATCCGCTGACGGTCCTAGACTTGGCGGCGCGTTTATGGTCGATACCGTAGAAGGCTTCCAATGATGGTGTTCGGCGGACTCATAGAGATAAGAGGTACGATGCAGTGCAGTAAGAAGCCCCTCATAACGAACGTCCTCTTTGCAACGATATACTCCCTGAGATTCAACAGAGATGATTTGGTAATATATGCCCGCCTTTTGATACAACGATATCCTCCTGGCAAAGACGTAGTTAGATGGCGTATTTGGACATCGTTACAGCAAAGTCTTGCTGTATCCCTTTAACCGCTGCCGGAGAGCCACTTTTAGCGTATTCGCTTAGTTCACCAATAGGAATCATAGAATATCACCCTGAACTGATTTTATTGATGCTATTCAGAGGCTATTGTGATATGCAGCCCAACAAGGACCGTCTTTACATAGAGGGATATCACAGATATCACAGCCAAATATAGAACGCTTTCCCCGCTTGCTACCATCTAAATTTGGTGTAATTTCACCGAGAACTTGTCGTTTTCTAGGCATGACTGTTAAGCCTATCTCCTTGCACTCACGACAGTCATCAGGGCTCTTTCTTCTGCAGATTTGATGATCATCTAAACGTATCATTGAATGTTCAATTGCAGACTCAATTGACGTTCTTTTTCGCTTCAGAAACTGTCTTCCAGATGCCTGAATAAGACCTGTAGCTAGAGCCGTTCTGAACTCGCTATGAACAGTGTATTTAGCCTCCTTCGAAACCTCTGAATGCAAAGAGAGTTTATAGGCATTGATAACGCTGATTTCAATCAAGAACTCGTACAAGGCCTTGTGTTCTTCTGATCTACATCGACGATTGTATGCGTAGAAAGAACGTAACTGATCAGCCTGATCAACAGCTCCCATGTAGTGATTATAGACATCATCGAAGTCCGAAATCGAAAGCTTTGCACGAGATTTATTACCGAATGAAGCTCTTGCAGTCTTAGCACTGATAGACGTTCTAGAAGATCTCTTTCTATCGCGAATGGTGTAGATCTGATCGTCAAACATAGTCGATTGTGTCACGATCCTAGCCTTGCCAGGCTCAGCCTTCTAGCCTTACCAGGCCTATCCTCGCTCCGTCACCTTGACTAGTCCCTATTGGGCCTAGCGTCGGCTGAGGAACACACATATGTAGCCAGC
>JAABUI010000142.1_pt1 | contig 101398 bp, 99 predicted proteins | sample 5559111 | NCBI WGS metagenome assembly JAABUI01 (sample SAMN10711870, study PRJNA513365) | rock metagenome | isolation source: Antarctica rocks | place: Antarctica: Victoria Land, Buttleship Promontory | reverse complement strand
AGATGGTGCCCTCCAGCATGGGCATCGACTGGGCCACGCCGGCGCCGGACGACGCCGGGGTGCGCAAGGCCGCGGAGCTGCTGAACGCCGGCACCAAGGTCGCGCTGTTGGTGGGGCAAGGCGCCCGGGGGGCCGAGGCGGAGATTGCCGAGGTCGCCGAGCTGCTTGGCGCGGGGGCGGCCAAAGCCCTGCTGGGTAAGGACGTGCTCTCCGATGAGCTGCCGTGGGTGACCGGGTCGATCGGTTTGCTGGGCACCCGACCGAGCTACGACATGATGATGGACTGCGACACGCTGCTGACCGTGGGCTCCAGCTTTCCCTACACCCAGTTCATGCCGGAGTTCGACCAGGCCCGCGCCGTGCAGATCGACATCGACGGCCGCTTCATCGGGATGCGCTACCCCTACGAGGTGAACTTGGTTGGTGACGCCAAAGCGACGCTGCGGGCGCTCATCCCGCTGCTGCAGCGAAAGTCCGACCGCTCCTTCCGCAAAAGCATCGAGAAGGGCGTCAAGCGTTGGTGGGAGACCATGGCGATGGAAGCCGACGTCAAGGCCGATCCCATCAACCCGATGAAGCTGTTCGCCGAGCTATCCCCCAAGCTGCCGGACAATGCCATCATCGCGGCCGACTCGGGTTCCTCGGCCAACTGGTATGCGAGGCAGCTGAAGTTCCGGGGGAACATGCGGGGCTCGCTCTCGGGCAACCTCGCCACCATGGGGCCGGGGGTGCCTTACGGCATCGGCGCCAAGTTCGCCCACCCGGACCGCCCGGTCATCGTGTTCGAGGGTGACGGGGCGATGCAGATGAACGGGATGGCGGAGCTGATCACCATCAAGCACTACTGGCAGGAATGGGCCGACCCGCGGCTGATCATCGCCATCCTGCACAACAACGACCTCAACCAGGTGACCTGGGAGATGCGCGGCATGATCGACTCGCCCAAGTTCGCCGAGTCGCAGAACCTGCCCGACGTGGACTATGCCGCCTTCGCATCGTCTCTGGGTTTGAACGCCATCACGGTGGACAACCCGAAGAAGCTCGGCTCGGCGTGGGACGAGGCGCTCTCGGCCGACCGGCCGACCGTGCTGGAGGTGCACACCGACCCGAACGTCCCCCCGGTCCCCCCGCACGCCACCCTGGAGCAGATGCAGTCGGTGGCCGAGGCGTTCCTCAAGGGCGACGAGAACCGGTGGGGCATGGCTAGAGAAGGCATCAAGGTCAAGATGCAGGAGTTCCTGCCGCACAAGGAAAGTTGACATGCGCGACGGGGTGGTGGATGCCGTCGAGGTCGCCGTCTACACGATCCCCACCGATGCCCCAGAGGGTGACGGGACGCTGACGTGGGATTCGACCACCATGGTGCTGGTGCAGGCTCGTTCCGGCGACACCGTCGGCCTCGGTTGGACCTACGGGCCGGCAGCCTGCGCCACGATGATCACCGACAAGCTGGCCGGCATCGTGGCGGGCCGTTCGGTGCTCGACGTCGGCGGCAGCTTCGACGCGATGGTCAAGGCCGTGCGCAACGCCGGCCGTCCGGGTGCGGTGGGCTACGCCATCTCCGCCGTCGACGTAGCGTTGTGGGACCTCAAGGCCAGGTTGCTGGACCTGCCGCTGCACCGCTTGCTCGGCGCCGTGCGGGAGCAGGTGCCGGTGTACGGCAGCGGCGGGTTCACCACCTACGACGAGGCGCAGCTGCACGAGCAGCTGACGCACTGGGTCGACGAGCAACAGATTCCGCGGGTCAAGATCAAGATCGGCGAGTCCTGGGGCGGCGATGCCGTTCGCGACCTGCGCCGGATGACCCAGGCGCGGCGAATCATCGGTGCCGATGTGGAGCTGTTCGTCGATGCCAACGGGGGTTACGGCCGTAAGCAAGCCATCCGGGTGATGCACGCCGCCGCCGACCTGGATGTGCGGTGGTTCGAGGAGCCGGTGTCCTCCGACGACCTGGACGGTCTGCGGGAGGTGCGTGACGCGGTGTGGCCGGATGTGACGGCGGGGGAGTACGGCTACGACGTGTACTACTTCCGGCGAATGTGCGCGGCGGGCGCGGTGGACTGCCTACAGGCCGATGTGTCCCGCTGCGGTGGCATCACCGAGTGGCTGCGGGTGTCGGCGATCGCCGCTTCCTTCGGCTTGCAGGTGTCTGGCCACTGTGGACCGCATCTGCACGTCCACGCCGCGGCGGCCACCCCGAATCTTCGGCACCTGGAGTGGTTCCACGACCACGTGCGCATCGAGTCGATGTTTTTCGACGGCACACTCGATCCCACTGGTGGCACAGTGACCCCCGATCCGGATGCCCCGGGGCTCGGCCTTACCCTGCGCAGCGCCGACGTGGAGCAGTACCGCGTCGGTTAGCGGTCATCTCTCGGGTTGAACTGGCCGCGTTTCGGGAAGCTATCGGTTGTCTGTGCGGCTCGGCTATCCGAGGAGCTACGGGTGATCGGTGTGGGCGCCGGCAGGGCTGGTGTGCACGGTCGCCGCGGTGAGCCGGCGCACTTGGTGGAGCAGGTGTGCTTCGGTGTGGTGGGCCAGGTCATGAGCTTGGGTCAGGGTGAGGTCGGGGGCGACGGTGGCGTCGACCTCGGCGCGCAGGGTGTGCCCGATCCAGCGGATGCGGAGCTCACGCACCTCATCGATGCCGCTCACGCTGGTCACGGCGGCGGTGGCCTGGTCGACCAGTACCGGGTCGACGGCGTCCATCAGGCGGGCGGCGACCTGACGGGTGGCGGAGCGCAGCACCCCGAGGATCGCGACGGTGATGGCCAGGCCGATGGCGGGGTCGGCCCAGGACCAGCCCAGGGCGACACCGCCGGCGCCCAGCAGGACGGCGAGGCTGGTGAATCCGTCGGTGCGGGCATGCAGCCCGTCGGCGACCAGGGCGGCGGAGCCGATGCGGCGCCCGACGCGGATGCGGTAGCGGGCCACCAGTTCGTTGCCGGCGAACCCGACGACGGCAGCAGCGGCGACGGCCCACAGGTGGGTGACGTCGCGGGGGTGCAGCAGGCGGTCGATGGCCTCGTAGGCAGCCAGGGCGCTGGACAGGGCGATCATCGCGATGACGAAGATCCCGGCGAGGTCTTCGGCGCGGCCGTAGCCGTAGGTGTAGCGCTTGGTCGCGGGCCGCAGAGCCAGCCGGAAGGCGATCAGCAGCGGAATAGCGGTGAGGGCGTCGGCCACGTTGTGCAGGGTGTCCCCGAGTAGGGCCACCGACCCCGACAGCACGACGACCACGGCCTGGATGATGGCGGTGGCGGCGAGGATGGCCAGGCTCAGCAGCAGGGCGCGGCGCCCGTCGGTGTCGGCTTCCAGGGCCTCGTCGACCTGATCGGCGACGTCGTGGGAGTGCGCCCCGAACACCTCCGACACAGCGTGCCGCACCCGGGCTACCACGGTCGTGCCATGGGAGTGGTCATGGTCATGATCGATGTCCGGAGTCCCGGGCGCCGGGTGATGGTGGTGGGAATGCTCGGTGCTCATTGCGGAAGGCAACTCTCGTCATGGTGGTCTCAGGCCTCCACGATGATACGCACACCTGCGAACGTGCGAAGGTATCGCAATAGCGGCTAGGTTGTGAGCATGGCTCAACCACGCACCGTCCCGGAGGCACGCTCCGGCCCCGGACATGCCGACTCGCTCACTGCTGCGCAGGTCGACGCCGCGGTGCGGTCTTTCATCCTGTTGGCCGATCCGACCCGAGTACGGATGCTCTGGGCGCTGCGGCATCAGGAGCTCGACGTCGCGACCCTCGCCGGGCTTGCTGGGTGCCGCCCGACCGTGGCCAGCCAGCACCTGTCCAAGCTGCGCTTCGCCGGACTTGTCGAGGCCACCCGCAACGGTCGCCGCATGCTCTACCGGCTACGCGGGGGCCATGTCCGTGCCCTGTTGGCCGAGGCGCTGTTTCATGCCGAGCACCAGGTCAGCGGCGCACCCACGCACGACTAGGACCCATCTGGCGGGGCGGTCGGGGTTGGTGCAGGTGCTCAGCTGGTGCGGTGTGCCAGGGTGTGGGCCAGACGGTAGGACTGGGTGCCGGTCTCGATGATGTGCCCGCCGAAGGTGAGGCGGTCGACGATGGTCCGCGCACAATCTCGGGCCGGTGAACGTCTTCGTACAGCTGGAGCTGCCCGGACCAGGCGATGATTGCGGTAACGGTCGCGCCGATACGACCGGCCGACCGCCTCGATCTGTACGCCAGAACCGCTGGCCTCACCCGCCAGGAGACCGGCCTGCTGTACCACCTTGCCCGCGGGCTCAGCACCCAGCAACTGGCCGCAGAGATGGCCCTGTCGGTCCACACGGTCCCCGACCAACTCAAAGCCATCTTCACCAAGACTCACACTCACAACCGTGGCACCCTGCTCGCCCGCGCCCTCGGCGCCGAACTCGCCGACCCCGACTAGCTGGACGCCGTGGGGCTGTGCCCGCTGGCCACCGCTATCCGCGGTGGCCCTGATGCGGCGCCTCGCCGTGACCGGGCATGCTGGCGGTGTGGCTGTGCGGGGTGGCTCGGTCCGACCAGCGCAGCAGCGCACCGATCCCGTCGGCAAGCTCGATGTCCGTCGGGTTGAGTAGCGTGATGCCGGCGTCGGTGGCGAGCAGCGCACCGAGCAACACGGCGTCAACGCGTTCCTCGCGGGCATCCTGCGCACCGGCTTCGCGGGCGTCCTCGGCGGTGCGGCCGAACAGCAGCGGGTCCGCACCCACCCACAGCGTGTGCGCAGCGGACGGGTCGTCGTGCAGCAAAAGCTCGTCGACCTGCCCGCGGCGCAGCACCTCGATCACCGCGTCCAGGCCGTCGACCGCCTCCTGCTCGCGGGCGAGCGCACTGCTGAAGCGGTCGAGCAGCTCGCGACGGTCGGCGGTGCGGTGGGAGAACACCGCATCCTCGATCGCCTGCCGTTCCGCCTCGGCGGATGTCCCTTCGGCGCGCCCACCCGTGTCCAGCTGCACGATCCGCGAGCGCAGGTCACCGCCGGCATGCTCCAACAACGCCGAAATCGCCTGGGGGTCGCCGGCGATGAGGACCAGCTCGGGCTTGTGTCGCGCGACGATAGTGTCCAGCTCGTGCGCGACCTCGGCGGCGTTACGCTCCCAGGAGTCCTGCACCCGCGCCTGGTAGCGCCGCTGCGACCAGCCGCCACCGGGCACCTTGTGCAGCACGTCGTGATCACCGTCCACCTGCTGCTCGTCGGCGTCACCGAGCATTCCGACGACCTCGATGTCCGCGCCGGTGCGGTCCACCCGTGCCAGCACGTAGCTGGCGGCGCGGGAGAGACTGCGGACGGCGGGCAGCAGATACGGCGCCGGCCCGTAGGTGGCCTCGTCGCGCACCGGTGGGTGGGGCAGTACCAGGTCCAGCAGTACCCCTTCGGAGCCCGCGACGACCAGCTTGCCAAGTGATCCCCCGTGCCCGGTAGGTGCCAGCACTGCCGCACCCGCGGCCTGCACCATGGACTCGGGCGCACCGACATCGAGCAGACTGCGTTGCTGGGCCTGCCAGCGCAAATCCACCTCGTGCGCGCCCGACTCGTCGAGTCGGCTGGCATCGAGAGCGACACTCACTACCGGACCGTCGCCGAGGGTGGAAGGGCTCAACCAGTTCAGCTTCATCCCTCCACCCGACCACCGCGTCGACGCCGGCGCAATTCGAAGTCGACGCGGCGTGCTGGTCAGGCGCGCAAGTAGTGACACCGCAGTAGTGACGACCAGGCCCGCGAGGGTCACCGGTTAGCATCGGCTGCCGCGGGTGTGCCGCGCGCACCCGAGTTCGATACACCCGGCAGGGGGCCTTGATGCTCGGTCTCGACCGCCGCGAACTTGCTGCCATCTTCATCGGTGGAGCATTGGGTACCTCGGTACGGGCGGTGATCGGGACGGTGTTCACCGCGGACCCGACCGCGTGGCCTTGGCCGACATTCGCGGTGAACATTGTCGGGGCGTTCCTGCTCGGTTATTTCACCACTCGCCTGCTGGAGCGGCTGCCGCTGTCCAGCTATCGACGACCGATGCTCGGGACGGGGCTCTGCGGCGGCCTCACCACCTTCTCCACCATGCAAGTGGAGACCGTGAAGATGCTCGACCACCACGCCTTCGGCCTGGCCCTCGGTTATACCTGTGCGAGCGTGCTCAGCGGCCTGGCTGCCGTGTACCTCGCGACGGCCCTCGTGCGGCGGACGCGGGTCACTGCATGAGCGTGCTGACCTGGACGTTGGTCGTGCTCATCGGCGGCGCGGGTTCGGTACTGCGGTTTTTGGTGGACAAGACCGTCGTCGGCCGTTTCGGGCGCGCACTGCCGTGGGGGACGCTCACGGTGAACCTCACCGGGGCCCTGTTGCTCGGTCTGCTCAGTGGGCTTGCCCTGAGTCATGACGTGGCGCTGGTGGCCGGTACCGCGGCGGTGGGCTCCTACACCACGTTCTCGACGTGGATGTTGGAGACGCAACGGCTCGGCGAGGAGCGACAACTGCTGTTTGCCGGGGCAAACCTCGGGGCCAGTGTGGTGCTGGGGGTGGCGGCGGCCACTCTCGGGCAAGTGATCGGAGCGCACCTGTGAACGAGGACTGCCTCAAGCTGACGTCGTATTTCGGGGAGCGCCAACGCACGGAGAACGCGTTCCTCGCCGACGCGCTCCTCGACCTTTACGGCCGCCGCGAGGTAGCCACAAGTGTCCTGCTGCGGGGCGCAGGCGGGTTCGGGTTGCGGCATCAACTGCGGACCGATCAGTCGCTGAGTCTTTCCGAGGACCCGCCCGTCGTTGCTGTCGCCGTGGACAGCCGGGACAAGGTCGAGAGCCTGATGGGCGACGTGCAACAGATCGCCCGTCGTGGCCTGCTGACTCTGGAGCGCGCCCGGATGCTGCGCGGGTCGATCGGGCCCGTCGAGCTGCCCGAGGAGCTGGGCGAGGCCACCAAGCTGACGGTGTACGTGGGCCGACAGGAACGGGTGGGAGGTACGCCCGCCTACGTGGCGATTTGCGAGCTACTGCACAGGCGAGGCATCGCGGGCGCTACGGCGCTGCTCGGCGTGGACGGCACCGTGCACGGCCACCGCGCGCGTGCACGCTTCGTCGACCGCAACGCCGCGGTTCCGGTGATGATCATCGCCGTGGGCTCCGGCGCGCGAATTGCCACGGTGCTTCCCGAACTCGGTCGGTTCCTGCAGCGGCCGCTGATTACGCTCGAACGCATCAGGGTGTGCAAGCGCGACGGACAACTGCTGCAGACTCCGCCTGCGCTGCCCAAGGTGGATGAGCACGGTCTTGGGCTGTGGCAAAAAATCATGGTGTACACGTCGGAGTCAGCTCTGCACGACGGCAAGCCGGTGCACCGTGAGCTCATCCGGCGCCTGCGGGCGAGCCCGGCGAGTCGTGGGGTGACCGCGCTGCGCGGAATCTGGGGGTTTCACGGTGATCACCCACCGCACGGCGACAAGCTGTTTCAGCTGGGCCGTCACGTTCCGATGGTCACCGTGCTCATCGACACCCCGCAGAACATCGGCACGACGTTCCCGATCATCGACGAGCTGACGGCACAGACAGGTCTCGTCACGAGCGAGCTGGTGCCTGCGCTGCTGTCACTGAACGAGGACAAGGACCGCGGAGGTCTGCGGCTCGCGCGGTACCGCTTTTAGTGTCGCTCGACTACCGGTCGGGGCGCCGAGGTGAGTGGTCTTCGCGGTGCGGGGTGAGGAAGCGTGCGGGATCACTCGCCGCGCGTGCCCCACTACTCATCCAGCGGCCGAACCCTTCCGGGTCGCGCCGGGCGAGTTCATCGAGCAGGGCGGAGCGTGTCCCGATCAAGCGGACGCGCTCAGACACCGATGTCGTGTGCTGCAATGCGTTGAAGCTGGTTCGCCACCGCCAGCACAGCTCCGCGTCGCTCAACGAGGTGTACCTCGGCGCCGGCTCATTCGGCGCAGCCGGGCTGGTCGGTGTCGGAGCGGAGCGCGCCGGAGCAGGCTTGCGCGGCACCAGCCGGCGCAGTACCGGCGGTGAGATCACCCCGAGCAGCGCCGCCCCCAGCAGGGCAAGCGCACCCAGTGCGGCGATGAGCCCGGAAACGGCGATGGCGCCGAGGACGGTCCCTGTGGTGAACGCGAGCACGTAGCCGCACGGCGTTGACCTGTTCGGATGCGCTTGCGCATGTAACCCCGCACCCAGCATCGGCCCGACGATCACGGCGCACAGGCTCAGGGAGATCAACGCCGCCGACGACATCGACGTGGCGGCAATCGCGAGCCCGGTGGCAGCGAGCGCGCCGACCCCGCCTAGCCACAGGACTCGGTAGACACCCATCTGGTGTTCTCCCTTCTGCCAGGATCTCCATCAGGAGCAAGGGACTGGGTTCCCCGACGATAGGTCTACCCGCCCAGTGGCGCAGGTTGAACAGACACGCGCTCGCTTATCGGGCATTGATCGACGTCGCGCGCTAGTTTTACACCCGACCTCAGCTGCGTTACAGCGAGACGGAGGAGCCGTCATGACCGAATCCAACACGCCCCGCCGCCGCCGCGGGGGTGCCATGCGCATCCCACGCACGCGGGGCGCCCTCAGCGGCTTCCTGCTGATTGTGCTGGGCGCCTGGGGCGCGCTCATCCCGTTCATCGGCCCCTACTTCAAGTACGCGTATACGCCAGACACGACGTGGACCTGGACCACGGCTCGGCTGTGGCTCGAGGTGGTGCCCGGGGTGGCCGCCATCCTCGGCGGGCTGATCCTGCTGATGACCGCCAACCGCGCGAGCGCGGTGTTCGGCGGGTGGCTGGCCAGCGCGGCCGGTGCCTGGTTCGTCGTCGGCCAGTTCGTGAGCAAGCTGTGGGACGGCGAGTGGTCCAGAATCGGTGACCCCATCGGCGGCCCCAAGCGACAGGTGATTGAGCAGCTCGGGTTCTTCTCCGGCCTCGGCGTGGTGATCCTCTTCCTGGCCGCGCATGCGGCGGGGCGGGTCACCGTCCGATCGGTGAAGGACCTGGAGCTGGTCGAGCGGCACGCCGACGCCGAGCCAGGCGTGGTGGATGAGCACCGCCGCGGCCGTAAGCGGGGTGGTCGCGACACTGGTGGTCGGGACACTGGTGCTCGTGACACGGTCGGTCGGGACGCTGGTGGTCGGGACGCTGGCGGTCGTGACGCTGCCGGTGAGGACGAGACCCGTCACCTCGGACGTGGTACCGGCAAGGACGAGGAGACGGTTGGCGGCCGCAGCGGCGCGACACCACTGAGCGAGACGGAGCGGCGCTCGGGCGGTACCGGCGAAGCCAGCCCACGCGAGCGCCGCTAACGGTTAGCTGCCCGTCAGGCTGCGGGCAGGGCGCCGCAGCCGTCGGTAGCCGGCACTCCGATCAGTCGCTGGTAGAGCCAGCCCTGCGCCTCGGGCAAGCCGAGCACGGCGGGCAGCACGTGGCCGATGCCGACCCCGGGGAACACGGCGGGGAAGTCGTACTCCTTGAACTGCACCGGGGCGTGGCCGGTTTTGCTGCACCAGTCTCTGGCCAGCTGCAGCGACTGCCCGAAGGGCACGACGTCATCGTTGCGGCCCTGCCAGATGTAGACCGGTGCGGTCGGGGTGAGGGTGCCGATCTTCTGAGCGTCGACGATGCGCTGGTACGGCAGTTTGGGATCGGCGAGGAACGAGGTCGCCGGCTGACCGCTATTGGTGTAGCTGCTGGTGTGCTGGAATGCGAAGCGCAGTGCGGTCTCGGCGACGCATTCGCCGGCGGTGGCGGCCAGGACGTTCTTGCCCTGGTCGTTAAGCAAGCTGTAGATGTTGCCCGGCATGTTCCGGTCGGCGATCTCCGGGTAGTCCTGGATGAGGCCGTTGATGGTGTAGCCGAATGCCCCGGCCAGGGAGCCACCGTCGATGTTCTCCGCGACCGTCGCGAGATCGGCCGGTGGGGCGCCCGCGGCGGTGCCGACGAGGAGGCTGTCAAGGCTCGGTGCGTAGGCGTGCTGCAGCTCAGCGGCGGCCGCGGCCGCGCCCCCGCCCTGGGAGTAGCCGTAGATGCCGACCTTTCCGGCTGCGGGCACGTCCACGCCGGGCAGGTTCATCGCGCCGAGCTTCTTCGCGGCGATGGCCGCATCGAGTACGGCGTTGGCCTCATCCACGCGGTTGACGTAGGTGTGCACCCTGGTCGGATCGCCGAGGCCCTCGTAGTCGGTGACGACCACGTCCACACCGGCGGCCAGCATCGGGAACAGGGGCGCCCCCTCGTACTCCAGGCCCTGGTTGAACAATTTCGACGGGGCGCACTGGTCGCCCTGGCCGATGGTGCCGACGGCGTAGCTCACCAGCGGTCGTGCACCGGGACCGCGCCACGGTGCCGTCGCCTGCAACAGCGTGCCGGTGACCGCGACCGGCTGGTTGTTGACGTCGTTGCTGCGGTACATGATCCGCTTGGCTGGCACGCCGAGATAGGCGACCGCGGAGTCCTCATACTTGATGATGGCCCCGTTGGCGTAAACGCCGACGTTGGCCGGGGGCGTGTAGAAGTCGGCGCCTGTGACCGCCGGCGCGACCGCAGGGGTGTCGGCCAAGGCCGGGACGGCGGGTAGCACGGCGAGCGCCGCAGCCGTCAACGCCACCGCGGGAAGTTTTCGCAGGCGTCGACGCCCGAAGCTTTTCCGAGTATGCATCGAGAGAGTCCCCAATTCTGTGTACCGGTCAGGAGCGGGTTGCTCGTGGTGTCGTCAGATGGTCGGGCTACCGGCGCGCAGACATCATCCCCGTAATGCGCGTCTCGGTGATCCTGGCACACGGTGTACAAATGTGCACTGCCTTGCTGCGCTAGAAGACGTATCGGCTGCCCCGACAAAGCCAGGCCTAGGGCTACGGTCAGGCCCATGCAGCGGAATCGCGCCGACGAGCCGATAGTGCCTCGCTACGGTCAGCGATCACTTGCTGAAGTCATGCCGTCACTACTGGCCGGACTCGGAGTCCCTGGCTTCGCCAATGCCCTTGAAGTCGGCGAATCGCGCGGCATCGGTGTGCTGTTGGTCGACGGGCTCGGTTGGGAATTGTTGCGCACCTATTCCGAGGACGCCCCGTTCTTGGCCGCGCTCGCCGAAGGTCAGGAGCCGCTTACCGCCGGCTTTCCGTCTACCACGGCGACCAGTATCGCCTCGTTGGGCATCGGCGTCGCACCAGGGGAGCACGGCATCGTCGGGTATACCTTCGCCCCCGCACCGCACGACCGTCTGCTGAACGCCCTCACCTGGCGTGAGCACGGGGTCCCCGGGTCCGCAGACATGACGGACACCTTCGTCCCGGAACAGGTCCAACCGCTGCCCACCGCGCTGCAGGCCGCGGCGGATGCCGGCGTGCAGGTCACCGTTGCCGCGCCGGCGATACACCGCTGCTCCGGACTGACTCGTGCGGTCCTGCGCGGCGGGCGCTTCAGGTCGGCGCACTCCGCTGGTGACCTCGGGTCACGGATGGTGACGGCACTGGGCTCCGACGAGCGGGCGTTGTGTTACGCGTACTACGGCGATCTCGACCTGACCGGACACGCTCGGGGCCCGGGATCGCGGGCCTGGCGGATGCAGCTGAGCCTCGTTGATCACCTTGCCCGCGCGATTGCCGAACAGCTACCCGCTGGCCGTCGGCTCGCGGTGGTCGCCGATCACGGGATGGTGTCCGTCGGCCAGGACGAACGCACCGACTACGACCACCTTCCCGAGTTGCAGGACGGCGTTCGTCTCCTCGGTGGTGAGGTCCGCAGCCGCCACGTCTACACGCGGCCCGGGGCGCAAGCCGATGTGCTGACTGCGTGGCGCCAGGTGCTGGGTGCGCATGCCTGGGTCCTGTCCCGCGACGAGGCGGTGGCCGCCGGCTGGTTCGGCCAAGCCGGGTTGGGTTCGGGGGTCAGCGCCGAGTGCGCCCACGTATCGGTGACGTCGTGGTGGCCGCGCGCGGCGCGCACGGGGTGATCCGCAGCGCCGCCGAACCTCTGGAGACTCGGCTTATCGGCCACCATGGGTCGCTGACCAGTGCTGAGCAGCACATCCCGTTCCTCCTCACCGGCGGATAGAAGTCCGCTGAGCAGGGTCGGCGTCAACCACACCGTCTTCGAAGACTCCGTCGGCGAGTGGACCGAGTCGCCGCCCTGGCCGATCTCGCCGTGCACACGTTGGTGCGGGTTTCACCCGCCGGGGGGCCGCTCGATGGGTCCGGGTGGTGGACGAACGGGTGCAGGTCCGCTCCGCCTAGCCCTTTTTCGTCCGGTGCCTACGCCTGACCCCGACGCTCACCAGCCGAGGTAGGCGCCCCGCCTTGTCTGCGCCGGTCCGCTCGCGCCGTGCAGGCGGCCGGCGGCGATGATGCCCAGCAAGCCAGCAGCAGTCGCGGCGATGCCCACCACGACGGCGACGAGGTCAGCGGTACCTACGCCCGCGGGGAACTGCAGCATCCACGGCGAGATCAGGACGAGGATGCCGACGATGAGGTGCAGCCAGTGACTCGGCCGTGAGGCAACGTTCATCGCCCACAGTGCGGTGCCGGCGAGCAGGAGGCCGTAGATCAACAGCGCGCCGGTGACTTCCTGGTCGCCCTTGGTGTTCAGCCACGGCGTGCACAGGACAAGGGCTATGCCGCCGACGAGCACCACTGCGTCGCGGGCGATCTCCACTTTCATTGCGGTCTTGCGCATCGCAGGCACCTCCGCGGTTGACTGTCCGTTCTCTATCCGTCCACTATTACACGCAATACTTGCGAAGGCGAAAGTAACGTGACCATACTGCAGCCATGGGTGCACATTCCTCCGCCGACGTTCCGCTCGCCGAAGAGGTGGACGTGGTGATGCGGACCAGCCGGGTGCTCGTCGGGGTGATCGCCGCCTCGGTGGAGGAAGTCGGGAGCACGGTCACTGTGCCGCAGCTCCGTGTGCTGGTGATGGCGGCCGATCATGCCCCGCTGACCCTGGGCGCGGTGGCGCAGGGGCTCGGCGTGCATCCGTCCAACGCGACGCGGACCTGCGATCGCCTGGTGAGCGCCGGGCTGCTCGATCGCCGGGACGACCCCAACGACCGTCGTCAGTTGCAGCTGACCCTCACCCGGAAGGGGCAACGCATGGTGGAGTCGGTGCTGGAACATCGCCGGGCCGCCATTGAGCGGGTGATGGCCGAGATGGCGCCGGCGTCCGCGGCGCGGCTGGGGACCGCGCTGCGCGATTTCTTGGTCGCCGCCGAGCAGTTACAGGACGTGCGGTCGGTCGCCGTCTGGCCGTGAGCCCGATCAGCCCTGCTTGACGACAGTCAGCAGGACCGCCGCGTCGGTGAGCGCTTCCAGTGAGTGCCTGCGGGGTGGGATCGTGAGTAGGTCGCCTGCGGAACCCTCCCAGGCGTCCTCGCCGGCCACCAGCTTCACCCGGCCCTGCAGGACGTGCACCGTGGCATCACCGGGGCTCTCGTGCTCGTCGAGCTGGCTGCCGCTCTTCAGTGCGATGAGGGTCTGCCGGAGCGCATGCGTATGTCCGCCGTAAACCGTATGGGCACTGCGGCCGCTGCTACCGGCGCGGGCCTGCTCCAGGTGCTCGCGGACCATGGCCGTCAGCGATCGCTTCTCCATGATCAGTATCCGTCCCGGGTGCGGCGGACGGGCCGACCGTACTCGTCGACCGGGTCGACGGGCCGTCGGCGTCGAGGCATGAGGATGGCCGCCTCGATGATGATGCCGAGCACGCCCACGATCATCAGGATGATGCCGACCACCTGCAGGTTCACTCCGTACACCGTCTCGGTGGTGACGGCGAACTTCAGTATCGCGCCGATGGCGATGAGAAAGATTCCAGCTCCGATACCCACGGGTTGCTCCTCGCTGTGATGGATCGTGTATGGCCAAGGTAGAGCATGCCTCGGCAATCCGCTGCCAGGTGGCCGCGCTCTCGACGAAGCCGGCCCCGAGTAGCAAAATTCAGCGCATGATGAATTTAGCGGTGCGGGCCGAGGGGCTCGGGGTGCGTCGGAGTGGGCAGGCAGTGCTGGAGGCGGTCGACCTGCAGGTCGGGTCGGGCACGATTTACGGGCTGCTCGGCCCGAGCGGATGCGGAAAGTCGACCTTGATGCGCGCATTGGTCGGTGTGCAGCGCTATTCGGGCACCGTGGAGGTCTTGGGCCGGCCCGCGGGGGCGCCGGCCCTGCGCGGCCAGATCGGGTACGTCTCGCAGGCGCCATCGGTGTACACCGACCTGACCGTGGCCGAGAACCTGCGATATTTCGCGGCGATGGTGCGCGCAGGTGCGTCGCAGGTGGACACCGTCCTGGATCGTGTCGGTCTCGGCCCGCAGGCAGCTCGCCCAGTCGGGCAGCTTTCGGGCGGTCAACGCGCCCGGGTCTCCCTCGCAGGCGCGTTGCTCGGTGAGCCGGCGCTGCTCGTGCTCGATGAGCCCACGGTGGGGCTCGACCCCGTCCTGCGCCAAGAGCTGTGGGCGATGTTCACCGAGCTCGCGACTGCGGGGACCACGCTGTTCATCAGCAGCCATGTCATGGACGAGGCGCGACGGTGCACACAATTGGCATTGTTGCGCGACGGCAGGGTGCTCACCGCCGGCCGTTCGCCCGATCAGCTGCTGGCCGACACGGGCGCAGACGACGTCGAAGACGCCTTCCTACGCTTGGTGGAGCAGGACGACGGGGGAGTGACGGTATGACAAGTTCCTCGCTGCGGCGCACCGGGGCGACCGCGCGGCGCGTCCTCACCCAGCTGCGCCACGACCCGCGCACCATCGCGCTGTTGTTGGTGGTGCCGTGTGTGCTCCAAGCACTGCTGTGGGGCGTGCTCGGACAGTCGGCGTTCAATCGCGCCGGACCCGTGCTGCTCGGGCTGTTCCCGTTCACCACGCTGTTCGTGGTCACCTCGGTGGCCACTCTGCGCGAGCGGACCTCGGGCACGCTGGAGCGGCTGCTGACCACGCCGCTGGCCAAGGGGGAGCTGCTCGGCGGATACGGCCTGGCGTCGGGCTGGCGGGTATCGTGCAGGGTCTGCTCGCCTGCGCACTCACGCTGGGCCCATTGAGCCTACGGATCACCGGCAGCGTGGTGGTTCTTCTGGGGCTGGTGGTGCTCTGCGCGCTGCTCGGCATGGCGCTCGGCTTGTTTGTCAGCGCCTTTGCCACCACGGAATTCCAGGCGGTGCAGTTCCTCCCCGCCGTGGTACTGCCCCAGGTGCTGCTGTGCGGTCTGCTCGCACCGCGGGAGAACATGACCGCTGGCTTGCGGTGGCTCTCGGACGTGCTTCCGCTGTCCTACGCTGCCGACGGCCTGCAGCGGGTGACCGCAACTCCGGGTTGGAGCGCCGCGTTGCTGGTGGACCTTGCCGTGGTGGCCGGGGTCATCCTGGTGGGGCTGGGGCTCGCCGCGCTGACCCTGCGCAGGCAGACGGCGTGAGCCCACCCCGTGCTGGGCGGCGGCCGGGGACCAGCGGCAGCAAGGAGACCATCCTGGTCGCGGCCCGCGCTGCGTTCGCTGCGGGCGGTTACGAGGGAACCTCGGTGCGGGCCGTGGCCAGGGCCGCCGACGTGGATCCGGCGCTGGTGCACCACTTCTACGGGACCAAGCACGAGCTGTTCCTCGCCGCGCTGCAGCTGCCCGGCGACTTCACCGAGGCATTACCCGCCTTGCTGAACGGTGACGTCGAGCGGCTCGGTGAGCGGCTGGTGCAGTTCTTCCTGGGGCTGGTCGACACCGAGGAGACCCGAGGACCACTGCTCACGCTGATTCAAGCCGCGATGACCAACCAGCAGGCGGCGGAGCTGCTGCGCGTGTTCGTCACCGAGCAGATCATCAGCCGAATCGTCGCCGTGCTCGATGTCCCTGCTCCGCAGCTGCGGGCCACGCTCGTCGGTTCTCAGCTGGTCGGGCTGGCGGTGCTACGCCACGTGGTGCGGCTGCCGCCGCTGGCCACCGCAGAGGCCACGGCAGTCATCGCGGCTGTGGCCCCTACCGTGCAGCGTTATCTCACGGGTGAACTGGCTTAGCGGTCGGCGTCGGTGTAGCGGATGACGCCGCGCAGGTTCTTCCCGTCCCGCATGTCCTGATAGCCCTGGTTGATGTCTTCGAGCTGGTAGGTCTTGGTCACCAACTCGTCGAGCTTCAGCATGCCCTCCTGGTACATCGACAGCAGGCTGGGAATCTCCACTCGGGGGTTACCGCCACCGAAGATGTTGCCCTTCAGGTCTTTCTGCAACATGGTGAAGGTGAACAGGTTGAGCTTGACGTCCATGTCGGCGATGTCGCCCATGCCGGTGATGACGGCGGTGCCGCCCTTGCCGATGATGGAGACGGCGGTGTCGACATCCGCACCGTGGATGTGGCCGATGCAGACGATGGACTTGTCCGCGCCGCGGCCCCAGGTCAACTCGTACACGGCGGTCATGGCCTCCTGGGCGGTGGCGTAGGTGTGGGTGGCGCCGAACTCCATGGCCTGCTCTCGCTTGAACTCCACTGGGTCGACCACCATCACCCGCTTGGCGCCGGCCCGAGCCGCACCCTGCACGGCGTTGATGCCCACACCGCCGCAGCCGATGACCACCACGGTCTCGCCGGGCCGCACCCCTGCGACGTTGACCGCGGAGCCCCACCCGGTGGTGACCCCGCAACCGACCAGGGCCGCCACCTCCAGCGGGATGTCCTTCTCGATCTTCACCACGGACGCCTGGTTCACCGTCATGTAGGGGGAGAAGGTGCCGAGCAGCACCATCGCGGAGACGTCCTTGCCGCGGGCCTGGATCCGGAAGCTGCCGTCGCTGATCGACTGTCCGGTGAGCAGTCCCGCGCCGAGGTCGCACAGGTTCTGGTGGCCGGAGGAACACGCCGGGCACACGCCACAGGAGGGGATGAAGGAGCTGACCACGTGGTCGCCGACTTCGAGATTGGTCACGCCGGGGCCGACTTCGGTGACCACACCCGCTCCCTCGTGACCGCCGAGGAAGGGGAAGCCGGCTGGGGTGGCACCGGTGACGACGTGCTCGTCAGAGTGGCACATGCCCGACGCGGCGAGCTCGACGGTGACCTCACCCGCGCGCGCATCACCGATCTCGATCTCCTCGACCGACCACGGCTCGTTGAGTCCCCAGAGGATTGCGCCTTTAGTCTTCACGTTCGTCTACACGCCCTTCGCTGTAGTGAGCCCTTACCTGTGGTGTGTGCCACGGGCTGACTCTGCATGACCGGAGCCGACACCGTCAACAACACGTTCTAGTTTTGCGGCGGACCCGCTTCATCGGCTGGCGATGAGGGGGATGAGCACCTGTTCGATCACGTCGCGCAGGTCCTCCTCGGTGAGTGGCTTGCGCTGCAGGATGATGCGGTGGGTGAGCACGGCGGGCAGGACGTCGGCCACAAGCTCACATACCGCTTCCGGGCGCACCTCGCCACGGGCGACACCACGACGCAGCAGGTCGAGAATGGCCGTGCGGCGTGGTGCTTGGAAGCGCTCGTCAACGGCCAGCGCGAGGCGGGGATCGGCCACAGCTTCGCACTTCACCGCCCGCATGGCGTCGCCCGCCGGGCTGTCGAGGACATGGCTGATCGCCCGAGCCATCTGCCGCAGTGCGTCGGCGGTGGTGACCGTCTCGTCGAGCTCAGGTTGCAGTCCGCACTGCTGGGGACCGGGCAAGCGTGCGCACAGTACGTCCAACAGCAGATCCTGCTTGCTGGGCCATCGCCGGTAGATACTCGCCTTACCGGTGCGCGCGCGTGCGGCGACACCTTCGATCGAGAACCGGGCGTAGCCCACCTCGGACAGCTCGGTGTAGGCGCCTTCGATGATGGCGTCCTCCAGCGCCTCCCCGCGTTTGCGCAGGTGCGGTCGTCCCCCGCACGAACCGAGAGTTGTCGGTGCGTCCATGTATCAAGTCCTTGCCGATGGTCCGTGTCACATCCAACCAGTGAACGCTTGCGTACCTTAATCACCGCAACTATTCTACTCAGGTAGAGAACGCGGACGTTCACTAACGGAGGAGAGACCGTGTCTGAAGTATTGACCGTAACCCCCGAGCGGGGAGACCCGGCGGCAGGACGCTCCAGCGCCGTCCGAGGCGACCATCCGTCCCGTCGCTGGTGGGCGCTGATCGTCATTGCCCTCGCGCAGCTCATGGTCGTCCTCGACGCCTCGATCGTGACAATCGCGTTGCCGTTCGCCCAGCGCGACCTGAACATTTCCGACGCGAACAAGCAGTGGGCGTTGACGGCGTACACCCTGATCTTCGGGGGCCTGCTGCTGCTGGGTGGTCGGCTCGCGGACTACCTCGGCAGGCGCAACGTCTTCCTCGTCGGCCTGGTCGGCTTCGCCGCCGCCTCCGCGCTGGGTGGTGTTGCCCAGAACCAGGCCATGTTCTTTGCCGGTCGTGGCCTGCAGGGCGCCTTCGCGGCGCTGCTGGCACCGTCTGCACTGTCCCTGATCACGGTCATCTTCACCGAGCAGAAGGACCGCGCCAAAGCCTTCGGTGTGTACGCCGCGGTCTCCGGCGGTGGCGCCGCCCTCGGGCTGATCGCCGGCGGCGTGCTCACCGAGTACCTGAACTGGCGCTGGTGCCTGCTGGTCAACAACCCGATTGCCATCGCCGCCGTCGTGGGGGCGTTCGCGCTGGTCCATAAGGATCGTCCGAGCCCACGCGAGGGAGGTTACGACCTACCCGGAGCGGTGACGGCCACCCTCGGCCTGGTCGCGGTGGTGTACGGATTCACTCGAGCCGCGGAGGTCGGCTGGGGCGCGAACAGCACGATCGGGCTGTTCGTGGCCAGCGTTGTGCTGTTGGGTGCTTTCGTGGTTATCGAGCTCCGCACGCCCAATGCGCTGCTGCCGATGCACATTCCCGGCGAGCGCAACCGTGGTGGGGCGTACCTCGTGGCCCTGCTGCTGCCGATTGCCATGTTCGCCATGTTCCTGTTCTTGAGCTACTACTTCCAGAACACATTGGGATACACCCCGCTACGCGCCGGTGTGGCGTTCCTGCCATTCCCTGCGGGCCTCATCGTCTCGGCCGGCCTGGCCAGCGCCTTGCTGCCGCGCATCGGCCCGCGCCCGCAGATGCTCTTCGGTGCCCTCGCCGGTGCCGCCGGGTTGCTTTACCTGGCGCAGCTGGACGTCAACAGCACCTGGGCCGCCAATGTGCTGCCGAGTGAGCTGCTGATGGCCGTTGGCATGGGGCAGGCCTTCGTGGCGATGCAGAGTGTTGCCCTGCACAACATCGCGGAGAAGGACTCCGGCGTCGCCAGTGCGCTGCTGAACACGGCGCAGCAGGTCGGCGGGTCGGTGGGCTTGGCGCTGCTCAGCACCATCGTCACGCAGGTGTTCACCCGCAGCCCGCGTAGCGCGCTCATCGGAGTCGACCCGGCGTCGCACCGCCCCATCCCCAAGGACCCGATGGCGTTCATCTCTGCAGGTATCCACAGCTATGACGTAGCGTTTTACTGGGGCGCGGGCTTCTTCGTGCTGGCCGCGGCCGTCATCATGGTGACCATTCGCCTGCGTGCGGACGACCTCAAGACGGACACACCGGTAGCTGTCGTCGCCTAGCTGCGCCACGCCCCACTTAGGGCCGGGGGCGGCCAAGGCCGATCTTGTTGCCCAACCACACCAGCGGGTCGTACCTGCGGCCGACGACGCGTTCCTTCATCGGGATGATCCCGTTGTCGGTGATCTTGATGTGCTCGGGGCACACCTCGGTGCAGCACTTGGTGATGTTGCACATGCCGATGCCCTGGGTGTCACGGGCGAACTCGGCCCGGTCGGTCTTGGTATCCAGGGGATGCATCGCCAGTTCTGCTGCGCGGATGAAGAAGCGCGGCCCGGCGAACGCCTCCTTGTTGTCCTCGTGGTCGCGCACCACGTGACACACGTCCTGGCAGAGGAAGCACTCGATGCACTTGCGGAACTCCTGCGAGCGTCCTACGTCGGCCTGGTCCATCCGGTACTCCCCGGGTGCGAGGTCGGGTGGGGCGAACGCGGGGATCTCGCGGGCCTTGGTGTAGTTGTACGACACGTCGGTGACCAGGTCCTTGATCACCGGAAAGGTGCGCAGCGGGGTGACCGTGATGGTCTCGTCCTCGGCGAAGGTGGACATCCGCGTCATGCACAGCAGCTTCGGGCGGCCGTTGATCTCGGCACTGCACGACCCGCACTTGCCCGCCTTGCAGTTCCACCGCACGGCCAGGTCGCCGCACTGAGTGGCCTGCAGGCGGTGGATGATGTCCAGCACCACCTCACCGTCGACGGCTTCGACGGAGTAGTCGGCCAGTTCACCGCCGTCGGCGTCGCCGCGCCAGACTCGGAAGTGCGCGTCGTAGCTCATGAGGTGCTCTCCTCGGGGATGGCGGTCATTTCTTCTTCCGTGAGGTACTTGCCCAGCTCATCGCGCTTGAACAGCGCCAGGAGGTCCTCGCGCATCGTGGGCATCGGCTGCTCCGCCACGGTGATGCTGGTGGTGTCGTCCATCGCGCAGATCAGATTCTTCTGCCGCCACGCCGCGTCCATCTTCGGGTAGTCGTCGCGGGTGTGGCCGCCGCGGCTCTCCTGTCGCAGCAGCGCAGCGCGCGCAACGCACTCACAGACGGCGAGCATATTGCGCAGGTCCAGCGCCAGGTGCCAGCCGGGGTTGAACTGGCGGTGGCCCTCAACGGCCATCGTGGCAGCGCGGCGCTTGATGTCCTCCAGCACGGTGAGCGCCTGCTCCATCTCCGCTTCTTTCCGGATGATGCCGACCAGATCGTTCATCGCCTGTTGCAGTTCCTGATGCAGGGTGTACGGGTTCTCCCCGCCCTCTCGCTCGAAGGGGGCGAGCGCGGCTTTCGCTGCGGCATCGACCGCTTCCGGGTCGACCGTCGGGTGTGTTCCACCCAGTCCGTGGACGTACTCCGCCGCTCCGATTCCCGCCCGGCATCCGAACACCAGCAGGTCGCCCAGTGAGTTGCCGCCGAGCCGGTTGGAGCCGTGCATCCCGCCGGAGACTTCCCCCGCTGCGAACAGCCCGGGTACATCGGTGGCGGCCCCGGTGTCCGGGTCGACCTCCACCCCGCCCATCACGTAGTGACAGGTAGGCCCGACCTCCATGGGCTCCTTGGTGATGTCGACGTCGGCCAGCTCCTTGAACTGGTGGTGCATCGACGGCAGCCGGCGCATGATCTCCGCGGCATCCCGGCGGCTGGCGATGTCCAGGAACACCCCGCCGTGCTCCGACCCACGGCCTTCCTTCACCTCCGAGTTGATCGCGCGGGCCACCTCGTCACGGGGCAACAGCTCGGGCGGGCGTTTGTTGTTCTCCGGATCGGTGTACCAGCGGTCGCCCTCTTCCTCGGACTCGGCGTACTGGCCGCGAAACACCTCGGGCACGTAGTCGAACATGAAGCGCTTGCCCTCGGAGTTCTTCAGCACGCCGCCGTCACCACGAACTGACTCGGTGACGAGGATGCCCTTGACCGACGGCGGCCACACCATCCCAGTAGGGTGGAACTGGACGAACTCCATGTTCACCAACCGTGAGCCGGCCCGTAGGGCGAGGGCGTGCCCGTCGCCGGTGTACTCCCAGGAGTTCGAGGTCACCTTGAACGACTTGCCGATGCCCCCGGTGGCCAGCACTACAGCTGGTGCGTCGAAGCGCACGAAACGGCCGGACTCCCGGAAGTAGCCGAAGGCTCCGGCGATGGCACCGGTGGCGTCGTGCAGCAGCTCGGTGATGGTGCACTCGGCGAACACCCGGATCTTGGCTTCGTAGTCGCCGGATTCCTGCATGTCCTCCTGCTGCAGCGACACGATCTTCTGCTGCATGGTTCGGATCAGCTCCAGGCCGGTCCGGTCGCCGACGTGCGCCAGGCGCGCGTATTCGTGTCCCCCGAAGTTGCGCTGGCTGATCTTGCCCTCGGGGGTGCGGTCGAACAGGGCGCCGTAGGTCTCCAGCTCCCACACCCGCTCGGGGGCCTCCTTGGCGTGCAGCTCGGCCATCCGCCAGGAGTTGAGGAACTTGCCGCCACGCATGGTGTCGCCAAAGTGCACCATCCAGTTGTCGTGGCTGTTGGAGTTGCCCATGCTGGCGGCAATGCCGCCCTCGGCCATCACGGTGTGCGCCTTGCCGAACAGCGACTTGCAGATGACGGCGGTGCGCATCCCCGACTCACGGGCAGCGATGGCGGCCCGCAGACCCGCGCCGCCGGCCCCGATGATCACGACGTCGTAGTCGTGGCGCTGTATCTCCGCCGTCATCAGTTGATCAGCCGGAGGTCGCTGAACGCACCGGCGGCGACCAGGGCGATGTAGGCGTCGGTGAGCATCAGTGTCCCCAGGGTTGTCCACGCGAGTTCCATGTGCCGGGTGTTCAGCTTGGACACTCCGGTCCAGGCCTTGTAGCGCAGCGGGTGGGCGGAGAAGTGCTTGAGCCGGCCGCCGATGAGGTGGCGGCAGGAGTGGCAGGACACGGTGTAGGTCCACAGCAAGATCACGTTGGCCACCATGATCAGCGTGCCGAGGCCGATACCGAATCCGCCGTCTTCGCCCTGGAAGGCACGAATGGCGTCGTAGGTGTTGATCAGCGAGACGATGACCGCGGCGTAGAAGAAGTAGCGGTGGATGTTCTGCATGACCAGCGGGAAGCGGGTCTCCCCGGTGTAGCGCTGGTGCGGCTCGGCGACCCCGCATGCGGGTGGGGACAGCCAGAACGCGCGGTAGTAGGCCTTGCGGTAGTAGTAGCAGGTCAGGCGGAAGCCGAGCAGGAACGGCAGCACCAGCAGCGCGAAGGGGAGGAAGGACGGGAAGTGCCCGAACCAGGTGCCGAAGTCCCGCGCCGCCGGATTGCAGGAGCTGGACACGCAGGGTGAGGAGAACGGCGAGAGGTAGTGGTACTGCTCGACGAAGTACGCCCGCTGGGACGCGGTGCGGATCAGGGCGTAGAGCAGCCAGATGACCAGCAGGGTGAAGGTGACGGCGGGCTGCAGCCACCACCGGTCGGTGCGCAGGGTGCGCGCGGGAATGGCCGCCCGGCTCTTGCCGCCTACCCCCGCTGTGGTCTTTCCTGCTGCTGGGTCAGCCGCGGCGCGGGTCACCGGCCCCGGCTGCCGTGGTAGCCGCCGATTCCCTCGTCGTCGATCCCCAGCCACATCGCCGGATCCGACGGAGTGTCGTCGATGCGCTCCAAGGGGGTCCGTACGGTGGGCAGGACCGCGGGTGGGGGTACCACGTCGAGCTCGGAGACATCGAGGTCGATCCGGTCCACGTCACCGAGCAGGCGGCGGACGTGCGGGATGTCGCCGTAGCGGCCCCGGACGTCGCCCACGCAGCTGCGGAGCTGCTCGACGGCACGGTGCAAGGTGCTCAGTTCTGCGGTCTCGGTCATTCTCGACTCCTCACGGGGCGTTCGCGTAGCGCCGAGTACGAGTCTGTACCAACAACACTGGTGTGAGCAACATCGCTACGCGCTCGAGCTGGATCGCACCGGTAGTTCTCGGCGTCGAAGCGTTTGGTGAGCGCACGGAAGCGCCAGGTGAAGGTCGGCCACATCGCCGAGTTTCTCCCTGTGGCGTCGATGTACCAACTGGAGCAACCGCCGGCGTTCCACACCGTTCCCGACAGCGCCTCGGCGATGTGCGCGTTGTACCGGTCCTGCGCCTCGGGCTGTACCTGCACCGAGCTGAGTCCGCGGCCTTGCATGGTGGACAGTGCGTCGCTGATGTAGGCGGCTTGGCTCTCCAGCATGTAGACGATGGAGCTGTGGCCCAGGTTGGTGTTCGGGCCGTACATCAGGAACAGATTGGGGAAGCCGGCGACCGCGGTGCCCCGGTGCGCGGCGGGACTGCCTGCCCAGTGCGCAGCCAGGGTGGTGTGGTCGCTGCCGCGGAGCAGGTGGGCGACGGGGGGCTCGGCGGGGGTGAAGCCGGTACCGAAGATGATGGTGTCCACCTCGTGCTCCACACCGTCGTTGTCCACCACGCCGTGGGCGGTGATGTGGTCGATGCCTGCGGCTACCAGGGTGACGTCCGGCCGGCCAGCGTCGGGATCCAGGAGTTGGTGAGCAGCAGTCGTTTACAGCCCAGGGTGTATTGCGGGGTGAGCGCGGCGCGCTTGTGCGGGTCGGTGATGTGCTTGTCCAGGTAGCGAAGGGGAAGCGCGCTGAGTATGGGCAGCAGCCGGGTCAGGTGGGCGAGCACCAGCACCAGGAGCTCCAGCAGTGCATACGTGCCGCCGCGTACGGCCTTCTGCAGCAGCGGTATTCGGCGGTAGAGGGCGCGGGTGCGAGGCGAGGCCGAGCCGTCGGGACGGGGCACCACCCAGGCGGCGGTGCGCTGGAACACAGTGACGTGGGCGACGTTGTCGACGATCTCGGGCACGAACTACACGGCCGAGGCCCCGGTGCCGATCACCGCAACGCGCTCGCCGCTGAGGTCGTGCTCGTGGTTCCACCGCGCCGAGTGAAACGTCGTGCCGCCGAAGGAGTCCAGGCCGGTCAGAGCGGGGAGCTTCGGGTGGGACAGGGTGCCCGTAGCGGCGACGATCGCGGTAGCCGTGAGTGGACCGAGGCTGGTTCGGACCTGCCAGTGCTTGGCGTCGTCGTCCCAGTCCGCGCCCAGCAGCTCACATCCGGTGATGACCCGTTCGCGCACACCGGTGTGCAGCGCAGTCCGCTGCAGGTAGGCCAAGATTTCCGGCTGCCGCGAGTAAGTGTGACCCCAGTCCGGGTTGGGCGCAAAGGAGTACGAGTACAGGTTGCTCGGGACATCGCAGGCGCAGCCCGGGTAGGTGTTGTCCCGCCAGGTGCCGCCGATGTCCTCGGCCTGCTCGATCACCAGAATGTCGGTGGCGGGTTGTTCCTGCAGCAGCTTGGCGGCCATACCGATGCCGGCGAATCCCGCGCCCACGATGAGGGTGCGCACGTGCTGCGGCAGTGTCGTCACGGTTTCTGCTCCAGAATCTCTCGCCAGCCGGTGAGGAGTCGTTGTCGTCGACGGGCAGCGGTCACAGGAGAATTGAACAGTACCGCCATCCCGAGCCCGCGGAGCAGCTCCACCGTCAGCTCCAGGACGTGGGAGTCGGCGGACACGTCGAGCAGTTCGGCGCCAAGCGCAGTCAATGCCCCGGCCACCCGGCGCTCCAGTGGAAGAAGGGCCGCGCGTAGCGCCGGCTCGGTCCGCGCGGCCACCCACAGCTCCAGTGCGGCGAGGAACAGTGGGCCGGCGAAGGCCTCACCAAGCAGCTCCAGCGCCCGCCCGAGGTCGTGGGTGCCACCGAGCTCGCCGCGGAGCTCCTTCTCCCGCTTCACCGCCAAGTGCTCGACGGAAGCAACCACCAACGACTCCTTGGTGGGGAAGTGGTGCAGCTGCGCGCCGCGGGACAAGCCCGCCCGCAGCGCGATGCCGTGGGTGGTGGTGCGGGCGTAACCGAGCTCGACTAGTGAGTCCAACGTCGCATCGAGCAGCTTTGTCCTGGTCGCTGCGGTGCGCTCACCCTGGGTGCGGGTCGGCCTCACCTGCTGCGTCACGCCGCTAGCGTAGGCTGCCCCGCAACAAACAGTCCAGACTGCATCTTTAGGCAGCCAGTACGTTGGAGGCACCCGTGGACCGCATCATCTTCGAGCCCGAGCACGAGCTGTTCCGGGAGTCCTTTCGCTCCTTTTTGGACCAGCATGTGGCGACGCACCACCAGCAGTGGGAGGAGGCGCAGCTCGTCGACCGTGGGGTCTGGGTGGAGGCGGGCAAGCAGGGCTTCCTCGGGATGGCCGTGGACGAGGCCTACGGCGGCGGCGGTGTCCGCGACTTCCGTTACAACGCTGTGCTCAGCGAGGAGCAGACCCGCGGCGGCTACAGCGGACTGGGTTTCCCGCTGCACAACGACGTCGTCGCGCCTTACCTCACCGACCTGGCCACCGAGGAGCAGAAGCAGCGGTGGCTGCCCGGCTTCTGCAGCGGCGAGCTGATCACCGCCATCGCCATGACCGAGCCGGGCACCGGCAGCGACCTGCAGGGCATCAAGACCAGCGCCAAGCGCGACGGTGACGGCGCGAACGCGGACTGGATCCTGAACGGCGCCAAGACGTTCATCACCAACGGTATCCACGCCGACCTGGTGATCGTGGTCGCTCGCACCAACCCGGAGGCCGGGGCCCAGGGCTTCAGCTTGCTGGTGGTGGAGCGGGACATGCCGGGCTTCGGACGGGGCCGCAACCTCGACAAGATCGGGATGAAGGCCCAGGACACCGCGGAGCTGCACTTCGACAACGTGCGGGTGCCTGCGGAGAACCTGCTGGGCACCGAGGGCCAGGGCTTCATCCACCTGATGAACAACCTGCCGCAGGAGCGGCTGTCCATCGCCGTGGTGGCGGCGGCCGCGATGGAAGGGGTGCTGGCGGAGACGGTGCAGTACTGCAAGGACCGCAAGGCGTTTGGCAAGCCGATCGGCGCTTTCCAGAACACTCGCTTCGTGCTCGCCGAGCTGGCCACCGAGGCGGCGGCGGTGCGGATCTTCGTCGACCGCTGCATCACCGAGCTCAACGCAGGCAAGCTGACGATTCAGGACGCCGCGATGATCAAGTGGTGGAGCACGGAGAACCAGGTGCGCCTGATCGACCGCTGCCTGCAGCTGCACGGCGGCTACGGCTACATGCGCGAGTACTCCGTGGCCAAGGCCTACCTCGACTCCCGGGTGCAGACCATCTACGGCGGCACCACCGAGATCATGAAAGAGATCGTCGGCCGCGGCCTCGGCGTGTGAGGAGGACCTGTGCGTGAAAAGTGTTGCCCCGTGGGCCGTAATCACGCACAAGGCGTAGCCGCTTCAGCTGGGAATCGCGTCGAGCCTGCCGACCGCAAGCAGCTCGCGCATCCGCTCGGCCGTCACGGGTCTGCTGAACAGGAAGCCCTGCGCCTGGAAGCATCCCAGCTCACGCAGCGTGCGCACCGCCACTTCGGTCTCGACACCTTCGGCGACGGTGTTCAAACCGAATGATGCGGCAAGCCCGACGATCGACCGGACGATGGCGAGGTCGTCCGGATTGGTCCCGAGCTCGCGCACGAAACCCTGGTCGATCTTCAGCTCGTTGACCGGGAGTGCCTTGAGCTGGGCCAAGGAGCTGTAGCCGGTTCCGAAGTCGTCGATGGACACCTGGATGCCGAGCTTGCGCAGACCCCGCAAGGTGAGCAGGACCGAGCCGAGGTCGCCGACCACGGCATGCTCGGTGACCTCCAGCGTCAGGTCACGACCGGCAATACCGTGCGTCGCGAGCACGTCGGCGATCGCGTCGACGAAGTCCTTGGCGATGAGCTGGACGGGAGAGACGTTCACGCACAGGCAGAAGGCGAGGTTGGGGAGCTCGGATTGCCAGGCGGCGAGCTGGCGGCACGCCTCGTCGACGACCCAGCCGCCGAGCTCGCCGGCCAAGTTCGTGGCCTCGGCGATGCCGATGAACGTGTCCGGTTGCAGCAGCCCGAGCGTCGGATGGTTCCAGCGGACCAATGCCTCGGCGCCGATGATCACGCCGGTGCGGAGATCGACCTTCGGTTGGTAGTGCATGACGAGCGATCCGTCGTGAATGGCGCTGCGTAGGTGCAGCTCGATGTCGTTGCGGACCTCGGTCTGCTTCTTCATGTCCTGGGTGTAGACGACGATCCCGTTGCCACCCTGGGCCTTCGCAGCCAGTGCAGCGTGATCGCCGTTACGCAACCATTGCGAGACCGCGCACCTGCCGGGATGGGCCATCGCGATCCCGATGCTCACGCTCCGGCTCAGCTCCTGGCTGCCCAAGGTGATGGGCTCGTTCATCATCTCCTGCACTCGCCGCGCGAGCGCTACCGCGTTGACCGAGTTCGTCAGCCCGGCGAGGACGACAACGAACTCGTCCCCGCCCATGCGAGCAACGAAGTCGTCGGGGCACGCCCGGTCGCGGAGTCGGCTCGCCACCGCGCGGATGAAGTTGTCACCCGCCTGGTGTCCCAGGAAGTCGTTCATGGCCTTGAGCCGGTCCACGTCGAGGAACAGCATGGCTACGGTGCCCGGACCATCCCCGGCCAGCCGGTGTCCCATGTGCTCGAGCAGCGCCCTGCGGTTGGAGAGGCCGGTGAGCTCATCGTGGTGGGCGAGGTGCCGGAGCTGCTCCTCCACCATCACACGTGCCTGCAGCTGGGCCAGCAACGCGGCAATCGCCTTGAGCGCGTTGATCTCCCGCGGCTTCCAATCCCTGTCGCCGTACTTGATGAACCCGAGCACACCGGTGGTGGCGTCGCCAGAGCGTAGCGGTACGGTGGCGGCGGAAATGGACGGAATGCCGGACCCCTCGTGCACGCGCTGTTGGTAGTCACCGCCCGCGAGGTCCGGCCGGACGATACCCACCTCGGTGAGGTGCTCGGTGGCGGCGAAGACGGGGTCTGCCGTCACGAAGGCGATGACCCCCAACGGGTCCGGGTCCGGAATGTTGGGCCGAGGCGGCCATTCCGCGATCAAGGTCGTCGTGCGCAGCCGCAGGTCGTGATGCCGCAAGAAGCTGACGTCCACCCCGAAGTACTCGACCAGCTCGCGGAGCACCGCCTCGAGTGCGGGCAGCAGCGTAGCCGAGTTGACTGCCATCAACCGGGTGGCGACGGCAGTGACGAGCTCCTCGAGTGTTACGCGCGGCACGACACCGACTTTAGCCGGGTGCGTGCTCACTGGCGCGCCACTGCGCTCTGTGGGTGATTGCCCCGAGCGGCCGACGCTGGCTCCGGATGGAGGTTTCCGCGGCGTGACTCAGCCGCAGGACCAGCGCGATGGAGTGGCCGGACTCGACGCCGACGACCTCGCGGAAGGACGCCTGCAGCCCCGCGAGCTCCGTGGCATAGGCGGGTGAAAGTCCGTCGAGGTCAGCCTCGTTCGCTCCGTAGAGAAACACCGGTGACATGGGCTGTACGGCGAGCTTGTGCTCCTGCGCACAGATCCACACCGCCTCCACCGCCGAACCCCCGCGGACAAAGTCCTCGGGGGTGCAACCCTGGACGGTGATCACGGCGAGCGCTGAGCTGGATGCAATGCGTACCCGGGTGTCGGCACCGAGTGCGCTGCCCTGCTCCCAGGTGGCGAGTTGGGCCATCACGTCCGGACGGCCCACGATCGCCAGAGTAGCCAGATCCGAGTCATCGAGCTCGAGGGTGCGCACGTCGATACCGACATCGAGGCGGTCACGGCCGGGCCATTTCAGCTCGGACATCATTTCCTCGTGCAGCGCGGGGGTGAGGTAGCGCAGGCGGTCGGCGGCCGCCAGCAGGTTCCCGGCGGTGGCCAGTTCCACTCCGGGGGTGAGGAGGTGGACTGCACCACCCTCGCTGCGCGCCGCGTCGCGTAACGCTCGGGTGATGGTCGAGCTGAGCGTCCGCGGACTACCGAGGTTGCGGTTGGTGCGGCGCTGCAACACGGTGTCGACGCGCCGCGCCAGCCGTCGATCAGCCGCTTCGCCGAACCGCAGCGTCGCGACCAGGTCGGCGTCGGCATCGTCGCCGAACAGCTCAACCGGACCGAGCATGGATTCCGCGGCGGCGGCGACGCGTGCGTTGTACAGCGCGGCGCCGATGGCAACGTAGCTTCCGCGGTGGTGCACGTCCATCGTTGTCGTGCGCTCGGCGGCGAGGTAGATGCGTAAGGCATCCGCGTCGGCGGCCACCGTCTAGGGCTGGATGTTGCCGCCCGACGGAGCCAGCTGTACAGCGCGCACCACCGCGTGCACCGCGCTCGGCGATGCGACTTGTTCGTCGCCGGCAGCTATCGCGACATCCGGTGCGTCTGCGGGAAGGGGAGTGGCCAACGCGTCGAGGTGCTCACCCAGGTCGATGCGGATGCGCCCGGAGGGCAATGGTTCGCCGAGCCCGAGGCGCCGGACCGCCGCCGTCACGGTCGCAGCGCCGAGGACGACGTCGCCACCGAGTTGCGGCCACGTGGTGATCGTATGACCGACCTCGACCATGGATGCCGCCATCCGCGAAGACACCGCTGCGGCGTCCAACAGGCGCACCAGATGGGGCACCTTCGCACGCATCGACAGTCCGGCCAGGGACTGCGCGGTGACGTCACCGAGCAAACCATGGAACAGTGGCCGCTCCGGCTCGAGGTCGAACCGCTCCACGTCGAGCAGGCCACGGTCGCTGGTCTCCATCAACACCGGGATCCGTCGCGCCCGGGCCTCTTCGCGGACCAGCACCTTCATATCCAGCGAGTCGCACTCCTCGATGACCACGTTGAGACCGTCGAAGAAGTCCGGCATCGTGTCCTGGCTCAACCCACCGGGAAGCACGGAAACCTGCACGTACGGATCGAGCTCGGTGATCCGGCGTGCGGCGACGACCGACTTGTTCACCCCGAGGTCGAACACCGTGGCCGGGATCCGGTTGAGGTTGGACAGGTCGATGCTGTCGAAGTCGGCCAGCCGGATCTCACCACACAACCCTTCCAGTACAAGGGTGTGCGCGATGGCGTGCCCGACGCTGAGCCCGATCACCCGATGCTCAGCTGTCCCAACTTGTCCTGCTCAGCACGGGTGATCTTGTTGCGGTTGCGGTCGAGCCGTAACAGCCGGAAAGCGGCTTGACCGAGTACGCCGACAACGGTGCGCCGCCACGGGTAGTAGGCCCAGCAGCCCGGGTGGTAGAGCAGGGCGGAGTCGGGAGCAGGAATAATCCGCTGCAGGTCAGTGCGCTGGGCATCCCGGTGGTCGAGCACGGTGACGACGGGGTCGGCCCGCAGCTCGGCGAGCAGTTCACGGTCGGCGTCGATCCGCTCGTCCAGCAACCGGGGGCGAAACTGTTCCTCGCCCGCAGCGGCTACGGCGCTCACCACGTGCCCACCGCAGCCAGCAGCGGAGTCTCGTTGGGTCGGTCAGCACCGGACAGCTGAGCCGACTCGGCCATGATCTCCTGTAGCTGCCAGGCAGCAGCCTGCTGGGCGAAGGTCCAACGGTCCAGCCAGATCATGGTGGTGCGATAGCGCTCGTCGGGGTACGGAACCGGGATGAGCGAACCGACGACCTCACTGCCGGTCGTCGTCACCGCTGCAGAGTGTGCACAGCCGAGGTGGCGAAGGCGTATCGGGCACCGAGCAGCGTCGCCGCATGCACCGCGGTGCGGGGGATGCTGTCGGCCAGCTCGTGGCGGTATTGCGCCGTGTCCGACACCCACGCGGTCTTGATCTCGATGACGCCGAAGGCAAGTCGCTCGGAGATCATGCGCCGCACCTCGGGTTGGCCTGGATCACCCGCCCATTCCGCTATGGCGTGCGATTGCTCGGCGCAGGTGTAGGGACCCTGCGTCCGTACACCGCCCAGGACCTGGCCGTCGTCGGCGACCGCGGCGAAGAACAACGAGGTCGAGCGGCCGTCACGGACTTCGTCGATGTCCAACACGGAACCGACGCCGTGCTTGCGGTAGTTGGCCAGCGCGCCATCGAGGTAGTCCTGCCAGAGCGTCGGGCTCTCCGCGGGCGTCGTCGCGACGAGGGTGCAGTGGGCGGCGCCATCTCGGTAGCTCAGGGGTGAACCCATCCGTTCGGGCATGGTCGGTCGTTCGGCGATCAGGGCAGTCATCAGAGCAGTCATCGGGGCACTCCTTGGCTCAGTGTTCCGCCGAGTGCGGCACCGTAATGATCTTTACGGTTGTGATCATTAAGCGCGCGTCGGAAACGACTTCGCGCCAAAGGGGGGCGGTACGTTGCGCCCGGGAACGGACGATCCACGCCACTGGTCGATGTCATGCGAAACCCCTACCGCGTAAATGCGGGGTCGGTTTCGCCTCTGCTCACCGCCGGGCTAAGGCGACCAAGGTGCCCGGTGGGTCATCGCTGCCCGCGGCCTGTGCGGTGCACGATCGCGCGCCGCAGTACCGAAATGTTGTGACTGTCGCAGACGCTAACCCATAACTGGCCACGCTGCTACCGCGCCCGGTGCTTACTGCGCGTACGAAGCGAGGAAGTTTCCCAACCGCTGGATCGCCTTGGACAGGTCACGCGCCCACGGCAGGGTCACCACCCGCAGGTGATCGGGGGTGGGCCAGTTGAACCCGGTGCCCTGCACCAGCAGAATCTTCTCGGCCAGCAGCAGGTCGAGTACCAGCCGCTGGTCGTCGTGGATCGCGTGCACCTCGGGGTCGAGCCGAGGGAAGGCGTACAACGCTCCGCGCGGCTTGACGCAGGACACCCCCGGGATTTTGTTCAGCTCCTCCCACGCGGTGTCCCGCTGCTCCAACAGGCGTCCGCCAGGCAGGATCAGGTCGTGGATGCTCTGGTGACCGCCGAGCGCGGCTTGGATCGCGTTTTGCGAGGGCACGTTCGGGCACAGTCGCATGGACGCCATGAGGGTGAGGCCCTCCAGGTAGCTGCCTGCATGCGCCTTGGGCCCGGTGACGGCCAGCCAGCCGGCGCGGTATCCGGTGACCCGGTAGGCCTTGGACAGCCCGTTGAAGGTGAGGCAGAACAGGTCCGGGGCCAGCGATGCGAGCGGCACGTGCACCGCGTCCTCGTAGAGGATCTTGTCGTAGATCTCGTCGGCCATCAGCACCAGGCGGTGCCTGCGGGCAAGCTCGGTGATCTGGGTGAGCACCGTGCGTGAATAGACAGCGCCCGTCGGGTTGTTCGGGTTGATCACCACAATCGCCTTGGTCTGCGGAGTGATCTTCGACTCGAGGTCGGCCAGGTCGGGGTTCCAGCCGTCCTCCTCGCTGCAGAGGTAGTGCACCGGCGTGCCCCCCGCAAGATTGATGGAGGCGGTCCACAGCGGATAGTCGGGCGCCGGAACCAGCACCTCGTCGCCGGCGTCGAGCATGGCCTGCAAGGACATGGTGATCAACTCGGAGACGCCGTTGCCCAGGTAGACGTTGTCCACGTCGAGCTCAGGAAAGCCGTCCTGGTCCTGGTAGTGCTGCACCACGGCGCGGCGCGCGGACAGCACACCTTTGGAGTCGGAATACCCCTGCGCGGTGGGCAGTCCGGCGATGACGTCCTGCAGGATCTCATCGGGTGCATCGAACCCGAACTGGGCGGGATTGCCGATGTTCAGCTTCAGGATGCGGTGGCCCTCCGCCTCCAGCCGCGCGGCATGCGCCTGTACCGGTCCGCGGATGTCGTAGAGCACGTTCTCCAGCTTGCGTGACTGGGTCAGCGGGCGCTGGTGGACGGGGGTGGTGTCGTTCGTGATGCTCACCAGATCATCGTCGCATCCACGTCCAGCGAGATAATCCCGGACCGACGTCGAGCGCCAGCTCGCCGGTCAGCCGAGGCGGTGATCCCCGTCGAGCTCGCCATACCTGGCCAGCACTCGCTGGCGGATCTCCGGATCGGTGCGCGGTACCGGTTCCAGGAACACCTCGTCCACGTCGGGTAGCTCGGCGCGCAGCTCGGCGTCCAGCCGGACGCACGCTCGTTCCAGTTCGCCCGCAGACAACGTGTCCTCGACGTCGATCCGCGCGCACACCAGCACCCGATCGGTCCCCATCACCTGGGTGATCAGGTCCACCACGGCGACCACCTCCGGCGCAGCGTCGAGCAGCTGGTGCACGCGGTGCACGAGGTTCGGATCGGCCTGGCGCCCCACCAGCAGTGCCTTGTTGGTGCGCCCGAGCAGGTAGGCCACACCGGCCAACAGCAACCCGATGAGCACTGAGGCGAGGCCATCCCACACGCCGGAGCCGGTGAGCTGGTGCAGCCCGATACCGGCGAGCGCGAGGACCAGCCCGGTCAACGCCGCACTGTCCTCGTAGAACACGGTCTTCACGGTGGGATCATCGCTGCGGCGTAGGTACTCGCCCATCCCGCGCCGCTCCGCCGCCGCTTCGGCGCGTACCTGCCGCAGTGCCTTCAGCCACGACGTGCCCTCCAGCGCGAAGGAGACCACCAGCACGGCGTAGGCGGCCCACACCGCGGTCTGCTCGCCGCCGCCGGAGAGAATGGTGCGCACCCCTTCGACCAAGGCGAACACAGCGCCGGAGACGAAGATGCTCACCGCCGCGATGAGCGACCAGAAGAAGCGTTCCTTGCCGTAACCCAGCGGGTGCACGCGGTCGGCAGGCCGTACCGAGCGCCGAAGCGCGGTCAGTAGCAAGACCTCGGTCACCGTGTCGGCCAAGGAGTGCACCGCCTCAGCGAGCATCGCCGCGGACCCGGTGAGCACGCCGGCCACCAGCTTGAGGACGGCGATGAGCAGGTTCGCCGCGCCGGCCACCACGACCGTGGCGGTGCTCTCGCCCTGCTGCTCGCTCACGGGCGAATCAACTGGCGTCGTTGCCCTTGCCTGCCTGCATGGGCTTCGTGGGCGCCGGCTGATCGGATTGCCCGGGTGGCGCGTCGTCGGCGGGTTGGGTGGCCGACTGCGTGGCGCCCGGGGAATCGTCCTGCTCGGGCAGGGGGGTACCGGTCGGCGACTGGTCGGTGGGGACGTCGGCGGCTTCCTCGGCGACCGAGTGTTCCTTCGCAGGCTCCGATGTGCTCTTTTGCGGCGCGCCCTTGGTGATGGAGTCCAGCAGCAGCTGCGCGACGTCGACCACCTGCACCGACTCCGCGGCGTCCTTGGAGTCTTGTCGGGCGGTGAGACCGTCGGTGAGCATCACGCGGCAGAACGGGCAGCCGGTGGCGATCTTCGTTGGTGCGGTGGACAGGGCCTCGTCCACCCGCTCCAGGTTGATCCGCTTGCCGATGCGCTCCTCCATCCACATCCGGGCACCACCGGCACCACAGCACAGGGAGCGCTCGGCGTGCCGGGGCATCTCTCGCAGCGTGGCCCCCGACGCGCCGATCAGCTCGCGCGGGGCGTCGTAGACCTTGTTGTGCCTGCCGAGGTAGCAAGGGTCGTGGTAGGTGATGTCCTCGGCGACCGGTGCCACCGGCACCAGCTTCTTGTCCCGCACCAGGCGGTTGAGCAGCTGGGTGTGGTGCACCACGTCGTAGTCGCCACCGACCTGCGGGTACTCGTTGCCCAGCGCGTTGAAGCAGTGCGCGCAGGTGACGACGATCTTGCGCTTGCCCGGCTCCCGGCCCTCGAACACCGTGTTGAGCACCTCGACGTTCTGCTGGGCCAGCATCTGGAACAGGAACTCGTTACCCGCCCGCCGAGCGGGGTCGCCGGTGCAGGTCTCCTCGGCACCGAGCACCGTGTACTTCACGCCGGCGATGTGCAGCAGCTCTGCGACCGCCCGGGTGGTCTTCTTCGCCCGGTCCTCGAACGCGCCTGCGCAGCCCACCCAGAACAAATATTCGGCGTCACCCAGTTCCCCTTCGAACACCGGCACGTCGAAGTCGAGGTTCTCGGTCCAGCTGAGCCGGTCCTTGGCGTTCTGCCCCCACGGGTTGCCCTTGTTCTCCAGGTTCTTGAACAATCCACCCAGCTCGGTGGGGAAGTTCGACTCGATCAGCACCTGGTAGCGGCGCATGTCCACGATGTGGTCCACGTGCTCGATGTCCACCGGGCACTGCTCCACGCACGCGCCGCAGGTGGTGCAACTCCACAGCACCTCGGGGTCGATGACCCCGCCGTCGACGGCCTCGGCGATCAGCGAACGCGCCGCCTCGTCGCGCGCGGCCTGGGGGATGGCGGCCAGCCGTGCCTCGGCGTCGTCACCGGTGATACCGACCTCATCGCCGGCCATGTCGGTCGAGCCGCCCGCCAACAGGTACGGCGCCTTGGCGTAGGCGTGGTTGCGCAGCGAGGTGATGAGCAACTTCGGCGACAGCGGCTTGCCGGTGTTCCACGCAGGACACTGCTCCTGGCAGCGGCCGCACTCGGTGCAGGTGGTGAAGTCCAGCCAGCCCTTCCACTTGAAGTCCTCGGCCCGGCCCGCGCCGAAGACGTCCTTGTCCGGGTCGGCCTCCTCGAAGTCCAACTCCTTGCCGTTGGACATCATCGGCAGCAGCGGCCCGAGCGCCGCGCTGCCGTCGTTCTCGCGCTTGAAGTAGATGTTGAAGAAGGCGCTGAAGCGGTGCCAGGCAACACCCATGGTGAGCACCCGGCCCACCACGAGCAACCAGACCATCCCGGAGAGCAGCTTCACCAGCGCGGTGATCGACACGGCGGTCGGGCTGTCAGGCAACAGGTGGCCGATCGGGTTGGTGACGAAGTTCGCCCACAACGGTGCGTCCTCGATGCCGCTGGAGACCTTGAACGCCTTGACGCCGAGGATGCCGAGGCCCTCGATGATGACCACGGCCTCGACGAAGTAGGCCTGCCAGAAGTTGGAACCGGCGAAACGGGAGATCCGCTCCGGATCGCGGGGGTGGTTGCGCTGGCGGATCGCAATCAGCACCAGACCGCCGAGCACCGTGCCGACGCCCAGGATCTCGGTGAGCAGCAGCCAGGGGGCCCATGCACCGAAGAGCGGCCAGTGAAACTCTGGGTTGAAGGTCTCGCCGTAGGCTTCGAACCACGCGAGGCTGCCGATCAGGAAGCCCCACATCACGAACCAGTGGGCGGGCCCGACGCTGCGCTTCTTGTTCATCTTGGTGTGCGCAGCGAACTCGACGATGAGCTGGCGCATCCGGGCGACGAAGGGGCCGTTGCGGGTGGCGTCGGGCTGGCCCAGGCGAATGATCCGCACCATCTTCAGCACACCGCTGATGAAGGCGTACCAGCACACCAGACTGATCAGGGCACCGATGGTCCCCAGCGTGATCGTCAACGCGTTCATCGAGCAGTGACCTTTCCTTGGGTGCGGGCCTCGCGACTAGCTGTGCTGACAGTACTTTGCGGCCCTAGGTCGAGCGCTGTTCAGGCCCCTCGGTGCCCGTGGGCGGCGGACGTCACCGGCTTGCGGGAACATAGCGGCCGCAGTGGCCGTTGTGCACATTGATAACCTTGAGCGAACTCGGCTCAGGTCTGACTTGACGGGGCAAGCGATCGTCATGCAAACTTGAGCGCACCACGCTGAAGGCTCAATTGTCACCAACAAACTAGTAGGAGGAACCACCATGGCTCGTGCGGTCGGTATCGACCTCGGGACCACCAACTCGGTCGTCTCGGTCCTGGAGGGTGGCGAGGCCACCGTTATCGCCAACTCGGAGGGCTCGCGCACCACGCCGTCCGTCGTCGCCTTCGCCCGCAACGGCGAGGTCCTCGTCGGGCAGCCGGCCAAGAACCAGGCCGTCACCAACGTCGACCGCACCATCCGCTCGGTCAAGCGCCACATCGGCACCGACTGGAAGGTGGCGATCGACGGCAAGGACTACACCTCGCAGGAGATCAGCGCCCGCACGCTGATGAAGCTCAAGCGCGACGCGGAGGCCTACCTCGGTGAGGACATCACCGACGCGGTCATCACCGTGCCCGCCTACTTCGAGGACGCGCAGCGCCAGGCCACCAAGGAGGCAGGCCAGATCGCTGGCCTCAACGTGCTGCGCATCGTCAACGAGCCCACCGCGGCCGCGCTGGCCTACGGGCTGGACAAGGGCGAGAAGGAACAGACCATCCTGGTGTTCGACCTCGGTGGCGGTACCTTCGACGTCTCGTTGTTGGAGATCGGCGACGGCGTCGTCGAGGTGCGCGCGACCTCCGGGGACAACCACCTGGGTGGGGACGACTGGGACCAGCGCATCGTCGACTGGCTGGCCGACAAGTTCAAGGCTGCCCAAGGCATCGACCTGACCAAGGACAAGATGGCCATGCAGCGCCTGCGGGAAGCTGCGGAGAAGGCCAAGATCGAGCTGTCCTCCGGCCAGAGCACCTCCATCAACCTGCCCTACATCACCGTGGACGCGGACAAGAACCCGCTGTTCCTCGACGAGCAGCTCTCCCGCAGCGAGTTCCAGAAGATCACCTCTGATCTGCTCGAACGCTGCCGCGCACCGTTCCAGGCCGTGGTCAAGGACGGCGGAATCTCCGTCGGCAAGATCGACCACGTCGTGATGGTCGGTGGTTCCACCCGCATGCCGGCCGTCACCGACCTGGTCAAGGAGCTGACCGGTGGGCGCGAGCCCAACAAGGGCGTGAACCCGGACGAGGTCGTCGCCGTGGGTGCTGCCCTGCAGGCCGGGGTGCTGCGCGGTGAGGTCAAGGACGTGCTGCTGCTCGACGTCACCCCGCTGAGCCTGGGCATCGAGACCAAGGGCGGGGTGATGACCAAACTCATCGAGCGCAACACCACCATCCCGACCAAGCGCTCGGAGACCTTCACCACGGCCGATGACAACCAGCCGTCGGTGCAGATCCAGGTGTTCCAGGGTGAGCGCGAGATCGCGGCCTACAACAAAAAGCTCGGCATGTTCGAGCTGACCGGACTGCCGCCCGCCCCACGTGGGGTGCCGCAGATCGAGGTCACCTTCGACATCGACGCCAACGGCATCGTGCACGTCGGCGCCAAGGACCTGGGCACCGGCAAGGAGCAGTCCATGGTCATCACCGGTGGATCCGCCCTGGACAAGGACGAGATCGACCGCATGATGAAGGACGCCGAGGCGCACGCCGAGGACGACAAGCAGCGCCGCGACGAGGCTGAGGTCCGCAACCAAGCCGAGTCTCTCGTGCACCAGACGGAGAAGTTCGTTCAGGACAACGAGGACAAGGTTCCTGCTGAGCTCAAGTCCAAGGTCGAGGCCGCGATCGCGGAGGCGAACGAGGCGCTCAAGGGCACCGACACCGCCGCCATCAAGACTGCCGTGGAGAAGCTGGGCACGGAGTCGCAGGCGCTGGGCGAGGCGATCTACGCCTCCGCCACTGCCGACGCCGCCGCCGAGGGGCAGGGTGCTGAGGGTGCCACCGCCGGTGCTGACGATGATGTCGTCGACGCCGAGGTGGTCGACGAGCCCACCACGAAGGAGGGCGACTCGAAGTGACGCCCCGGCAGGAGGATCCGCGGGAGGAGCCGGTCCGCTTTACCGACAAGCGGCGAATCGACCCGGAGACGGGACAGGTTCGCACGCCTGCGGCGGAGTCAGCCGAGATCCAGGACTCAGCGGAAATCGTGGACGCCGAGGTTGTCGGCTTCCACGATGCCGAGCCCACCGCCGCTGAGGAAGCGGGTCTCGACGAAGACGAGGTGCTCGAGCCGCCGTCGCCCGAGGCGCAGCTGCTGGAACGCACGGCCGACCTGCAGCGCGTTTCCGCGGAGTACGCCAACTATCGGCGGCGGGTGGAGCGCGACCGGCAGTTGGTCATCGATGGGGCCAAGGCTTCGGTGGTGACGGCGTTGCTCGGTGTGCTCGACGACGTCGATCGGGCGCGGGCCCACGGTGACCTCGACGGCCCGTTCAAGGCCGTGTCGGAGAAGTTGGGTACGGCGTTGACCGGCATCGGTCTCACGTCGTTCGGATCCGAGGGCGACGCCTTCGACCCGGCGCTGCACGAGGCGGTGTCGCACGAGGGATCCGGTGGCGAACCGTTGCTCAGCATGGTGATGCGCCAGGGCTATCGCTTCGGCGATCGTGTCCTGCGCCCGGCCATGGTTGCGGTGTCCGAGACGCCAAGCGGCTCGGTGTCGGAAGCTGCGCAGTCGGAATCAGTAACAGAGTGAGAGGAGGAGACGCCCAGTGAGTGCTCGGGACTGGATGGACAAGGATTTCTATGGCGAGCTGGGCGTTTCCTCCGACGCCAGCGCGGCCGACATCAAGAAGGCTTATCGCAAGCTCGCCCGCGAGCTGCACCCGGACGCCAACCCCGGGGACACCAAGGCGGAGGCGCGGTTCAAGTCGGTCTCCGAGGCGCACGGCATTCTGGCCGACCCGGCTAAGCGCAAGGAGTACGACGAAGCCCGCAAGCTCTTCGCCTCCGGTGGCGGGCGCGGGTTTGCCGGCGGAGCCGGGGCGCAGGACTTCGACCTCAACGACTTGTTCGGCACCGCCGGGGGTGGCGCGGGCTTCCAGACCGCACCGGGTGGATTCAGCGACCTGTTCGGCGGCTTGTTCAACAAGACCAGCAGGCCCGGTGCCAGCCGACCGCAGCGGGGCAGCGACGTGGAGACCGAGGTCCGCCTCGACTTCATCGAGGCCACCAAGGGAGCGGTGGTGCCACTGCGGCTGACCAGCCCGGCGCCGTGCACCACGTGCCACGGCAGCGGCGCCAAGCCCGGGACGCACCCCCGTACCTGTCCCACCTGCGGTGGAGCGGGCGTGGTCTCCCGCAACCAGGGCGCGTTCGGTTTCAGCGAGCCCTGCCGGGACTGCCGCGGCACGGGGTCGCTCGTGGACGAACCGTGCCCGGACTGCCGCGGCACCGGTGCCACCACCCGCACCAGGACGATCACGGTGCGGGTGCCGTCCGGGGTCGACGACGGCCAACGGATCCGACTGGCCGGTCAAGGCGAGGCCGGGTTGCGTGGCGCGCCGTCCGGCGACCTGTTCGTCACCGTGCACGTGAATCCGCACAGCGTGTTCCGCCGCGACGGCAACAACCTGACGGTTACCGTGCCGGTGAGCTTTGCGGAGCTGGCGCTGGGCACCACCTTGTCGGTGCCGACGTTGGACGGCAGGGTCGGGGTCAAGGTGCCCGCGGGGACTGCGGACGGGCGGACCCTGCGGGTTCGCGGACGCGGGGTGAGCAAGCGCGACGGCACCACCGGCGATCTGTTGGTCACCGTGGAGGTTGCGGTGCCTGCGGCGCTGGACGACGCCGCGCAGGAAGCCTTGCGTGCCTACGCCGAGGCGGAGCGCGGCAGCGGCTTCGGGGCGCGGGCACACTGGGCGGGTGCTGCAGGGGCCAACCGGTCATGACCATGCCCGTTCCCGGTGCGTCGCACCCCGTGGATCCGGACGCGCGGGTGTTCGTCATCAGCGTGGCCGCCGAGCTGGCGGGCATGCACGCGCAGACGCTGCGCACCTACGACCGACTCGGTCTGGTGACGCCCCATCGCAGTGCCGGCGGGGGGCGGCGTTACTCACCACGGGATGTGGCCTTGCTCCGCGAGGTGCAACGCCTGTCCCAGGACGACGGGGTCAACCTCGCGGGCATCAAGCGAATCATCGAGCTCACCGAACAGGTCGCAGCACTGAAGGATCAGGTCACTGAGCTGGCCACGCAGCTCGCCCGAGCCCACGCGAGCGCCGAGCACGCCGCCGCCGGGGTGCACGCGAGCTACCGCCGCGACCTCGTGCCGATCCGCCGGGACACCGCGCTGGTGGTCTGGCGACCACAACGTCGTTGACAGGCCGATGACGCTAGCCGGTGGCCTCCTCCAGTTCGACAAGTGCGTCCTCAAGATGTACCAGCATCCGCTGCAAGCTCGGGACGCTTCGCCGGCAGCCGACGAGCCCGAACTGCATGCTGTCGGCGTAGCTGGTGACGGTGATGTTCAGCGCCTGCCCGTCGACGGGAATGGAAACGGGGTACATGTTTTCCAGGCGTGCGCCGTTCCAGTACATCGGTTTGTTCGGTCCGGGCACGTTGGAGATGACGATGTTGAACGGCGGCCCGGTCACGTGGTCGAGGAGCCCGGGAACCGGGGTGAGGGCCAGACCGGCGACGTTGAGCACGCTCACTGCCATGCTCTGCAAGGAGCTGAGCCCGGACAACACGTTCTTGGAGTGTCGCATCGAGTTGTGCACGCGGTCCAGCCGTTCGGCGGCGTCAGTCAGCTCGGTACCGAGATTGCACAGCACCGCGCCTACGGCGTTGCCCTCGCCCTCGCCCTCCCCGCGCAAGGAGACGGGCACCATCGCGATCAGCGGCTCATCGGGGAGCGCATTGTGCTCAAGCAGGTAGCGCCGTAACGCGCCTGCGGACATGGCCAGCACCGTGTCGTTCACGGTGACGCCTGCGTCCTTGCTCACCGCGCGCAATCGGGAGATGGGCCACGCCTGCGCCGCGAACCTGCGGGCCCCGGTGATCGGCACGTTGAACATGCTCTTGGGCGCCTGGAACGGGACGGCGGCCGCGTTGTCGTTGAACGCCTGGTACGCGCTGGTCAACGTGGCAGGCGCGATACCGGCCACGTCGCGCAGGGTCCGCGCCGTCGCGCCGAGCATGCCCATCGGGTCGAACCCGCCATTGGACGCCGGCCGCGATTTCGTGGACTGGGTCTGCGCCCACCCGGGCACGAACTGTCCCTGTGGATCTGACGACAGTGATCGGTACCACACCCGGCTCGCGGTGACGCCGTCGATCAGCGCGTGGTGGGTCTTCATGTACACCGCCACGCGTCCGTCGGCCAGGCCCTCGATCACGTGCACCTCCCAGAGTGGACGGTGCCGGTCCAGCAGGGTGCCGTGCAGGCGCGATGTCAGCTCGAGCAGGTCCCGCACGCGGCCGGGACGGGGCAGCGCAGACAGACGTACGTGGTAGTCGAGGTCCACGTTCTTGTCGGTAGCCCAGACCACCGGGGCGAACGAGGACAGCAGCTGCTGGGGCTTACGCCGAAACAGCGGCCGAATGGCCTCGACGTCGCTGAGGTCGCGGTACATCGACCGGGCCAGGTCGGGGCCGCCGCCCTTCGGCGGGGTGAACAGCGAGAGACCACCGACGTGCATCGGGTGCTCGCGGCTCTCCATCAACAAGAACATCGAGTCGACCGGGGACATCAACGCCATGGTGGGGGCTCCGTTCATCACCGTTGAGAGGACAACCGTAGTGGGCCGGTGTGTCCTACGCCTCAGCGGCTGAGGTGGACGAGGCGACCGTTGCGGCCATGAGCGTCGAGCACAACACCAGGGCAGCTGGAGTCGGCGATCGTCACCGACCTGCGCGCGGAGATGTCCTAGAGCTCCTACCTGCAGATCGACACCCTGCTCAGTGCCCAGGTACCGCAGGCCTACGAAGCAAGCATGCGAGGAACTGGTGGACCTGGAGGACAGCTTCCAGCTCGGGCGCTTCCGGCACATGCGCACCGTGCTCCGCATCATCGGGACCAAGACGGGTACCGGCGGCTCCAGGGGCGTCGGGTTCCTGCTGACTGCCGCTCTCGACGATCAGGCGAGTGCGCGGCCGAGCGCGCAGCATTGCGTGCCGCCCGCCGCCATGGCCGCAAAGTGTCGGTCCCCGGTCTTACCGTCTGAGCATGACGACGTTGCGGGATCTTTCCGACGGTGAGATTGCCGATGAGCTCACGACGTGGGCTGGGCGGATCGCCGCCGGCGAGGCGAAGTTGGTGGCGTTGATCGGTGAATTCGACCACCGGGAAGCCTGGGGTGGTCCGGGCATGCTCTCGTGTGCGCACTGGTTGACTTGGCGGTTAGGTATGGGGCTGAAGGCCGCCCACGAACGAGTGCGGGTGGCGCGCGCTCTGATTGAGCTACCGCAGGTACGCGAGGCGTTCGGGCGCGGACAGCTGTCGTGGACCCAGGTGCGGGCGATCACCAGGGTTTCCTCTGCGGAGGATGAGGCGACGTGGGTGGAGTTGGCGCGCCACACGACCGGAGCGCAGTTGGAGCGGCTGGTGCGCGGGGTGCGCCGGGCCCGTAAACCCGAGGAGGACGCGGTCGACCCGGAGGCCGCAGCTTGGCGGGAGGAAACCAGGGTGTCCTACGACGAGGACGGCACTCTTGTGATCATCGCACGCCTACCGGCGGAGGAAGGTGCGGTGGTGTTGGCCGCCCTCGAGCAGGCGGGCGGTGCTCGACCATGAGCGCCGTACCGAACACCGGGGTATCGGTGCGGCTTCCGCGGAAGACTCCCCACCGCCCGCGAGCATGGCCGAGGGACTGATAAATCTCGCGCGTACCGGTCTGGAGGCGATGGCCACCGCACGTCCGGAAGCGGCACGGCGGACCCGTTCTCGACTTGTCGTCCAGCTCGACCCACTCTCGGGGTGGGGGCGTCTGGCCGATGGTGAGGTGTTGCCGCCGGGCTCGCTGCGCGGTGCGGCGCATTGTGCTGCCGCGCTTCGGCGGACCACTGCCGCTGACCGCACACGACACGATCTTGGCCGAACGCAGCGGTTGCCGAGCCTGGCATTGCGTGAGCTGGTCGGAACCCTCGACGGTGAACGCTGTCGCTTTCCTGGGTGCACTCGCCACCGCAAACTGCATGCTCATCACGTGCGCTCTTGGTCGGCCAACGGGCCGACGGACTTAGCGAATTTGTTGCTGTTGTGTCCCCGACACCACACCTTGGTGCACGCCGAAGGCTTCTGCTTGGACCTTCGCGCGGATCGGTCCTTGATCGTCACGACCGCCGAGGGCGTCCGCGTCCTGCATCACCCGGTGGTGCCGTGGCGCCCCGCCGAGGAACTCGATCCGGATCGGCGCATCGACGGGAGCACCCTGCCGCCCACCATCGTTGGGGACCGCCTCGACCTCGGCTACGCAGTAGCGGTGCTCCTCCAGCAGGCGGCATAACCGCGCAGCGACGTAGGGGTTCGCCGGTTGGCACTACCGTGGTGGGCGCGGTTGAATCGCCGTGGTGTCCACTGAAGAGGAGCAGGCATGACCCAGCAGGTACGCGGTGCGATCGTCCGCAGTGTGGGGGCGCCCGTCGAGGTGGTCACCATCACCGTGCCAGATCCGGGTCCGGGCGAGGTGGTGGTCAAGGTCGCGGCCTGCGGGGTGTGCCACACCGATCTGCACTACCGGGAAGGCGGTATCAACGACGAGTTTCCCTTCCTACTCGGCCACGAGGCCGCGGGAGTGGTGGAGTCGGTCGGTGCGGGCGTCACCGAGGTGGCCCCCGGCGACTTCGTGATCTTGAACTGGCGTGCGGTCTGCGGTCAGTGCCGAGCGTGTCGGCGCGGTCGGCCGCAGTACTGCTTCGACACCCACAACGCGGCGCAGAAGATGACGCTGGAGGACGGTACCGAGCTGTCGCCTGCCTTGGGCATCGGGGCGTTCGCGGACAAGACCCTGGTCGCCGCCGGTCAGTGCACCAAGGTCGACCCGCAAGCCCCGGCCACGGTCGCCGGGCTGCTGGGTTGCGGAGTGATGGCAGGGATCGGTGCGGCGATGAACACCGGCAATGTCGGACGCGGCGACTCGGTCGCGGTGATCGGCTGCGGCGGTGTGGGCACGGCCGCGATCGCCGGCGCCCGGCTGGCCGGGGCGAACAGGATCATCGCCGTCGATCTCGATGACGCCAAGCTGGCGACGGCCCGGGAGCTCGGCGCCACGGACACCGTCAACTCACACGGCTTGGACCAGGACGGGGTGGTCGCGGCGATCCAAGGCCTGACGGGCGGCTTCGGTGCGGACGTGGTGATCGATGCGGTCGGCCGCCCGGAGACCTACCGGCAGGCCTTCTACGGGCGCGACCTCGCAGGCACCGTGGTGCTCGTGGGTGTGCCGACCCCGGAAATGACCCTCGAGCTTCCGCTGATCGACGTGTTCGGCCGTGGGGGCGCGCTCAAGTCGTCCTGGTACGGCGACTGCCTGCCCTCGCGAGATTTCCCGGTGCTGATCGACCTGTTCCTGCAGGGACGCCTCCCGTTGGACAAGTTCGTCAGCGAGACCATCGGCATCGACGACATCGAGGGTGCCTTCGCCACGATGCGCGAGGGCAAGGTCCTGCGCTCGGTGGTAGTCCTATGAGCGAGGTACGCATCGACCACGCCGTCACCTCCGGCACGTTCAGCCTGGACGGCGGTACCTGGGACGTCGACAACAACGTCTGGGTCATCGGCGACGACGACGAGTGTGTGGTCATCGACGCTCCGCACACCGCCGAGCCGATCGTCGAGCTGGTCGGCGGACGACGACTGCAGGCGGTGCTGTGCACCCACGCGCACGACGACCACGTGACCGTGGCGCGCGAGCTCGCCGACCATTTCGGCGCGCCGATCCGCCTGCATCCGGCCGACGAGATGCTCTGGCGAGCAACGTATCCGGAGGTGGGCTTCGAGCCACTGGTTGACGGTGAGCAGCTCGCGATCGCCGGGATCGAGCTGCAGGTGCTGCACACACCCGGGCACAGTCCCGGTGCGGTCTGCTTCTACGCCCCGGCGCTGGGCACCGTGTTCAGCGGGGACACCCTGTTCCAAGGCGGTCCCGGAGCCACCGGTCGCTCGTACTCGAGCTTCGACACCATCATCGACTCCATCCGGAACCGGCTGTCCACCCTCCCCACGGAAACCGTCGTGCACACCGGGCACGGCGACAGCACGACCATCGGAGCTGAATCCCCGCACCTGGCGGAGTGGATCGAGCGCGGGCATTAGCGCGAACGGCAATTGATGCGGCTGGTTGCCCTGACGCGACCGCGAAGGGCAATTCTGCGGAAAGCTAGTGCGCGCAGCGCGAGGAGGAAACGTCGATGAGTGCACCCACCCTGGCGGACGCGGTCCAGGCCGATGCCGCCGACCCACTCGCCCACCTTCGCGACCGTTTCGTCGAGCACGGCGATGACGTGGTGGCCTACCTCGACGGGAACTCCCTCGGCCGCCCCCCGAAGTCGACGTCAGCAGCCATGACCGACATGCTGCAGCAATGGGGTACGGGCCTGATCCGCAACTGGTCCGACGGGTGGATGGACCTCCCGGCGCAGGTGGGTAACCGTATCGGCGAGGTGGCGCTCGGAGCGGCACCCGGCCAGGTGATCGTGGCCGACTCCACCACCGTCTGCCTGTACAAGCTGCTGCGCGGCGCCGTCGCGATGCGGCCGGGTCGCAACGAGATCGTCTGCGACGTCCACAACTTTCCCACCGACCGCTACGTGGTGGAAGGCGTTGCGGTCGAGTGCGGACTCACGGTGCGCTGGATCGAGACCGACACCGATGCCGGCGTCACGGCCGAGCAGCTCGCGAGGGTGCTCAGCGAGCACACGGCCGTGGTCACGCTGTCGCACGTTGCGTACCGCTCGGCGTTCATCGCGGACATGGCCACGATCACCGCGCTGGCCCGCGATGCGGGGGCGCTCACCGTCTGGGACCTCTGCCACAGCGTGGGCAGTGTGCCGGTGGAGCTCGATGAGCTGGGCGTGGACTTCGCGGTGGGGTGCACCTACAAGTTCCTCTGTGGCGGTCCGGGTGCTCCCGCGTTTGCCTACGTCGCTACCCGACACCAGGAGGCATTTGCCCAACCGGTCTGGGGCTGGCTCGGCCGATTGAGCCCGTTCGCCATGGAGCAGGGCTATCAGCCGGTGCAGGGCATCTCCCGGGTGCTCTCCGGAACCCCGCCGATCCTGGGCATCGTCGGGGTGTCCGAAGGCATCGAGCTGGTGGCCGAAGCGGGAATCACGGCCATCAGGGAGAAAGCGATCGGCCTCACCGAGATGACCATCGCGCTGGCGGACGCTTGGCTGGCGCCGCTCGGCATGACCCTTGACTCGCCACGGGACCCAGCGCGCCGGGGTGCTCACGTCACCATTCGACGTGCCGACGCCGGTGCACTGTCGGAGCGATTGATCAAGCGAGGCGTGCTGATCGACTTCCGGACCCCGGACGGCATCCGTGTCGGACTGTCCCCGCTGAGCACGAGCTTCAGTGAGCTGTGGAAAGCAATGGAGATCGTTGCCGAGGAGTGCGCGTGATTCCCGCCGACGTACTTTTTGCCGGGGAGGCGACGTGAGTGTGGAGCACAACACCAGGGCACTGGAGTCGGACATCGTCACCGACCTGCGCGCGGAGATGTCCTACAGCTCCTACCTGCAGATGGACACCCTGCTCAGTGCGCAGGTGCCGGTGAGCTCGCCCGAGCATCCCGACGAGCTGCTGTTCATCATTCAGCACCAGACGACGGAGCTATGGCTCAAGCTGATGCTGCACGAGCTGCGGCTGGCCCGCGCTCGGTTGGGCGCCGATGAGCTGCCCGCGGCACTGAAATGCATCGCCAGGGTGAAGCACATCCAGAAGACCCTCACCGAGCAATGGTCGGTGCTGGCGACGCTGACCCCCACCGAGTACGCCCAGTTCCGCTCGTTCCTCGGCCATGCCTCGGGCTTTCAGTCCCACCAGTACCGCGCCGTCGAGTTCATCCTCGGCAACAAGAACGCCGGGATGCTGAAGGTCTTCATTGACAACCCGGCGGCCCACGACGTGCTGAGCGAGCTGCTCGCGGAGCCAAGCGTATACGACGAGTTCCTCCGCTACCTTGCCCGTCGTGGACACCCGATCCCCGCGGAAGTGCTTGAGCGCGACGTGCGGCAGGCGCATCGGTTCTGCGCCGAGCTGGTTCCGGTGTTCCGCGACATCTACGAGAACACCGCCGAGCACTGGCAGGCCTATGAAGCCTGCGAGGAGCTGGTGGACCTGGAGGACAGCTTCCAACTCTGGCGCTTTCGGCACATGCGCACGGTGCTCCGCATCATCGGGACCAAGACCGGTACAGGTGGATCCAGCGGGGTGGGCTTCTTGCAGCGGGCGCTCGACCTGACCTTCTTCCCCGAGTTGTTCGCGGTGCGCACCGAAATTCGCTGACCACAATGTCGTGAGGAGTTGACGGTCGTAGCAAAATCGACATACGATTTCTTCTCCACCCTCAACAGCGGGAGAGGACGGCAATGTCAGCGTTTGCCCTGAGTGCCGTGCAGCAGCAGCTCGTCGCACACGTTCGCGAGGTAGCGGCCGCCAAGCTCGTCGCGCTGGCCGAAGCCGGGGAGCCCGGCCACGTCAATCGCGAGCTGATCAAGGCCATGGGCAGCCACGGCCTGCTCGCCAGGCTGTTCGGCGGCGATGACGCCGCCCGCACCGCCGCGGCGATGGATCTGTGCCTGGTACGGGAGACGCTGGCGAGGATCAGTACCGAGGCCGAGACGGCGCTGGCCTTACAGGGCCTCGGCAGCTACCCGTTCCTGCTGTTCGGCAGCGACGATGTGGTGAGCCGCTGGCGCCCGTTGGTGGTCTCCGGTGAGGCCGTGGCTGCGTTCGCGTTGTCCGAGCCCGGCGCCGGGTCCGACGCGGGCGCGCTGACGCTGCGCGCCGAGCCGGACGGCGATGGCTGGCGCCTGCACGGGGAGAAGACCTGGATCTCCAACGCGCCCGAGGCGGACGTCTACACGGTGTTCGCGCGGACCACCCAGGCGGCCAAGGCCCGCGGGGTCACCGCGTTCGTCGTCGCCGGTGACAGTGCCGGACTGCACGGTGAGCACCTGGACATGATCTCGCCCCATCCCATCGGCACGCTGACCTTCGACGGAGTGCGGGTCGGTCCGGCGGACGTCCTCGGCGAGGTCGATGCCGGGTTCAAGGTCGCGATGCGCACCCTGGACCTGTTCCGCCCCAGCGTCGGCGCCTTCGCGGTGGGCATGGCGCAGTCCGCACTGGACGCCGCGATCGCGCACACGACCACGCGCAAGGCCTTCGGCGGGGTGCTCAGCGATCAGCAGGCCGTGTCGCACAAGCTGGCCGACATGGCGACCCGGCTGTCGGCCAGTCGCCTGCTGGTCTACGCGGCGGCCTCGGCCTACGACGCAGGCGCCGACCCGGCGGAGATCACCCGAGGCTCGGCGATGGCCAAGCTCGACGCCACCGAGAGCGCCCAGTTCGTGGTGGATTCTGCGGTGCAGTTGGTGGGGGCCAGGGCTTTGCAGCGCGGCCACCTGCTGGAGCACCTGTACCGGGAGGTGCGCGCGCCACGCATCTACGAGGGCGCGTCCGAAGTGCAGCGCAGCATCATCGGCCGCTCACTCACCCGCCAACTCTGAGGAGATATCCCATGCCGACCAGTCCCTTCCGCGCGTCCGCGGCGATCACCCAGAACTGGCAGCACTTCGGCTTCAGCGTCAGCGACGGCATCGCCACAGTGACACTCGACCGCCCGGACAAGCTGAACCCGCTCACCTTCGACAGCTACGCCGACCTGCGGGACCTGCTGCACGAGCTGCCCCACCGCGGCGACACCACTGTGTTGGTGATTCGCGGCCAGGGCAAGGCATTCTGCGCGGGCGGGGATGTCAACGAGATCATCGGTGAGCTGATCAAGATGGACGCCCACGACCTGATGGCGTTCACCAAGATGACCGGCGACGTCATCCGGGCGATGCGCGAGTGCCCCATCCCGATCATCTCCGGTATCCAGGGCATCGCCGCAGGTGCAGGTTCCGTCGTGGCGCTGGCCTCGGACTTCCGGGTGGTCAGCCACTCGGCGCGGTTCGCTTTCCTGTTCACCAAGGTCGGCTTGTCCGGCGGGGACATGGGCGCGGCGTACCTGCTGCCCCGCATCGTCGGGGGCGGCCGGGCCACCCAGCTGCTGATGCTCGGCGACACCATCGACGCCGCCACCGCCGACCGCTATGGCCTGGTCAGCGAACTCGTCGCCGACGAGGAGCTCGACGGCGCGGTCAACGCGCTGGCCCGACGCCTGGCGGATGGCCCCACTATGGCCTACGCGCAGACCAAGTCGCTGATCACCCGCGAGCTCGACATGCCCATCGGTGCGGCGATGGAGCTCGACGCCATGACCCAGGCGTTGCTGATGACCACGCACGACCACTCCGAATTTCATGCGGCCTTCAACGCCAAGCGCAAGCCACAATGGACCGGCAGATAGACCCTCCACACCAGAACGGATACCCCCATGTCGACCAACTCCAAGGCCGCGATCGATCCTGCCGACTTCCTCAACGTCGACGGGCTGCTCGACGACGAAGAGCGCGCCGTGCGCGACGTGGTGCGCAACTACGCCCAAAAGGAGCTCGCACCGCAGGTCGGCGGCTGGTATGAGGAGGGCACCATCCCCGCCCGGGAGCTGGCCAAGGACTTCGCCGCGCTCGGACTGCTGGGCATGCACCTGCAAGGTTACGGATGTGCCGGGACCAGTGCAGTCGCCTACGGGCTGGCCTGCCGCGAGCTCGAGGCGGTCGACTCGGGCCTGCGCAGCTTCGTGTCGGTGCAGGGCTCACTGGCGATGTTCGCCCTGTACCGGTGGGGAACCGAAGAGCACAAGCAGGAATGGCTGCCCGCGATGGCGGCGGGGGACAAGCTCGGGTGTTTCGGCCTGACCGAGCCCGACGCAGGCAGCGACCCGGGGTCGATGCGGACCACCGCCAAGCGCGACGGCAGCGACTGGGTCATCAACGGCGCCAAGATGTGGTCCACCAACGGCACGGTGGCCGACGTCGCCGTGGTGTGGGCGACCACCGACGAGGGCATCCGCGGTTTCGTGGTACCCACCGACACGCCCGGCTTCACTGCGAACCCGATCCACCACAAGCTCTCCCTACGGGCGTCGGCCTCGGCCGAGCTGGTGTTCGACAACCTGCGCCTGCCCGAGGGTGCGGCCTTCCCCGAGGTGCGTGGCCTCAAGGGTCCGCTGAGCTGCCTCAATGAGGCGCGGTACGGGATCCTCTGGGGCGCAACGGGTGCGGCGCGGGCTTGCTACCAGGAGGCGTTGAGTTACACCATGGCGCGCCAGCAGTTCGGTAAGCCGCTCGCCGGTTTCCAGCTCACCCAGCGCAAGCTGGCCGACATGCTGATCGCGGTGAACAACGCCAACCTCGTCGCCCTGCAGATCGGTCGGCTCAAGGACGGCGCAGGGGTCCACCCAGCACAGATCAGCTACGGCAAGCTGGCCAACGCCCGCAGCGCGCTCGACGTGGCCCGCACGGCCCGCGGAATGCTCGGAGCTGCCGGGATCGTCATGGAGCACAACGTGATGCGGCACATGGCGAACCTCGAGACGGTGATCACCTACGAGGGCACCGAGGAGATGCACGCGCTGAGTCTCGGTGAGGCCATCACCGGACTCGCAGCGTTCCGATGAGCGAGCAGAGCGACGTGGGGATTTCCCTGAGCGAGCGGGTTTGCCTGGTCACCGGGGCCAGCCGCGGCATCGGCCGCGCGGTGGCGCAGCGCCTGGTGGCCGACGGGCACCGGGTGGCGCTCGTCGCGCGCACGGCTCCGGACCCCATCGAGACCGGGGCGCTGAGCATCGCCGCCGACGTCACCGACCCTGGCGACGTGGAGCAGATGTTCGCCACGGTCGAGAACCATTGGGGCCCGGTGGAGGTGCTGGTCTCCAACGCGGGGTCGGGCACCGCGGCAGCGTTGGTGGACACCACCGACGAGCAGTGGCGCGACGCCATCGATCTGAACCTCACCGCACCGTTCCGCTGTGTCCGGCGGGCGTTGCCTGCGATGCTCGATTCCGGATGGGGACGGATCGTGGTCATTGCCTCGGTCGTGGCCAAGCGCGGTGAGTCGCAGGTCAGCGCCTACACCGCCAGCAAGCACGGGGTGCTCGGCCTGGTGCGCGCCGCTTCCGCGGAGGTCGCGGGCCGGGGTGTGACGGTGAACGCCGTCTGCCCCGGCTACGTGGATACCCCGATGACCGCGCAGACCGTCGCCGCGATCAGCGATCGGACCGGGCGCTCCACTGTGGACGCTCAGCAGCTCCTGGCCCGCAGACAACCCATCGGCCGGCTCATCGACCCGGCCGAGGTGGCTGAGGCGGTGCACTTCTGCGTGGTCAACGGCGCCGTCACCGGGCAGGGCATCAACGTCGACGGAGGAGCGGTGCAGTCATGAAGATAGAACACGTGAACCCGGTCGAGTTGGGCAAGCCCTCCGGCTTCTCGCACGCCGTGCGCGTCACCGGCGGCACCACCGTCTACCTCGCCGGGCAGACTGCCTTGGATGCGGAGGGCGCGATCGTCGGCGCCGGGGTGGTGAAGCAGTTCGAGCAGGCGCTGGGCAACCTGCTCACTGCGCTGCGGTCCGCGGGTGGTCAGCAGCACGACTTGGTCAGCCTCACCATCTACATCGTCGACATGGCCGACTACCGTGCCCACGCGCGGGAGATCGGTCAGGTGTGGAAGCGCCTGATCGGCGACTCCTACCCGGCGATGGCAGGCATCGGCGTGGCGCGGCTATGGGACGCTGAGGCGCTGGTGGAGGTTCAAGGAGTGGCCATCGTCGGGTGAGCCTCACCGCCACCAGCCGTCCTCGAGTCCAGGGGAGCGCACCACAAACCCCATCGCCTCGGCGCCGGTTGCCTGGACGCGGTCGTACGTCACGAAGTCGGTTTGTTCCAGCCGCGTCGCCGTGATGATGTGGATGGCATCCGCGGTACGTACCCAGGCATTGGGCACGTTCGACCGACCCGCCTCGCGGAGCAACGCAAGAATCTCCGCACTGCCGACGCCGGTCGCCAAAAGCCGACCTGGGCCGAGGTGTCGAGAAACGTCACCGGTCTCGACGAAGCGCGTCGAGAGTGTCGGCGAGCACCTCGAGGCCGTCGCCAGGCTCGGGAAAGTCGGCGAAGTCGTCGTCGCTGGCAGTGGAGAGCCTCCCCGCCGAGGCCAGTTGCTCGATCATGGACGGGAAGGAACGCTGCAGATCAACGGTGGTGTCGCCAGCGCGGATCCGGAAACACTCTCTCCGGCAGCCGCGCGGCGCAGGATGTCACCGCTGTCGTTGCGCAGTTGACGCTGACTGATCGTCTCCACGGACGCCTCCGATCCGCTCATTCCGCACGATTGTAATGCGCCGTGCGACCAGGTCCATCGCCTAGCGGTGCACAGCCCGCATCGCATGCTCGTGGGCCAGCCCACTGAGGGTGCGGTTCAGCTCATCGAAGAGCTCGCCTGCGATCACCCCGTTCCATCCCTGAGGTAACAACGGCAGCGGCAGACCGGGGTCCAGGTAGGGCAGTCGTCGCCACTCGGTGAGCATGGGCACGTACTCACTGAATGCCTCTCGGGGGCTTGGCGCAGCTGATACCACCCGGTCCAGCACCGGCCGGTAGCGTTGGATAAAGTCCGCGTAGAGCGCGGTGAGCTCGTCCAGGTCCCACCACGATCGCACCTTCGCGCGCAGATCGCCGAAGGCGAGGTGCTCGGCGCCGAACATGTCGACGTAGCCGGACAGCGCACGCCGCCCCAGTGTCTCCCGCGTCTCCCGGGCCAGGTTGCCGGGAGCCACCCAGACGCCGGGCGCGGCGGTGCCGAAGCCCAGGCGGACCAGGCTGGTGCGCAGGGCATGACGCTTGTCCCGTTCGGACTCCGGAATGGAGAAGACCACCAGCAGCCATCCGTCGTCGATGACGGCACGCTTGCGGTCGAAGATGCGGGCGTCGCCCTCGGCCAGCACCTCCAGCGTTGACGTGGACAGGGCGTACCCCGCCGCACCGCCCTGCCGCTGGGCGGCCAGCGTCTCCCGGCGCTTGAGCCGGGAGATCGACGAGCGCACGGCGGGACCTTCTATCCCGAGGTCGGCCATGAGCGCGACGACGGCGGCCACCGACAACCAGTTGTGCTCGGCGCGGGCGTAGAGCCCGAACATCGTCACGATGAGCTGGCGCGGCTGGGGCTCACTACGGCCGTGCGCGGACTTGGTTGCCCGCACGTCCGTCGTCATACGCACACGATAGTGGGACTCAACGAGATTCCGACAAATATCGTCACCGATTAACGAGCGTCAAGAAACAGGCATATTGTGGCGGGGGTCTCATCCGCACGCGGGAAGGTCGGTCATGGTGCTGTCACCGTCAGCACATCTGGACACCTTCTGCCGGGACAACCTGCCCCCGTGCGAGCTGTGGCCCGACATCGAGGTCACGCTGGATGAGTTGAGGTATCCGGAGCGGTTGAATTGCGCATCCGCCCTGCTGGACGAGCAGGTCGCCGTGCTCGGCGCCGACCGGCCCTGCTTGATCTCGGGCACCCAGCGGTGGACCTACGGCGAGCTGCAGCGCCGAGCCAACCAGGCCGCCCAGGTGCTCACCGAGGACTACGGGCTTCTTCCTGGCCACCGCGTGCTGCTGCGCGGGCCGAACAATCCGTGGCTGGTGGCCTGTTGGTTCGGCGTCGTGAAGGCAGGCGGCGTGGTGGTCACCACGATGCCGCTGCTGCGCAGCCACGAGCTGGGCAAGCTCGTCGACCTGACGAAGACCATGCTCGCGCTGTGCGACCACCGATTTGGCGAGGAGCTGACCGGAGTCTCCGACGGACTGACCTCTGTCCTTTACGGTGGCACGGGGCCTGCGGATCTGACGGCTCAGTGCGAGACCAAGTCCGGGGCGTTCACCAACGTGGACACCGCCGCGGACGACGTGATGATGCTCGCGCCGACCTCGGGCACCACCGGGGTGCCCAAGGCGACGATGCATTTTCACCGGGACGTGCTGGCCATCGCGGACACCTTCTCCCGCCATGTTCTGCGGCCCCGCGCCGACGACGTCTTCACCGGGACACCCCCGCTGGCGTTCACCTTCGGGCTCGGCGGCCTGGTGATCTTCCCGCTGCGTGTCGGGGCGTCCACGGTGCTCCTGGAGAAGGCCACGCCTGCTGAGCTGGCCGACGCGGTCAGTGAGCACAAGGTGACGGTGCTGTTCACGGCCCCGACCGCCTACCGGGCGATCTTGCGGGAGGGCAAGGCCGAACAACTGGGCGTGCTGAGGCGGTGTGTTTCGGCGGGCGAGCACCTCCCCGCTGCCGTCTGGCGCGAGTTCCGCGACGCCATCGGAGTCGGGATCATCGACGGGATCGGGGCCACCGAGATGCTGCACGTGTTCATCGCCGCGGCCGACGAGCAGATCCGGCCGGGATCGACCGGGCGGGCGGTGCCGGGGTATCGGGCGACGATCCTCGATGACGACGGCGAGCCCGTGCCGGACGGAACACCGGGGCGGCTGGCGGTCATCGGCCCGACGGGCTGTCGGTACCTCGCCGACGATCGCCAGCGCAACTACGTCGATCGCGGCTGGAACATCACCGGCGACACCTACATTCGCGACGCCGAGGGCTACTTCTGGTACCAAGCCCGCAGCGACGACATGATCATTTCTTCCGGCTACAACATCGCCGGGCCCGAGGTGGAAGAGGTTCTCGGCGGACACCCGGACGTCGCGGAGTGTGCGGTGGTGGGACGGTCGGATCCGGAACGCGGCATGATCGTGCACGCCGCGGTGGTCCTCGCGCCGGGGGTGATCGGCGACGAGGTCAAGGCGCAAGAGTTGCAGAACTACGTCAAGCAGACGGCTGCGCCCTATAAATACCCGCGCAGCGTCGAGTTCCTTGACGCGTTGCCCCGTACCGAGAGCGGCAAGCTGCAGCGATACAAGCTGCGCACGTCCCGGGTGCTGCAATGACCGTCGCAATGGTCGGCGCAGACCAGGGCGGCCTTGGCCGGTGCGGGTCGACAGTCCACAACATGTTGCAGCGTTGACGAACGTCACAACCACAGCATATAATGGCCCACGGACCTGAGCGGAGAGCATCATGAAGATTGCGGTGGTGGGCGGCGGCCGGGCGGCCTGTATTTTTCGTCGCTGGTCAAGCAGTTGGACCCCCGCCACGAGGTGACCGTCTGGGAGCGCAACGCGGCTGCCGACACCTTCGGGTTCGGCGTCGTGTTCAGCGACGAGACGCTCGGCGGGATCGAGCACGCCGACACCACGGTGTATTCGCGCATGCAGGCGTGCTTCGCCCAGTGGGACGACATCGATATCCACTTCCGAGGGACCACCTACACCTCGGGCGGCCAGGGCTTCGCCGCGATGGGCCGCAAGAAGCTGCTGCAGATTCTGCAGGAACGATGCCGCGAGCTCGGCGTGCTCGTGCACTTCAGCACCGCGGCCCCCGACGTCGACGCGCTGAGCGCCGACTACGACTTGGTGCTCGCGGCCGACGGGGTGAACTCCGAGATCCGCGCCCGATACGCAGAGGTGTTCGGCCCGACGCTGGAACGCAGGCACAGCAAGTTCATGTGGCTCGGCACCGACAAGGTGTTCGAGGCGTTCAAGTTCTACATCAGCGAGACGCCCTTCGGGGTGATGCAGGTGCACGGCTACCCCTACGGCGACGCAGGCAGCACGTTCATCGTGGAGATGCACGAGGACGTCTGGCAGCGCGCGGGTTTCGACGAGACCGCCGGGGAGGTCTTCGGCCCCGGCGAGAGCGACGAACGGTCCATCGCGCGGGTGCGTGAGCTGCTCGGTGACCTCCTCGAGGGTCACCAGGTGCTGGCGAACAACTCCAAGTGGATCAACTTCACCACGGTGCGCAACGAGACTTGGCGCCGCGGCAACATCGTGCTGCTCGGGGATGCCGCGCACACGGCGCACTTCTCCATCGGCTCGGGTACCAAGCTGGCCATGGAGGATGCGCTGGCACTGGCGGCGTGCCTGCACGAGCACGACACCATGGTCGAGAGCATCGACGCCTACGAGGCCGAGCGCCGCCCGGTGGTGCTGTCCACCCAACGCGCGGCGCAGGCCAGCCTGGAGTGGTTCGAGAACATCGACCAGTACGTCCATCAGGAGCCGGCTCAGTTCGCGTTCAACATCCTCAGCCGCAGCCGCCGGATCACCCACGACAACCTGCGCCTGCGGGACGTCGAGTTCGTGCAGGCCCTGGACGAGTGGTTCGCCGACCACGAGGTGGCCCGCGGTGTCACGTCGGGGCAGCCCACCCCGCGGCCCCCGATGTTCCAGCCGTACCGGATCGGGCAGCTGGAGCTCAAGAACCGGGTGTCGGTGTCCTCAATGGACATGTACTCCGCTGTCGACGGAGTGCCGGGAGACTTCCACTTGGTGCACCTGGGCAGCAAGGCGCTCGGCGGAGCGGGGCTGGTGATGACCGAGATGGTGTGCGTCTCGGCAGAGGGTCGGATCACCCCGGGCTGCACCGGCCTCTACAGCGCCGAGCAGGAGCAGTCCTGGAAGCGGGTAGTGGACTTTGTGCACGGCCAGAGCACCGCGAAGATCGGTGTGCAGCTGGGGCATTCGGGGCGCAAGGGCTCCACCAAGCTGATGTGGGAGGGCATCGACCAACCGCTGGAGCGGGACAACTGGCCAGTGGTAGGCCCATCGGCGCTGCCGTACTCACCCGCAGGCCAGACGCCACACGAGCTGACGTCCACAGACCTCGACGCGATCACGGCGCAGTTCGTGGCGTCAGCCCAGGCAGCGGCGCGCGCGGGCTTCGACCTGTTGGAGCTGCACTGCGCCCACGGCTACCTGCTGTCCTCATTTCTCTCGCCGCTGTCCAACCAGCGCAGCGATGAGTATGGCGGCGTGTTGGAGAACCGGCTGCGGTTTCCGCTGGCCATCTTCGATGCCATCCGTGCGGTGTGGCCGGCCGAACGACCCCTCTCGGTGCGGATCTCCGCCACCGACTGGGCCGAGGGTGGAAACGAGGTCGACGACGCCGTCGAGATCTCCCGTGCCTTCGCCGAGCACGGTGTCGACGCCATCAACGTCTCCACGGGGCAAGTCGTCTCCACCGAGCAGCCCGCGTTCGGGCGCAGCTACCAGACGCCATTCGCGGACCGGATTCGTAACGAGGTGGGGGAGAAGTACGGCACCACGGTGATTGCCGTCGGCGCGATCTCCTCCTACGACGACGTCAACTCGGTGCTGCTGGCCGGCCGAGCGGACCTCGTGGCGCTCGGGCGGTCGCACCTTTACGATCCACAGTGGACGCTGCACGCCGCAGCCGAGCAGGACTACACCGGAGCGGGCGCCCAGTGGCCGGACCCGTTCGCCGGCGGCAACCGCAAGCCGCCGACCGGGCGCACCGACGGTCCACGCCCGCGGCTCGAGCTCATCCGGCAAGGTGAGCAGGGCACCCGGCACCGTCGTTGGACGCCCTGACCCCTCGACCACCCTGGAGAGACCATGTCCGTCCTATCCGGATTCGTCACCGCCTTGTCGTCCGGCGCGATCGAGGTCGTCGACCTCACCGCCCCGTTGTCCCGAGAAACGCCGATCCTCGAGCTTCCCCCGGAGTTCGGGCAGACCCAGCGATTCGAGCTGGAGGAGATCAGCCGCTACGACGACCGAGGTCCCGCGTGGTACTGGAACAACTTCCGGACCGGTGAGCACACCGGCACCCACTTCGATGCGCCAAACCACTGGGTTACCGGCAAAGACAACGCCGACATCGCCTCGGTGCCCGTTACTCGGCTGATCGCCCCGGCCGCCGTCCTCGACTTCTCGGCCCAGGTCGCCGCCAACCCCGACTACCTCATCGAGATCGAGGACATCCGCGCCTGGGAGTCCGACCACGGGCCGCTGCCCGATGGCGGCTGGTTGCTCGTCTGGACCGGCTGGGACGCCCGCACCTCCCAACAGGAGGCAATCAACGCCGACGACTCTGGGCCGCACAGCCCCGGGCTGTCCGCCGATTGCGCGCGCTGGGTCGCGGAGGAGTCCGCCGTGATCGGCATGGGTGTCGAGACGGTCGGTACCGACGCCGGGGCAGCGCACTCCTTCGATCCGGCGTTCCCCTGCCACTCTGCACTGATGGGCAGCAACAAGTACGGCCTGACGCAGCTACAAAACCTGGCCCAGCTGCCCCCGACCGGCGCGGTGCTCATCGCCGGGCCACTGCCCATCGTCACCGGCTCGGGATCGCCGGCGCGGGTGCTCGCCCTCGTCGAACGCTGATGAACGTCGCGCAGGCGATCGGGCGCGCCCTGGCCGGGGCGGGAGTCGACCACGTCTTCGGGGTCGTCGGCTCGGGTAACTTTCACGTCACCAACGGCTTGGCCGAGGGTGGGGCCCGCTTCGTGGCGACCCGGCACGAGGGCGGTGCGGCAACCATGGCCGACGCCTACGCACGAATGACCGGGCGGGTGACGGCGCTGACCGTGCACCAGGGGTGCGGACTGACCAACGCGATGACCGGCATCGCCGAGGCGGCCAAGAGTCGCACCCCGCTGCTGGTGCTCGCCGCGGAGGCCACTGCGCCCTCGTCCAACTTCTACGTCGACCAGGACGGGCTGGCCCGGGCGGTCGGTGCGATCCCGGCCCGCATCAGCTCCGCAGAGGCCGCCGTCGACGAGGCGCTGGCGGCCATGGCGACGGCATTGCACCAACGGCGGACGGTGCTGCTGAACCTACCGCTGGAGATCCAGTCGCTCGACGCGCCCGACATCTCCCCTCGGCCACTTCCCGCACGGCCGGCGCCCGCCGCCCCATCGGCAGACGACATGACCCGACTCGTACAGGCACTGGAAACCGCCCGTCGGCCGGTTTTTGTCGCCGGGCGCGGCGCGCGCCCGGCCGGATACGCCCGCGCAGTCGTCGAGCTCGCGCAGCAGTGCGGTGCGTTGCTGGCGACCTCGGCCGTGGCCAAGGGACTGTTCCATGATCAGCCGTGGTCACTCGACGTCTCCGGCGGCTTCTCCGCACCGACCACGGCCGAGCTGATTCACGGCGCCGACCTCATCATCGGTTGGGGATGCGCCCTCAACATGTGGACGATGCGCCACGGCCGGCTCATCGCTGAGGATGCCACGGTGGTGCAGGTGGACGACACCCCCGAAGCACTTGGCGCGCAGCGGGAGCTGACGTTCGGGGTGCTCGGCGACGTGGCCGAGGTAGCCCGATCCGCGCTCGCTGTGGTGGACAACCGCCGCGGCTATCGCACCGCAGAGGTGTGGCAGCAGATCGCGGCCACCGGACGCTGGTCCGACGTCCCGTATGCCGACTCCGGCACGGGCGGCCGCATCGATCCCCGCACGCTGAGCCTCCGGCTCGACAAGCTCTTGCCCACCGAGCGGGTGGTCGGCGTCGACTCGGGCAACTTCATGGGTTACCCGAGCATGTTCTTGTCCGTGCCGGACGAGGAGGGCTTTTGCTTGACGCAGGCGTTCCAGTCCATCGGGCTCGGCTTGGCCACCACCATCGGAGCCGCGCTGGCGCGTCCCGACCGGCTGGCCGTGGCCGCCCTCGGGGACGGTGGATGCTTGATGGCGGCGGCGGAGCTGGACACCGTGGTGCGGCTGGGGCTGCTGATGGTCGTCATCGTCTACAACGATGACGCATACGGCGCCGAGGTCCACCACTTCGGCCCGGACGGCTATCCGCTCGACACCGTGCAGTTCCCGCCCACCGACATCGCCGCTATCGCTCGCGGACACGGCTTCACCGCGGTGACCGTGACGCGGGAGGCGGACCTCGCGCCGGTCGGGCAGTGGCTGGCCGGTGACCGGCAGACCCCGTTGCTCATCGATGCGAAGGTGACCAGGGGCGAGCCGGCGTGGTGGCTGGAGGAGGCGTTCCGCGGGCACTAGCCGCGACAACTACGCCGATTCGGGTGCTCGCACGTTGAGCGGAACAGACTCAAGTCTGTGGACGTTCTAGCCCGTGACACCATTGCGCTTGACCGGAAATCAGAGGTGACCAGTGGACTCCTTCACGCCCACAACCAAGACGCAGCAGGCGATTTCGAACGCTGTGCAGTCGGCGACCACGGGCGGGCACCCCGACGTGCGCCCCGCGCACTTGCTCAGCGCCCTGTTAGCCCAGAGCGATGGAATCACTTCGCCCCTGCTGCAGGCCGTTGGCGCCGACCCGGCAGCAGTCCGGGCCGAGACCGATACCCTGGTGCGGCGCATCCCGGCGGCTGCGGGCGCCACCGTCTCGGCTCCGCAACTGGACCGGGCCGCGGTTCGCGCGCTCACCACTGCGCAGGAGCTGGCCGGGCAGATGGGCGACGAGTACGTCTCCACGGAGCACCTGTTGGTCGGCCTGGCCCAGGGCGACTCCGACGTGGCGCAGCTGCTCGCCAGGCACGGCGCCACACCGGACGCGCTGCGCGAGGCCTTCGCCTCCGTGCGCGGCTCCGCGAAGGTCACCAGCCCCGACCCGGAGGGCAGCTACCAGGCGCTGGAGAAGTACGGCACCGACCTGACGGCGCGGGCCCGCGCCGGCGAGCTGGACCCGGTGATCGGCCGGGATACGGAGATTCGTCGCGTGGTGCAGGTGCTGAGTCGTCGGACCAAGAACAACCCGGTGCTCATCGGGGAGCCCGGCGTGGGCAAGACGGCAATCGTCGAGGGACTCGCACAGCGCATCATCGCCGGCGACGTCCCCGACAGCCTCCGCGGCCGTCGGGTGATCGCCTTGGACCTGGGGTCGATGGTGGCCGGTGCCAAGTACCGCGGCGAGTTCGAGGAGCGGCTCAAGGCCGTGCTGGAGGACATCAAGTCCAGTGCCGGCGAGGTGATCACCTTCATCGACGAGCTGCACACCATTGTGGGCGCCGGCGCCTCCGGCGAGGGTGCGATGGACGCAGGCAACATGATCAAGCCGATGCTGGCGCGGGGCGAGCTGCGGCTGGTCGGCGCGACCACCTTGGACGAGTACCGCAAGCACATCGAGAAGGACGCCGCCCTGGAGCGGCGCTTTCAGCAGGTGTTCGTCGGAGAGCCCACCGTGCCGGACACCATCGGCATCCTGCGCGGTCTCAAGGGCCGGTACGAGGCGCATCACAAGGTGCAGATCAACGACGCCGCATTGGTCGGTGCTGCCACCCTGTCCGACCGTTACATCACCTCGCGGTTCCTGCCGGACAAGGCCATCGACCTCATCGACGAGGCGGCGTCGCGGCTGCGCATGGAGATCGACTCACGCCCGGTGGAGATCGACGAGCTGCAACGCTCGGTCGACCAGCTGCACATGGAGGAGATGGCGCTGGCCAAGGAGACCGACGCCGCCTCGCAGGACAGGCTCGCGCGGTTGCGGGCCGAGCTCGCCGACCTGACCGAGCAGCTCAACGCGCTGAACGCACGCTGGGAGCAGGAGAAGTCCGGGCTCAACCGGGTCGGTGAGCTCAAGGAGGGCCTCGACGGTCTGCGTGGGCAGGCCGAGCGGGCCGAGCGGGACGGCGACTTCGAGACCGCCTCGCGGCTGCTCTACGGCGAGATCCCGGTGCTGGAGAAGGAGTTGGCCGCGGCGAGCGCCGAGTCCGTCGACGACGTGATGGTCAAGGAGCAGGTGACCGCTGACGACGTCGCCGATGTCGTCGCGGCCTGGACGGGCATCCCGGCCGGACGGCTGTTGCAGGGCGAGACGGCGAAGCTGCTGCGGATGGAGGAGGCGCTCGGTAACCGAGTGGTGGGGCAGACCCAGGCCGTGCAGGCGGTGAGCGACGCTGTCCGCCGAGCTAGGGCAGGGGTGGCCGACCCGGACCGCCCCACCGGCTCGTTCCTGTTCCTCGGACCGACCGGCGTCGGCAAGACCGAGCTGGCAAAGGCGTTGGCGGAGTTCCTGTTCGACGACGAGCGCGCCATGGTGCGGATCGACATGAGCGAGTACGGGGAGAAGCATTCCGTGGCCCGCTTGGTCGGGGCGCCCCCCGGCTACGTCGGCTACGACGCGGGCGGACAGCTCACCGAGGCGGTACGGCGCCGCCCGTACACGGTGGTGCTGTTCGACGAGGTGGAGAAGGCGCACCCCGACGTGTTCGACGTGCTGCTGCAGGTGCTCGACGATGGTCGTCTCACTGACGGCCAAGGGCGCACCGTGGACTTCCGCAACGCGATCCTGGTGCTCACGTCCAACCTCGGCGCAGGTGGTACCCACGAGCAGGTGATGGACGCGGTGCACCGGGCGTTCAAGCCCGAGTTCATCAACCGCCTCGACGACGTGCTGATCTTCGATGCGCTCAGCGAGGAGCAGCTGGAGCACATCGTGGACATTCAGCTGACCTCGCTCGGGCGCCGGTTGGAGGCCCGCAGGTTGAAGCTGCAGGTGTCCGACGACGCCCGGAAGTGGTTGGCGGAGAGGGGCTTCGACCCGGTGTACGGCGCGCGGCCGCTGCGCCGTTTGGTGCAGCACGCCATTGGTGACCAGCTGGCGCGCGAGCTGTTGGCGGGAGCCGTACACGACGGTGACGTGGTGACGGTTGAGGTGGCCTCCGATGGCGCCGCGCTGACCGTCGGCTGAGCGGCCGCCCCGGGGGCATTGCGTGACCTCAACGCCGTTTTGAGCGCGCAGATCGGGCGTTCAGGTCACGGAGCGCCCTGTGTGGCGCATGCGGCCCCATTAAGGTGTCTCGGGTGAGGGCCGCATGAGCGCAACGCTGATCGCCCTAGGTGTGCTCGCGCTGCTGGCCGGGGTCGCTCTGTTCGTGGTGGACGCCCGTAGGCGTTCCCTTCGCGCCCGGGTTCGTCGCGAGTGGGCGGGGCGCCATTCGGCCCGCTATGCCGCGGTTGATCCGGTGCTCACCGGTCAGTGGCATCACGGTGCGTTCAGCCGTGGGGGTGCCGGCCGCGCAGTGGAACTCGTCAGCGGCGAGCCGGACGGCGACCGGCTGTACCTGTTCGATCTGGAGCAGGCCGGCCGGGTGGTGTGCACCGTGCTCGCCCGTCGTCGACCCACGACCTCGGACACCACACTGGAGCTTCGGATGGGGTCGTCCACCGCGGCCACCGGAGCGGAAGCGACGCAGAAGATCGAGCAGGTCACCTCCGAGGCGGGGATGGACCTACTGGGCCACGTCGGCACCAGATACGCCTTCACGGACGACCTGGAAGCTGCACGACGCGCCGTGGACGAGCGGTTGGTGCTGCTGGCCGACGCAGCCGGTGAGGACGTCTCCGTGCTGTGGGCAGAAGGCGCGTGGGCGCTGGCGGCCATCAACGCGACTGCAGGACCACAACGGTGGGACGAGATCGCGGCACTGCTCGGACGTTTCGCCGACCTGGTGCGGCTGCTCCCGCCTCCGGTAGCGCCGTAACCTGACGGCCATGAGTCGCCCCACAGCGTTGATCACCGGCCCGACCTCCGGCGTCGGTGCCGCCTTCGCCCGTCGCCTGGCCACCGACGGCTACGACTTGATCCTGGTCGCCAGAGACACGGCCAAGCTGGACGCGCTGTCCGCCGACCTCGGCGAGCGGCACCACAGCAACGCCGAGGTGCTCACTGCAGATCTTTCCAGGGCCGAGGACCGCCACGCCGTGTGCGAGCGGGTGCGTGGCGGTGTGCAGATGCTCGTCAACAACGCCGGCTTTGCCACCTCCGGTGAGTTCTGGACCACCGAACCGGCTCAGCTGCAGGCCCAGCTCGACGTCAACGTCACCGCCGTCATGCAAATCACCCGAGCCGCGCTGCCTGCCATGGTCGCCGCCGGATCGGGTGCCGTGGTCAATGTGGCCAGTGTCGCCGGATTGGTGCCGGGCCGTGGTTCCACCTACTCGGCGAGCAAGTCCTGGGTGACGTCGTTCTCGGAGGGCCTCGCCGGTGGGCTGCGCGGAACCGGCGTACGGGTTCAAGCTCTGTGCCCGGGCTTCGTGCGCACCGAGTTCCACTCCCGGGCCGGGATCGATATGGCCTCCACCTCGGACCGGCTGTGGCTTGCGCCGGACGACGTGGTGTCCACCTGCCTGTCCGATCTGCAGCGCGGCAAAGTGGTGAGCGTGCCCGGCCGCCAGTACAAGGCGATCGTCGGCGTCACGCACCTGATGCCGCGCGCGGCGGCGCGGTGGGCGGCGAACCGGGTGGGTTCAGGCCGGGGGCGCACCTAGCTCGAAGCCCCCGAGGTGGACGGTGATGCGCTACCGAGCCGCGCGCTCGACTTGCAGCGTCGCCACCTGCTGCTCGACGCCGCTGCGGACCTCGTCGCGCAGGGCGCGCAGAGCCGCGTCGGTCACGGGTCCGGCCCACCGGTCGGTGCTGATCGACGCACCGAAACCGAAGTAAAACTGCTGCGGCCGGGGCAGCGGTGCAGGGCCGAACCCCCGAACCACCGGCCACACCAGGTCCCAGTTCCCACCGAGGCGCCCCACCACGGCCCGCGCCGGGGCGAACACCGGGTGGTCGGCGTCCAACAGAATGTCGAAGCACTCCTCGGCACCGACCGCCCCGAACGGGACGATGGGACAACCCGCCTCGATCGCCATCCGGGCAAAGCCGGTGCGCTGTTTCCAGATCAGCCGGTACTTCTCGTCCTTGCGCTTGGCCACCTCGCGTCCACCACCGGGGTAGACCAACACCGCCTCGCCGGCCGCCAACAACTCTCGACAGTTGTCCTGCGTGCCCCGCACCGCACCGGCCCGCATCAGCACGTCCCGCCAGCCGGGCACGGCCAGATGAACATGCTCGGCCAGCCCACGGACAAAGCGGCCCCTGCTTCGGTGGATCTCGTCGAGCATCAGTGGCATGTCCAGCACCCCGAACAGAGTGTGGTTGCCGACGAGCAGCACCGGTCCCTCGCCGGGGATGTTCTCCAGCCCCGAGAAGCGGGGCGTGGTCAGCGCACGCCACGGGGCCAGTGCCGCGCGGAACACCCGGAGGTCCACCGCGCTGGGCCGTCGTCGGAGTCGGGCGCCGTCGGTGAGGGTCATGGCGCCGATTGTCGCCCCTGCTCGGTAGCCTGATGCCCGTGACTCCGCCGATCGATACCGTTGCCCGCGCCGAGCTGGCCGAGCTGGTCCGCGAGCTGGCTGTGGTGCACGGGCGGGTCACCCTGTCCTCGGGACGGGAGGCCGACTACTACGTGGACCTGCGCCGCGCCACGCTGCACCACGCCGCAGCACCGCTGATCGGCCGGCTGCTGCGGGAGCTGACCGCCGACTGGGACTACTCCGCCGTCGGGGGCCTGACGCTCGGCGCCGACCCGGTGGCCACGGCCATGCTGCACGCGAGAACGGGTCTGGACGCGTTCGTCGTGCGCAAGGCGGCCAAGGCGCACGGCATGCAGCGCCAGATCGAGGGGCCGGACATCGTCGGGCGCCGGGTTCTCGTCGTCGAGGACACCACCACCACCGGCAACAGTCCGCTCACCGCGGTCGCCGCACTGCGGGCCGCGGGCGCAACCGTGGTGGGGGTGGCGACAGTGGTCGACCGCGCCACCGGTGCCGACGCGGTGATCGCCGAGCAGGGCTTGGAGTACCGCTATCTGCTGAGCCTGGCCGATCTCGGGCTGGACTGAGCCCCCCGCGCTGGGCTGTTTTGGTGCAATTTCCTTCGCTGAGCGAACGGAATTGCACCAAGACGGCGTCAGGGCCTGACGGCGCCGTTCCAGCAGCGTGCATGCCGCCTGTCAGGGCCTGCGCCCACGGTCCGGCGTAGACCGCGCCGCCGGAGGAAATCCCGCTGACGCTGATGATTGACGCCCTTACCGCGACGTGTACCGGCCACGATGATGCTTACAGCACCTTGCCCAGGAACTCGCGGGTCCGCTCGTGCTGCGGGTTGCTCAGCACCTCGGTGGGCGGCCCGGCCTCCACGACGACGCCGCCGTCCATGAACACCACCTCGTCGGCCACCTCGCGAGCGAAACCCATCTCGTGGGTCACCACCACCATGGTCATGCCGTCCGCGGCCAGGCCGCGCATCACATCAAGCACCTCACCGACCAGCTCGGGGTCCAGCGCTGACGTCGGCTCGTCGAAGAGCATCAGCTTGGGCTGCATGGCCAGTGCTCGGGCGATGGCCACCCGCTGCTGCTGACCACCGGAGAGCTGTGCCGGGTAGGCGTCGTACTTGTCGCCGAGGCCCACCCGCTCAAGCAGGGTGCGACCACGTTCGGTCGCGTCGCTGCGCGACTCGCGCTTGACGTGCACCGGCGCCTCGCAGACGTTGGCCAGCGCGCTCTTGTGCGGGAAGAGGTTGAACCGTTGGAACACCATGCCGATCTCGGTGCGTTTGCGGGCCACCTCCTTCTCCTTCAGCTCGTGCAGCTTCTTGCCCACCCGTCGGTAGCCGACCAGCTCGCCGTCGACGTACAGCTCACCGGAGCTGACCTTCTCCAGGTGGTTGATGCACCGCAGAAACGTCGTCTTGCCGGAGCCGCTGGGGCCCAGCAGGCACATCACCTCGCCCCGCTGAACCTGCAGGTCGATGCCGCGCAGCACGTGGTTGGCCTGGAACGACTTGTGCACCCCCACGGCACGGACCAGGGGCTCATCAGGCACGGGACAGACCTCCACGAAGGTTGTTGACGGTTGCCCGTACGCGCTGCAACGGCGTGGGCGGCAGCTGGTGCACGCTGCCGCGGGCGAAGCGCCGTTCCAGGTAGTACTGGCCGGTCTGCGCGACGGAGGTGAGCAGCACGTACCAGATGCACGTCATCACCAACAGCTCGAACACCTGCCCGCTCTGGGAGTAGATGGCGGTGGCCCGGCCCAGCAGCTCCACCTGCCCGATCACCTGCACCAGCGCGGTGTTCTTCAGCATGGAGATGAACTCGTTGCCCGTCGGCGGGATGATCACCCGCATGGCCTGGGGCAGGATGATCCGCCGCAGCGACAGCCGGCTCGTCATCCCCAAGGCCTGCGCAGCCTCCGTCTGCCCTTGGTCCACGGAGAGAATGCCTGCCCGGGTGATCTCGGCCATGTAGGCGCCCTCATTGAGCCCCAGAGCCAGGACGGCGGCCACGAACACGGTGATGACGCTGGCCGCAGGCTTGTCGAGGAATACCACGTCGGTGAACGGAATGGAGACCCGCACCCGGGTGATCACCAGCAGCAAGCCGTTGAACCAGAACAAGATCTGCACCAGCGCCGGGGTGCCGCGGAAGAACCAGATGTAGAGCCACGCGGCACCGGCGAAGACGGGATTTTTGGACAGTCGCATGGTGGCCAGCAGAACCCCTAGGATTACACCGATGATCTGCGAGAACACCGCGATCAGGATGGTGTTCTTCAACCCCTCCATGATGGAGCTCTTGTTCAAGTATTGGGTGATCACCGGGTAGTCGATCTTGTCAATGTGGGTCAGCTTGTAGGCGACCCACAGCAGGATCGCCAAACCCACCGCACCGGTGATCCAGCGACCCCAGTGCCGGGTGGGGACGACAGCCGGCGCGTCCTGTTCCGGGCTTTCCGGCTTGGTGGTCGCCGACACTGTCACGAGCCGGCGCCGGTGCCGCCGTTGATGGCGGCGGTGGTCAGCGAGCCCTTGCTGATGTCCCACTTCTTGAGGATGGCGTCGTAGGTGCCGTCCGCAATCATCGACTTGAGCGCGGCCTGCACGGCGACGTCGAGCTGGGTGCCCTTGGCGCAGGCGACGCCGTAGGGGGCCGACTCGTACTGGTCACCCACCACCTCGAAGGCCTTGCCGTCGTTCTGCGTCTTGGCCGAGTAGGCGGCGACCGGGAAGTCGTTGAGGTCGGCGACGGCCCGGCCGGTGGTCACCTGCAGCCGCGCCGCGGCGTCGTCGGGCAGCTGGGTGACGTTGACCATCTGCCCGGGTGGGCACTTCGCGCCTTCGGCGACCTTCACCTGCACCGTGCCCGACTCCAGTGCCACGTTCTTGCCGCACAGGTCTTCGAGCTTGCTGATGTTCTCCGGGTTGCCCTTCTTCACCAGGATGGACGTACCGGCGTTGAAGTAGTCCACGAAGTCGACCGTCTCCTGCCGCTTCTTGTTGTCGGTCATCGAGGACAGCGCCCAGTCGTACCGGCCACCGGTGATGCCGGTGAGGATGGAGTCGAACTTGGTGTTGCCGATCTCCACCTTGACGCCGAGCTTGGCGCCGAGCGCGTTGGCCAGGTCGATGTCGAATCCCTGCAGGGTCTTACCGTCCTCCGCAGTGAACTCGTTCGGCGGGTAGGTGCCGTCGGTGGCCGCCTTGAGCACACCCGCGGTCTTGTACTTCGCCGGCAGCAGTGCGGCGGCGGCCGGGTCGACCTTGACGGCGGGTAATTGGGCGGCGGTGCTGGACGGCGTCGAGCTGCTGCTGTCACTGCTGCCGCAGGCGCTGAGCATGAGCAGGGCAGTGGTGGCGCCGAGAGCGATACCGGCAATTGAACGTGCTGATCGGATGGTCATGGTGGTCCTCCACGGACGGAACCGTCTGCGGCGACGGCCACACCATCGCCTGTTGGAGGCTGAGCGTAGGGCAGTGTGCCCGCTGAGCTCCACTGACCGCGCCCGACGCGGGCCGGTTCACCTACCAGGCTGCACCGAGGTCGGCGTGCTGGCGGACCCATTCGTGCATCACCACTCCGGCTGCCACGCCGGCGTTGATCGACCGGGTGGAGCCGAACTGGGCGATGGAGACCGTGCACACTGCGCCCTCCCGTGCCTCGGCGGTGAGGCCCGGGCCCTCCGAGCCGAAGAGCAGCACGCATCGCTTGGGGAGGGTGACCGTCTCCAGCCGCCGCGCACCCGGTGAGTTGTCCACCGCGACGACGGCAAGGTCCTCCGTGCGGGCGTGCTCGAGCAGCGCGGCGATGTCGGCGTGGTGGCGCAGGTGCTGGTACTTGTCGGTGATCATCGCTCCCCGGCGATTCCAGCGCCTGCGACCGACGATGTGCACCTCCGCGGCCGCGAACGCGTTCGCGGTGCGCACCACGGTGCCGATGTTGTGGTCGTGCCCGAAGTTCTCGATGGCGACGTGGAATGGGTGGCGGCGGGTGTCCAGATCTGCGACGACGGCGTCGCGCCGCCAATACCGGTAGACGTCCACGACGTTGCGTCGGTCGCCGTCGCGCAGGAGTTCGGGGTCGTAGCGCTCATCCGATGGCCAGTCGCCCTGCCACGGCCCGACGCCCACCGGCTCGCCCCACTCTGTGGCCCCCACAGCAAGCTCATCAGCCACCTGAGCATCTTAGGCTAGGCGAGTGAGGGCATGGTGAGCGTCTGGGCGCAGCGGGCGGCGCACGCCGAAGATGCTGTGCTGCACCATCATCTGCGGGCTCTCTGGGGTGTTCCGGGCACCCGGCTCGGTACCGCGACCTGGCCCGCTGGCCCCGCAAACCGCAGCTTTCTGCGCTGGAACTACTGGTGGCAGGCGCAGCTGCTCGACTGCCTGATCGACGCCTTCGACCGAGACCCCACCGCCGCCCGGCGCAGGCGCATCGCCCAGGTGGCGCGGGGAATTCGCACGCGCAATCTCGGCTCGTGGACCAACGACTACTACGACGACATGGCGTGGCTGGGCTTGGCGTTGCACCGCGCTGGGACGGTGGCCGGGGTGCGCCACGCGGACGTGGTAGGGACCCTGGCCGGCGAGCTGGCAGCGGCCTGGTCGGACGCCGCCGGCGGTGGTATCCCGTGGCGACGGGCAGACGTGTTCCGCAACGTGCCCGCCAACGGTCCGGCCGCAATCCTGCTGGCCCGCACCGGCAGGTTCGACCGCGCCGCGGCCACCGTCGACTGGATCGACGCGCACCTCCGCGACCTCGAGACCGGGCTGATCTACGACGGGCTGCGTCCCGGCGGCGTGCTGGAGACCGCGACGTATACCTACTGCCAGGGCGTAGTGCTCGGCGCGGAGTCGGAGCTGGCCACGCGCACCGGAGAGCCCCGACATCGCGAGCGGGTGCATCGATTGGTGGACGCCGTGGCCCACCATCTGAGCGTCGACAGCGTGCTTCCTGGCGCCGGCGGTGGTGACGGAGGCCTGTTCGCTGGCATCCTCGCCCGCTACCTGGCGCTGGTGGCCGTTCAGCAGCCCGACGAGACTGCCGCCGCCGAGCTGGTGCTGGCGTCGGCGGAGGCGGCATGGGCGCACCGCGTGCAGATGAACGGGAGACCGCGCTTCGGCGCGAGTTGGGCCCAGGCGGACGGGTCTGCATCGGAGCTGTCGGTGCAGCTGTCCGGGTGGATGGTGCTCGAGGCCGCCGCGGTGCTGGACCGCTAACCTTGTGGTGTGGATCTGCACACCGCGAAGACCGCGGGACTGGTGCTGCTGGCCGTCCTGCTCATCGGTGGGTTCCTGCTGGCCATGCTGATCCGCAAGATCATCGGCAAGCTCGTGGTCCTGGTGCTCGTCGTCATCGCGGCGGGCTTCGTGTACTCCCAGCGCAGCGGATTGTCCGATCAGGTGTGCCAGGCGCAGGGCCACTTCCTGGGCTTCTTGGTGGGTATCCCGGCCGACGCGCGCGCCGGATGTACGCGCATCACCTCCTGAGCGGACTCACCTGTCGTGCGCGGCGAGTACCGCCGTAAGGGCGGGTTGCCCTCAGACTGCGGCAGCGTCAGGAGCCCGCTTTGAGCTGCGTCGTGACTTGATGATCTGAAACGCGATGGGCAGCACCGAGAGCAGGACGATGAGGAGGAGGATGGTCTCGATGTGCTTGCTGACGAACGCGACGTTGCCGAGCAGGCGGCCCAGCAGCGTCACCCCGGCACCCCAGAGGACGCCGCCGATGATGTCGAAGGTGAGGAAGGTGCGGTAGCGCATTTTGGCCACGCCCGCCGTCACCGGCATGAACGTACGAACGATGGGGACGAACCGCGCCATGATGACGGCCTTGCTGCCGTGTCGCTCGAAGAACGCATGCGCCTCGGTGACATAGCGGCGCTTGAACAGTCGGGAATCGTCGCGGTCGAAGATGTTGGGCCCGGCTTTGCGGCCGATGAAGTAGCCGAGCTGATCGCCGGCGACGGCGGCAATGGGCACGGTGATGAGCAGCAGCCACAACGGGGCAATAGCCCCGATCGGGTTGCCGGCAAGCACCGCATCCCCGGTTGACACCAAACCTGCCGTGAACAGCAACGAGTCGCCGGGAAAGAAGAAGCCGACAAGCAGCCCACACTCGACAAACACGACGAGGAGCAGACCGGCGTATCCGAAAGTGTCCAACAGATAGTTCGGTTGGATGAACTTCGGACCCAGCGACAGGTAGGTGGTGCTCGCGAGATTCACCGTGGCCACGATACCGGCGGCTCACCGGGACACGGCGCAACCCGGTGCCCTAATCTGGCCGGGACAGGCGCACTCCGCCGCCACCGCTGCTCGCTCAGGAGGACACCATGCCGATCGCCAGCCCCGAGGTCTACGCCCAGATGCTCGACAAGGCCAAGGCCGGCTCCTTTGCCTACCCGGCCATCAACTGCACGTCCTCAGAGACGATCAACGCGGCACTGAAGGGCTTCGCTGACGCAGGGAGCGACGGCATCATTCAGTTCTCCACCGGCGGTGCAGAGTTCGGCTCCGGCACCGGGGTGAAGGACATGGTCACGGGCGCGGTGGCGCTGGCCGAGTTCGCGCACGTGGTGGCGCAGAAGTACTCCGTCAGCATTGCGCTGCACACCGACCACTGCCCCAAGGACAAGCTCGACGGCTACGTCCGCCCACTCATCGCCCTCAGCAAGGAGCGGGTGGACGCCGGTCGCAACCCGCTGTTCCAATCGCACATGTGGGACGGCTCCGCGGTACCGATCGACGAGAACCTGGAGATCGCCAAGGACCTGCTGGCCGCGACCGCCGCCGCACGGATCATCCTCGAGGTGGAGATCGGCGTGGTCGGTGGCGAGGAGGACGGCGTCGACAACGAGCGCAACGAGAAGCTGTACACCACCGCCGAGGACTACGAGAAGACGGTGGACGCACTGGGCGGTGGCGACTCCGGCTCGCGCTACCTGTTGGCGGCGACCTTCGGCAATGTGCACGGGGTGTACAAGCCGGGCAACGTCAAGCTGCGCCCGGAGATTCTTGCGGAGGGACAGAAGGTCGCGGCGGCCAAGCTCGGATTGCCCGAGGGATCCAAGCCTTTCGACCTGGTCTTTCACGGGGGTTCCGGGTCGCTGAACTCCGAGATCGACGAGGCGCTGAGCTACGGCGTGGTGAAGATGAACGTGGACACCGACGCCCAGTACGCCTTCACCCGCCCGATCGCTGGGCACATGTTGAGCAACTACGACGGCGTGCTCAAGATCGACGGCGAGGTGGGCAACAAGAAGGTCTACGACCCGCGCAGCTACCTCAAGGCGGCCGAAGCAAGCATGGCCGCCCGGGTGAGCAAGGCGTGCGAGGACCTGCGCTCCGCAGGCCGCTCTGCCTCGTAAACGGCGGCGCACGGGGCATTCAGGTCACGCAACGCCCTTTTCTTGCGGCGCACGGGGCATTCAGGTCACAGAATGCCCTCTGGGGGCACAGGGCATGATGGACGGATGACTTCCTTCGGTGACCTGCTCGGCCCCCCGCCCACGCTGCTGCCCGGTGACCCGGAGGCGGAGTCGGATTTGCTCAACGGTGCCGACCCCACCGCGGTCGCGGCCGAGCACCCCAGCGCCAGCATCGCCTGGGCCACGCTCGCCGAGGGTGCTCTCGAGGCGAGTCAGCCGGTCGCCGCCTACGCCTACGCCCGCACCGGCTACCACCGCGGGCTCGACCAGCTGCGGCGTAACGGCTGGAAGGGCTTCGGCCCGGTGCCGTACTCGCACGAGTCCAACCGCGGTTTCCTCCGCGCCGTCGCTGCGCTGACCAAGGCGGCCACCGCGATCGGTGAGGGTGACGAGCAAGCCCGCTGTCTCGACCTGCTTGCCGACTGCGACCCGGACGCCGCCGCGGCGCTCGGACTTGCCTGAGCGGGTAAGCACTGATTGATGCACCCCGTGTTGCAGTCACGGCTGCGCCGGATGAAGGCCAGCTCTCTCGCAGTGCTGCAGTGCTCGGTCGCGGCGTCGCTGGCCTGGGCGCTGGCCACCGGCCCGATCGGGCACCCACGGCCTTTCTTCGCCCCGATCGCCGCCGTCGTCTGCCTCGGGGTGTCCCTCGGCGCCCGGCTGCGCCGTTCGGTGGAGCTGGTCGCCGGGGTGAGCCTGGGCATTCTGGTCGGTGACTTGCTGATCGCCCGGATCGGCTCTGGTACTTGGCAGATCGGGCTGGTGGTGGCGCTGGCGATGTCCACCGCGGTCCTGCTGGACGGAGGCGGGGTGTTCACCCTGCAGGCCGGTTCGTCCTCGGTGCTGGTGGCTACGCTGCTCCCGCCGGGGGGATCGGCGGGCCTCAATCGCTTTGTCGACGCCCTGGTCGGGGGCGTGGTGGGCATCGTGGTCATCGCCCTCATTCCTGCCGATCCGGTGCGCACTGCTCGCCGGGACGCCGCCCGTGTGCTGTCCACCCTCGCCGCGGCGACCCGGCAGATCGCGACCGGGTTGGCTGCGCGCGACGAGGCCGAGCTGGCGGCGGCGCTCGGTGCCGCGCGTAGCACCCAGGGCACCGTGGATGCGCTCCGTGCGGACCTGGCCGCGGGCCGTGAGCTGGCCCGGATCGCCCCGTTGCGCTGGCACTCGCGGGCCCGGCTGAGTCGGCTGTTGGGCACGGCCGATCCGATCGACAACGCGGCGCGCAACCTGCGGGTGCTGGCCAGGCGGGCACTCGCTGCGGTCCGCGACGACGAGCCTGTCGACGAGCGGATCATCGCCCAGCTGCAGCGTTTCAGTGACAGCGTCGAGCTGCTGCGCCAGGCCTTCGCCAGCCGTCGCGGGCAGCCCCCGGACGTCGGCGAGGCGGCGCGGGCGCTACGCCTGGTGGCGGCCGGGATGGCCAGCGACCTCGGCGCGAACGGGGGACTCTCGGTGACCGTGGTGGTCGGACAGCTGCGCTCCACGGTGGTGGACCTGCTGCAGGTCGCCGGCGCCAGCAGGGTGTCCGCACTGGCCAGCCTGCCGCCGACCGTGGCGCATCCGCCGATTACCCCGGACATCGCCGCTGAATAGGGGCATGGTGGGAGGATGCCCACGGTGCGCGCGGTGATGCGTAGCGTTGATCGACGGGATTTTTTACCACCCGGCCAACGCGCGCACGCCGCGCTCGACCGCCCACTGCCCATCGGCTGGGAGCAGACGAACTCGCAACCAACCACCGTGGCGAACCTGTTGGCGTTACTGCAAGTACTACCAACCCAGCGGGTGCTCGACGTCGGCGCCGGATCGGGGTGGACGACGGCGCTGCTCGGACGGCTCGTCGGTCCCGACGGTGAGGTCATCGGCGTGGAGCTGCACCCCGAGCTCGCCGTCTGGGGCGGAGCCAACCTGGGCGGGTACGACATGGCCTGGGCCTCGGTGCGCCAGGCGGAACCCGGCGTCTTGGGCTGGCCGCGCGGGGCGCCGTACGACCGGATCCTCGTCTCCGCGGAGGCCACCGAGCTGCCTGCGGCGTTGACGGCCCAGCTCGGGGTCGGTGGTGTGCTGGTGGTCCCCGTCCGCGGACAGCTGCTCCGCGTCACCGCCAGGGATGCGGGGAAGCTCGAGACTTCCGAGCACGGTGCCTACCGCTTCGTCCCGCTCCGCTGAGCCTCAGCGCACCAACTGCCAGTCGGTGGTGTGCCGGTAGAACGTCGACCGCTTGATCATCCGCTCGTGCGGCACTCCGTCACGAGTTAGCAGCAGGCCGGTCGTTCCCGTTTGCGCGGCGCGCCCCGACACCCAAGGGCGAAACCGCCCGAGCGACGCCCGTACCCCCTCGGCCGTCGGCTCGATCACCAGTCCCCGCGTCGAACCCGAGAACAGTAGGAAGTTGTCCACATAGGACTCGCCGGTAAGGGGCGAGCCCGTCAATGTCGCCCGACCCACCAGCGCCACCCCCGCGTCGTCGCGGGCCAACGCGACGGGTGCCGCTGGCGCGCGCAAAGCCAACGCCGCGGCGCGCTTTCCGGTGGGCAGCGACCACACCCGGGTCGCCGCACTGCGTTTCCTGCTGACGTAGGCGAGCTCGATGTCCAGTCGTTCGGTCCGCATCAGTCGGGTCAGCACGGCCGCTAGGTCCGCATCGTCACCCACGACGACCAACCGAGCCGGACCGTCGAGCAGCGGGTCGACGTCAGCACGCCCGGGACGCGCAGGCACCGAGACGGTGGGTACCGATGACAGGGCATCCGGCATCCGCGCTTCGCCGCACTTGAGCACCAGCGTCCGCACACGCACTCCTGGTCTAGGGTTCTCCCGGCGTTCAATTCATACAGCAGGGGAGCAACCATGCCGGCAGTCGTCCTGATCGGAGCCCAGTGGGGCGACGAGGGCAAGGGCAAGGCCACCGACCTGCTCGGCGGACGCGTGCAATGGGTGGTGCGCTATCAGGGTGGCAACAACGCCGGGCACACCGTGGTGCTGCCGAACGGGGAGAACTTCGCGCTGCACCTCATCCCCTCGGGCATCCTCACCCCCGGCGTCACCAACGTCATCGGCAACGGCGTGGTCGTCGACCCGGGCGTGCTGCTGGACGAGCTGGCCGGGTTGGAGGCGCGGGGCGTCGACACCACGCGGCTGCATTTGTCCGCGGATGCGCACCTGTTGATGCCGTACCACGTCGCCATCGACAAGGTCAGCGAGCGGTTCCTCGGCAAGGCAAAGATCGGCACCACCGGGCGCGGCATCGGACCGGCGTACCAAGACAAGATCGCCCGCGTCGGAGTCCGGGTGGCCGACGTGTTGGATGAGAAGATCCTGGCGCAGAAGGTCGAGGCGGCGCTGGAGTTCAAGAACCAGGTGCTGTCCAAGATCTACAACCGCAAGGCGCTGGACCCCGAGCAGGTGGTCGCGGAGGTGCTGGAGCAGGCGGAAGGATTCTCCCATCGCATCGCCGACACCCGCCGCGAGCTCAACGAGGCGCTGGAGCGCGGCGAGACGATCCTGCTCGAGGGCAGCCAGGGCACGTTGCTCGACGTCGACCACGGCACGTACCCTTTCGTCACCTCCTCCAACCCCACGGCCGGCGGCGCGGCTGTCGGCTCGGGCATCGGGCCCACCCGCATCACCACGGTGCTGGGCATCCTCAAGGCCTACACCACCCGCGTCGGTTCCGGGCCGTTCCCCACCGAGCTGAACGACGACAGGGGCGAGTACCTGCGAAAAGCCGGCGGCGAGTACGGGGTGACCACCGGGCGGTCCCGGCGCTGCGGCTGGTTCGACGCCGTGATCGCGCGCTATGCCACCAGGGTCAACGGCATCACCGACTTCTTCCTCACCAAGCTCGACGTGCTCTCCGGGCTGGACACCGTGCCGATCTGCGTGGGCTACACAGTGGACGGGGTGCGCACCGACGACATGCCGATGACGCAGACCGACATCCACCACGCCGTGCCCGTGTACGAGGAGATGCCCGGTTGGTGGGAGGACATCAGCAAGGCCCGCACGTTCGAAGATCTCCCGGTGAACGCCCAGAACTACGTGCTGCGCATCGAGGAGCTGGCCGGTGCGCGGGTGTCCTGCATCGGGGTAGGACCCGGCCGGGACGAGACCATCGTCCGCCATGATGTGCTGCGCACCCGTGCGTGATAAGGGCCCACTGCCGCTACTTTTTCACGCACAGGCGCCGCAGGCGCCGCCCCCCCTCCCACCCACCGCGCCGCAGCACGGACACGACTTCCCGGGCCACACCGCAGGCGTCGCCGCTGACCTCGTCCCAGCCATAGACCAGCCGCGGTCGACCGTCGAGCTCGGCGGCGTTGTCCCGTCGACGGTCGCGGAAGGCGTACTCGGCTCCGGAGTGATAGCGCCGGCCGTCCAAGCGCACGATCAACGGCACGCCACATCCGGAGTAGTCGCAGTCCTCCCACAGCGTCCGCCCGTCGACGACCACCGGGGACTGGCGACGAGCGGACGGGAGCGCATGGGATTGCTCCACGTCGACCGCGTACCGATACCGACAACGCACGGATGCACGACGGCGCCGGGATCAACAACCGGCTGTCGGTACCGCGGTCCGGTCGCGCGCAGCGTCGCCGGCTGGCTGACGGCCGAACGGCCATAGGGCACCGTGATGTGTACAGGTCCCGGGTCGCCGCGCACCATGCCCCACTCCTGCGCAGCCGTGCGGTGGCTGAGCAATGCGTCGGGTCCGCCGAACAGCAGCGCGGCGCTCAGTGCGGCCGGCCGGACCAGCGGACCGTTGGTCACCGAGTGCACGCCGTGCAGCACCTGCTGCCAGCGCCCCGACTGCACGCGGTGCCGAAGCTGCTGCGGAGTAATGCCGCAGGAGAGTAGCTGCGCGGTGCTGGCCAAGCCGTGCTGTTCGGTGAGCAATTGCTGCCAGGGGATGCGCGCCTCGGTCATACCGGGCCACTCAACACGGGGGAGGGCTGTCCGCGGGCCCGAAAAGCGCGGGCCTGTGGATAACTTGCTGTGCGTGAAAAGGTAGCGGCAGTGGGCCCTTATCACGCACAGGGACGTCAGTCCCTATCCAACAGCGCCTCTTCCTGGTCCAGCCCACGGAGCACCCGGCGCAGCACCTCGTCGTCGATCCGGCCGTCGTCGCGGTGGTCCAGGAACACGTCGCGTTCGGTGGCCAGCATCTTGCGGCGCAACCGACGGAACGCCGACGAGGGGCTCTCGCCCACTTCGGACTCGTCCCGGCCCAGCCGCTCCCATGCCGTGTTGTTGCGGTGCTGGGTCAACCGGCGCAGCACTTCCGCCGCCTGCTCGGACACCGGCGGATCACCTTCTACCAGCTCGTCCAACCGCGCCATTGCCGCCGTGGCGGCATCATGCTGGGCGGCAGCCTCCGCGACGTCGTCCGCGTGTACTTCGGCGTCGTCCTGCACCCCGAGATGCGCGATCACCCACGGCAGGGTCAGCCCGTTGAGCAGCAGCGTGCCAATGACCACCACGAAGGTGAGGAACAGGATCTCCGCGCGGGCTGGGAACTCGGACCCGGCGCTGACGGTCAGCGGGATGGCGAAGGCGGCCGCGAGCGAGACCACTCCGCGCATTCCCGCCCACGCCACCACCAGCGCTCCCCGCGCCGAAGGTGGGTTCTCCCGGGAGAGCATCCGCGGCAGCAGCGCCATCGGCATCACCCAGAGCATCCGCACCGCCACCACCGTGGCCAGTACCGCCACCGAGGCCACCGCCAGCGAGCCGACGCTGTGCCCGCGCAGGCCAGACAGCACCGTCGGTAGCTGTAGTCCGATCAACAGGAACACAAACGACTCGAGCACCACGTCCGCGGCCTTCCACACCGCCGTGTCCTGCAGACGGGTGGCGTAGCCGCTGCGCACCGAACGGTTGCCGAGAAACAACCCGGCGACGACGACAGCGAGCACCCCGGAACCGTGCAGCTCCTCCGCGGCGAGGTACGCCAGGAACGGGACGACCAGGCCGATGGCACTCTCCAGCACCGGGTCGTCGAGGCGCTTGCGGATCTTGGACACCACGAACCCGACCACCAGCCCGACGAGTACCCCACCGGTGGCGGCCAGCGCGAACGTGGCCACCCCATTGAGCAGGCTCGCGCCGGTGCCCACGGCGGCCGCGAGGGCCACGCGGTAAGCGGTGAGCGCGGTCGCGTCGTTCAGCAGGCTCTCCCCGCTGAGCAGTGTCATGATCCGCCTGGGCAAGCCGAGCCTGCGCCCCACGGCGGTCGCGGAGACCGCATCGGGCGGCGCGACCACAGCACCGAGCACCAGAGCAGCAGTGAACGGCAGCTGCGGCAACACCAACCAGGCCACCCACGCGACCACTGCGGTCGTCACCAACGGCAGGACGACGGCGAGCAACCCGATGGAGCGCAAGTTGTCCCGCAGTCCGCTGTAGGAACTTTCCAACGCCGCCGAGTACAGCAGCGGAGGTAGCACGGCGAACAGGACGAGCTGGGGATCGAGCTGCACGGTCCGTAATCCCGGCAACAGGGATGCGGCCAGCCCCACCACCACCAGCAGCAGCGGAGAGGAAAGCCCACGGCGGCGCGCTGCCCCTGCCACCAGCAGCGCGAGCAGCACCACGCCCAGCAGCAGTCCGTTCACCATGCCTCCTGTCCGCCGTCGCATCCCCCTGGGCAAGAATGGCCCTTGATGAGACGCAAAACAGCACCCAAACCTTCCCGCGGCTGCGCAGAGCTGGACGCAGCGAGCGAGCTGGATCCGCCGCCGAGCACCCCTGCGGGCTGTCAGGAGTGCCTGGAGTTGGGCGTGGACACCTGGACGAACCTGCGGCTGTGCGTGGCGTGCGGGCACGTCGGCTGCTGCGACTCCAGTCAGTATCGCCACGCCACAGGCCACTACGAGTCCAGCCAGCACCCCGTGATGCGCTCGTTCGAGCCGGGCGAAACCTGGCGCTGGTGTTTCGTGCACAATCGGATCGGCTGAGGCAATTTGTCGGAATGTTAGTGGCGTCACGATTTGCCGCCGATATGGTGCTCACCGCGGCAAGCGTTGTTACCTTCAGTCACTGAATGCCGCCTACCAATACGGGAACGACCCCCTACGCCGCTGACGATGCGGCGAGTTCGGGATCCCCGGATGGTCTCGAATTCCGCTGCCCCGACGTCGTCGATGGCGTACGGATGTGGGAGATCGCCCGCGACTCGCAGGTGCTCGACCTCAACTCGTCCTACGCCTACGTGCTGTGGTGCCGAGATTTCGCCGCCACCTCGGTGGTGGCCGTCGACACCGGACGCGTCGTCGGCTTCGTCAGCGGATACGTGCGCCCCCAGCGCGCGGACACGCTGTTCATCTGGCAGGTGGCGGTGGACGCTGGCGAGCGGGGCCGGGGTGTGGCCGGGCGGATGCTCGATCGGCTGCTCGGCCGCTTGAGACCCGACGGGGTGATGCGGTTGGAGACCACGATCAGCCCGGACAACACCGCGTCGCAGGCGTTGTTCACTGCACTCGCGCGTCGACGCCACACCGACATAACCAAGCACGACCTGTTTGCACCCGAGCACTTTCCGGACAGCCACGAAGCCGAGGAGCTTTATCTCATCGGCCACGACGACGGAGGACCACAGTGACATTGACCTTTGCGCCCGACATTTTCGAGAGCCTCGAGTCCGATGTGCGTAGTTACAGTCGCAGCTGGCCCGCCGTGTTCGACACCGCGCAGGGGTCGTGGATGCGTACGGCCGACGGCAAGGAGTACCTCGACTTTTTCGCCGGGGCGGGCACGCTGAATTACGGACACAACCACCCAGTGTTGAAGAAGGCGCTGATCGACTACCTCAGCCGCGACGGCGTGACCCACGGGCTGGACATGTCCACCGTCGCCAAGGGCGAGTTCCTGGAGCGCTTCCAGGAGACCATCCTGAAGCCGCGCGGGCTGGACTACAAGGTGCAGTTTCCCGGCCCCACCGGCGCCAACACCGTGGAGGCCGCGCTCAAGCTGGCCCGCAAGGTGACCGGTCGCGAGTCGATCATCAACTTCACCAACGCCTTTCATGGCATGACCTTGGGTGCGCTGTCGGTCACGGGTAACTCCATGAAGCGTGGCGGCGCCAGTATACCCCTGGTGCACTCCACCCCGATGCCGTACGACAACTACTTCGATGGCACCGTCGAGGACTTCGGCTGGCTCGAGCGGGTGCTGGACGACTCCGGCAGCGGCTTCAACCGCCCGGCTGCGGTGATCGTGGAGACCGTGCAGGGCGAGGGTGGCGTCAACGTGGCCCGGCCGGAATGGCTCAAGGCGCTGGCCGAGCTGTGCGCGCAGCGCGAGATCCTGCTCATCGTGGACGACGTGCAGATGGGCTGTGGCCGCACCGGTTCGTTCTTCTCCTTCGAGATCGCCGGCATCACTCCGGACATCGTGTGCCTGTCCAAGTCCATAGGCGGCTACGGGATGCCGATGGCGCTGACCCTGTTCAAGCGCGAGCTCGACGTCTGGGAACCGGCCGAGCACAACGGCACATTTCGCGGCAACAACCCCGCCTTCGTCACCGCCCGGGTGGCGTTGGAGCAGTTCTGGACCGACGACGCGCTGCAGCGAAGCACCATGGCCAAGGGTGCTCAGATTGCCGCCGCGTTCTCTGCGCTGGCGGCGAAGTACGACGGCGTGAGCACCCGCGGGCGCGGTCTGGCCCAGGGACTGGTGTTCGCCGACGCTCAGCTCGCTGGCAAGGTCTGCTCGCTCGCCTTCGACAACGGGCTGCTGGCCGAGACTGCCGGTCCCTCGGACGAGGTGGTCAAGTTGCTGCCCGCGCTGACCATCAGCGAGGACGAGCTCGACCACGGGCTGAAAATTCTGGCCGAGGCCACTGACACCGTCAGCTCATAGGCTCGGCCGGCCTCGGCCGGGCTCGGCCGAGAAAACACTGCACACCCTCCGCCTCGGCGCGGCCACCAGCTTTGGAGGCACCCGTGATTGTTCGCACCACCGATGAGATCACCGGCACCGACCGGGACGTCGCCAGTGAGAACGGCAACTGGACCAGCAAGCGCATCATCCTCGGCGGCGACGGGGTGGGCTTCTCCTTCCACGAGACCGTGATCCAGCCGGGCACCGTGAACGAGTTTCACTACGCCAACCACGTCGAAGCGGTCTGGCTGGTGGAGGGCGAAGGAACGCTGACCGACCGGGAGACCGGCGATCAGTACCCGTTGGCGCCGGGCACCATGTACCTGCTCAACGGGCACGAGCGGCATACCGTGCAACCGCGGACGCTGATGCGGATGCTGTGCGTGTTCAATCCCCCGGTCACCGGGCGTGAGGTGCACGACGAGAACGGCGTCTACCCGCTTATTACCGTCGACTAGATCGCATTCAGCGGGTCATCGGGAGCGCCGAAAATGTGCGTCGAGGCCGCCAAATGCCAGTGGCATACGGTGAGCCCATGAGTGAACCGACACGGTGGGTGACCGATCACGGACCTGAGCATTCCCAGTGGTACATCGACCGTTTCCGCACCATGGCCGCCGAGGGCGCCGACCTCGACGGGGAGGCGCGGATGCTCGATGCCATGCTGCGCCGCGGCTCGCGCGTGCTGGACGCCGGGTGCGGGCCGGGACGTGTCGGCGCTGCGCTCGCCACCCGCGGGCACAGTGTCGTCGGGGTGGATGCCGACCCGGCCCTGATCGCCGCGGCCGAGGCCGACTATCCCGGCCCGCACTGGTTGGTGGCCGACCTCGCCGTCCTGGACCTGGCCGCAGCAGGGGAGCCGGAGTTCTTCGACGGCGCTGTCGTGGCCGGCAACGTTATGGCGTTCGTGGCGCCGGGTTCCGAACCGGCCGTGCTCCAGCGGCTCGCCGCACACCTGCGGGATGACGGCTTCGTGGTGGTCGGCTTCGGGCTGGAGCGCGGCTACCCACTGAGTGCATTCGATACACACCTCGCCGCCGCCGGCTTCACCCTCGAGCACCGCTTCGCGACCTGGGATCTGCGTCCGTGGCACGGCGGCGCGGACTTCGCAGTGAGCGTGCTGCGCAAGCCAACGGGCGCACCGTAACCTCTACCTCCGTGCGCGTCCTCGTGATCGGCTCCGGTGCCCGGGAGCACGCCCTCCTGTTGGCATTGCGCCGTGACCACGTCGTCACCGAGCTGTTCTGTGCACCAGGCAACGCGGGCACCGCGCGCATCGCCGAGCAGCATCCGGTGGACGTGGTGGATGGTGCCGCGGTCACCGCCTTGGCGCGCACAGTGGATGCCGAGCTGGTGATCATCGGCCCCGAGGTGCCGCTGGTGCTGGGGGTGGCCGATGCCGTGCGCGCGGCGGGCATCGCCTGCTTCGGGCCGTCCGCCGCTGCCGCGCGCATCGAGGGCTCCAAGGCCTTCGCCAAAGACGTGATGGCTGCTGCTGGGGTCCGTACCGCGCACAGCGAGATCGTGGACACCCCTGCTTTGCTCGACGCCGCGTTGGACCGCTTCGGTCCGCACTGGGTGGTCAAGGACGACGGGCTGGCCGCAGGTAAGGGCGTGGTGGTGACCGACGACCGTGATGCCGCCCGCCGACACGCCGCGTCGCTGCTGGAGGACGGGCACCCGGTGTTGCTGGAGAGCTACCTCGACGGCCCCGAGGTGTCGCTGTTCTGCCTGGTCGACGGCAACACGGTGGTGCCGCTGCTGCCCGCGCAGGACGCGAAACGCGTGGCCGACGGCGACATCGGCCCTAACACCGGCGGGATGGGGGCCTACGCGCCGCTGCCCTGGGCGCCCGAGGGCATGGTGCACCAGCTGGTCGAAGAGATGGTGAAACCCGTTGCCGCAGAGTTGAACAAACGGGGCACGCCGTACTCCGGGTTGCTCTACGGCGGCTTCGCACTCGGCGCGGACGGCCCCGCGGTGGTGGAGTTCAACTGCCGCTTCGGCGACCCGGAGACCCAGGCGGTGCTGGCACTGCTCCGGACCCCCCTCGCGGGACTGCTGCATGCCACCGCCAGCGGCACCCTGACCGAGGCGGAACTGGAGTGGGAGCCCGGCGCCGCCGTCACCGTCGTGCTCGCCGCGGAGAATTACCCAGCCACGCCGCGCACCGGTGACGTCGTGACCGGCGCCGACGCCGAGGGGGTGCTGCACGCCGGAACCCGGGTCCGCGAGGACGGCGCGGTGGTATCCGCAGGCGGCCGGGTGCTCAGCGTGGTCGGCACTGGCGGCGACCTGGCCGCGGCCCGCGAGGATGCCTATCGGCGGCTGGAGCGGGTACACCTACCTGGCGGGCACCACCGCAGCGACATCGCGGCGCGCGCCGTGGCCGGGGAGATCACGGTTCCGCTCAGCTGAGCGGAACCGATCGGCCCGCACGCGCGTCCAACCCACGACCGGCAGCACCAAGGGGAGGCAGCGGTATGGGTGACATCAAGGCGCAGCTCGACGTGCTGGAGTCGTGTGCCAGCGCACTGAGCAACGAGGGGTCCTCCGCCGGTTCTGCGGCAGATGCACTGGGGGGTGCCCACCCCGGGGGGAACAGCGCAGGTAGCACGCCCGCCTCCGCGGAACTGGTGGCCGCGGTGGCGAAGGCGGCCCAGCACTGGCAGTCGGAGTTGACCGAGAGCGCCCGGTTGCTCGGTGCGCTCGGGTCGGCGATCGACCACGATGCGGTGGCTTTGCGCAATCTCGATGCGCAGAACGCCGACCAGTTCCGTCCGAACGCGGCGGTCTGAGCGATGGCCGACCTCAGCGGTGTGCCAGGCGCGGCCCGGATTGTGGAGATACTGAATCAGCTGGTCAGTGATGCCGGAGGGCTCTCGGACGCTGGGACCAAGTGGACGGCCGCTGGTGCGTCCGCGACGTCCATGGGTGACTTCGTCTCGAGCAAGGCCAGTGCCCTGGATGGGGCGTGGGACGGTGCCGGGGCGGACGCCGTGGTCGGGTACGCGACGCAGCTGCGGACAGCCTTGGACGCCGTCCAACCGATCGCCACAACCGTCGCCAGCGCGCTGGAGCAGGCCGAACAGGCACTGACGGCAGCGCATTCTGCAGTCCTGGCGGTCACCGACAGGGTGCATGCCGCCGTCGCCGCGCTGCCGGCGTCGACGCCCGACGCGCCAGGGGAGCGCGAGCAGGCTGTGGCGCGCATCGTCGCACCGGCGGTCGGCGAGGCTGAGACCGCCATGAATACCGCCGTCAGTGCCCTGCGAGCTGCCACGGGGCAGATCGATGCAGCCTGCGGGACGACGCCGCTGCACTCGTTGCCCCCGATCAGTGATCAACCCTTCGAGCCGGCCCGTTTCACCCCCAACGCCTGGCAGATCCACCCGGTGCCGCACACCGAAGCAGCCGCGCATACTGCGCTACAAGGTGCCGGGACGGCGCCGAGCGGCGCGGCCGGTGCCCCGCCTGCGGACAGCACGGGCGGAGGCGGTGCCGGTGTTATGAGTGGTGGTGTCGGCGATGCATCAGGCGGTGCCAGCGCAGGCGGAGGTGGCAGCGGAGGCGGCGGGGGAGGGGACATGGGCGGCGGTCCGCCGGCCGGCGGTGGCCAGGCAGCACCTGCGCAGGTGCAGCAGTGGATCGACGAGGCCATCGCGATCCTGCGGGCCCAAGGCGTACCCGTCGACAAGCTGAGCCGCGGCGACATCTGGACGATCATCGAGCACGAGTCCGGCGGCAACCCGCATGCCATCAACAACACCGACTCCAACGCGGCGAAGGGGACACCGTCGAAGGGTCTGATGCAGACCATCGGCCCCACGTTCGCGAGCAATGCCCTGCCCGGCCACGGGGACATCTGGAACCCGGTGGACAACATCATCGCCGGGGTCCGCTACTCCATCTCGCGCTACGGCTCCGTGTCCAATGTGCCCGGCGTGGCCGGGATGCGCAGCGGCGGCGGCTATGTCGGCTACTGAGCGTTTTCGAAAGCGGGGCGTGTCTCACCCGGCGATACGATTGCGGGCATGTCTCAGGTGACGATCCGCGAGCTGCTGGACACGACCCTGTGCGGGATCCACGCGCTCACGGTTGTCTCCGTGCCGCATCCGGACGGCCTCCATGCCTGAGCAGCCGTCCCGTCGTTCGCAGGTCGAGCCGTTTCACGTGATGGACGTATGGGCGGCCGCCGCGTTACGTCAACGCACGCACGGTGACGTGGTGAACCTCGCCGCCGGCCAACCCTCTACGCCCGCACCGGCTCCGGTGCTGCGTGCTGCCCGGCAGGCACTGGATTCCCAGTTGCTCGGCTACACCGTCACCTTGGGCATCGACGAGCTGCGCGAGGCCATCGCCCGATACCATGGCGAGCGCTACGGCATTGACGTGAGCGCCGCCGACGTCGTGGTCACCACCGGCTCATCGGGCGGCTTCCCACTGCTGTTCCTCGCCGCCTTCGACCCCGGTGACACGGTGGCCATGTCCCGCCCCGGCTACCCGGCCTACCGCAACACGCTCACCGCGCTGGGCTGCGAGGTGCTAGAGCTGGATTGCGGCCCGGACACCCGCTTTCAGCCCACGGTGGCCATGTTGGAGGCCCTGGACCAACCTCCCGCGGGGCTCATCGTGGCCAGCCCCGCAAATCCGACGGGCACCATCCTCGCCGCCGAAGAGCTTGCCGCCCTGGCCCGGTGGTGCGAAGAGCACGGCACACTGCTGATCTCCGACGAGATCTACCACGGCATCAGCTACGGGCCCACCACCGCCAGTGCCTGGGAGACCTCGCGCGAAGCCGTCGTGATGGGATCGGCGTCGAAATACTTCTGCATGACGGGCTGGCGCCTGGGTTGGATGCTGCTGCCCGAGCGCCTGCAGCGGCCGGTGTTCCGGCTGTCGGGCAACCTGACGATCTGCCCGCCCGCGATCTCGCAGTATGCGGGGGTCGCCGCGTTCACCCCCGAGTCCACTGCGGAGCTGGACAGTCACGTGCACCGCTACCGCACCAACCGGGACCTGCTGCTCGAGGGGTTGCCCGGGCTGGGGCTCGGCGATCTGGCACCCGCGGACGGCGCGTTCTACGCCTACGCCAACATCGCGCACCTCACCGACGACTCCACCGCATGGTGCGCGCGGCTGCTCGCCGAGACAGGGGTGGCGTTGGCTCCCGGCGTTGACTTCGACACGGTGCACGGTGGCAGCACGGTCCGGCTTTCGTTCGCCGGCGCCACAGCTGACATCACCGAGGCGCTGGAGCGGATGGGCACGGCGGAGGCGTTGCAGCGCTGAACCCGGACCGCGTTGGGCCGGGTTCAGCCCGGACGCCGTGGGGCAAAGCGATCATGGCCTGCTGAACACGGAGTGGTCGCCCACTCGCCGCCATTGGCATCGCAGTTGGTCATCGACGGTGAGCAGTCGAAACGTTGCCCGCCCATCAGGGCTGGCGAAGGCCGGTGTCGTCTCGAACTTCACGACTCGGCGACGGAGGATTCGAGCTCTTCGAGGTGGGAAAGGAACTCTTCGGTCGAGTCGTGCGTGACCACGTCGCCGTGCGCGATGTGGTTGTCGACTTCGCGCTCGCGCTGTTGCCAGCGTTTAGTCCAGAACCATGCCTGGTCGGCTGGCACCGGCAACGCCGCCCGCAACTCCAATACGCCGTCGTCGCGCTCGAGGATTTCGACCTGAGCGCCCGGCTCGTCGAGGTGCAGCCGTCGGCGCAGCGCGGTTGGCAAGGCTATGAGCCCACGGGACTGCATCCCCACGTAGCCATGAAATCCGCTCACGCATCCATGCTGCCACTCGTGCAGTATTTCTGCATTACTGCTCCAACCGAGGAAAGCAGCAGTGTGGCACCGACCTCAGCCCGCGTTGATGCGCTCCAGCGACTCGGTGATGTCCGCCGCCGACACGTCGCGGTGGGTGATGAAGCGGACCCGTCCGGCCAAGGGGAGCGCCCGCACCCCCAGGGTCTCCAGGTGTGCCACGGTGCCTGCCGGGTCGGGGGAGTCGGCGAGCACGATGTTGGTCTGCGGCACGTCCACCGCCCAGCCGTGTTCGCGCAGCCCGTCGGCGAGAGCAGTTGCGTTCGCGTGGTCGACGGCCAGGTCGTCCATCCGGTCCAACGCGAGCATCCCGGCCGCGGCGAGCACCCCGCCCTGGCGCACCCCACCACCGAGCATTTTGCGCACCCGCCGCGCCTCGGTGATGCGCTCGGTGGTGGAAGCCAGCATTGAGCCCACCGGCGCGCCGAGGCCCTTGCTCAAACACACCTGCACCGTGTCCACCCCGACGGTGAGCACGCCCGGCGGCACCCCCAAGGCCACAGCGGCATTCCAGATCCGCGCGCCGTCCAGGTGCACCAGCAGCCCGGTATCGCGCGCCGCCGACACCAGCTGCACGTGCTCCTCGGGCGGGGTGACCGCGCCACCGGCGAAGTTGTGCGTGTTCTCCAAACACAGCAGCGTGGTGCGCAGCGTGTAGTACGGCCCCGGATGCACCGCCGCGCGCACCGTGCCTGCGCTGGGCCGCCCGGGGCCGCCGTCGTGCGGCAGGGCCTCGGGCATTCCACCCGCCAGCCACGCTGCCGTGCCCAGCTCGGAGCCGAGGACGTGGGCGAACGCCGGCGCCAAGAACTGGTCCCCGCGCCGCAGGTGCAACATCAGCGCGATGAGGTTGCCCATGCTGCCGCTCGGCGTCCACACCGCGTCTTCGCACCCGAGCAGTCCGGCGACGCGTTCCTCCAGCGCCCGCATCGTGGGGTCGCGGTCCAGGACGTCGTCGCCCACCTCGGCGGTGGCCATGGCGGCGCGCATCGCGTCGTCGGGGGCGGTGACGGTGTCCGAGCGCAGATCAATGGGCCTGTTCACTGACGTGACCCAACCGTGATCTGGGCGCGGACGCAAATCGCCGCGGTTAGGCTGGGCGCCCGTGACCATTCCCAACGTCCTCGCCGCCCGCTACGCCAGCCCTTCCTTGGTGCAGCTGTGGTCACCGGAACACAAGGTGATCCTGGAACGGCAGCTGTGGGTCGCCGTGTTGCGCGCGCAGGCGGAGCTGGGCGTCGACGTCCCCGCCGAGGCGATCGCCGACTACGAGCGGGTGCTGGAGCAGGTGGACCTGGCGTCCATTGCGGAGCGGGAGCGGTTGACCCGGCACGACGTCAAGGCCCGCATCGAGGAGTTCAACGCGCTGGCCGGGCACGAACAGGTCCACAAGGGACTGACCAGCCGTGACCTCACAGAGAACGTAGAACAGTTGCAGATTCTGCAGTCGCTGCAACATGTGCACTCCCACGGGGTGGCCGTCGCTGCGCGACTGGCCGAGCGGGCCGTGGAGTACGCCGAACTGGTGATGGTCGGGCGCAGCCACAACGTCGCCGCGCAGGCCACCACGCTGGGTAAGCGTTTCGCCTCCGCCGCCGACGAGCTGCTGATCGCGCTCACCCGGCTGGAGGAGCTGATCGCGCGGTATCCGCTGCGCGGCATCAAGGGGCCGATGGGTACGGCGCAGGACATGCTGGACCTGCTCGACGGTGATGCCGCCAGGCTGGCCGCGTTGGAGTCCAAAGTGGCCGGGCACCTGGGCTTTGCGCACGTGCTGCGCAGCGTCGGGCAGGTCTATCCCCGTTCGCTGGACCACGAGGTGCTCTCCGCGCTGGTGCAGGTGGCGGCCGGGCCGTCGTCGTTCGCGCACACCATCCGGCTGATGGCCGGCAACGAGCTGGTCACCGAGGGGTTCCAGGCCGGGCAGGTGGGCTCCTCGGCCATGCCGCACAAGATGAACACCCGCTCCTGCGAACGGGTCAACGGCCTCGCGGTGGTGCTGCGCGGCTATGCATCCATGGGGGCAGAGCTGGCTGGGGCGCAGTGGAACGAGGGCGACGTCTTCTGCTCCGTGGTGCGCAGGGTGGCCCTGCCCGACGGGTTCTTCGCCATCGACGGGCTGATGGAAACCTTCCTGACGGTGCTCGCCGAGTTCGGCGCCTACCCCGCGGTGGTGTCCAGCGAGCTCGACCGTTACCTGCCGTTCCTGGCCACCACGAGAGTTCTCATGGCCGCGGTGCGCGCCGGGGTGGGCCGGGAGACCGCGCACGAAGCGATCAAGGAGCACGCCGTCACGGTGGCGCTGGCGATGCGGGAGCAGGGGGCGGACAACGACCTGCTCGACCGCCTGGCTGCCGACCCTCGGCTGCCGCTGGATCGCGCCGGGCTCGACGCGGCTCTGGCAGACCGCTCCGCGTTTACCGGGGCTGCGGGAGCCCAGATCCAGGCGGTGGTGTCCGCGGTGGATGAGCTGGTCGCGCGCTACCCCGCGGCCGCCGCCTACGGTCCCTCGCCCATTCTCTAACCGTTTGGGTGCAGTGGCGTTCGGTAGGCGAAGGCGTCTGCACCCAAACGGAACCGTCTGGCGGTCAACGCCGTCAGACGGGGCATGAAGCTGGACGAGGTACTGCGCCGCCAAGCGGGAGTCATCACTACTCGGCAAGCAGGAGCGGCCGGGCTCAGCGAACAGGCGGTGCGGCGTCGCGTGCGTTCGGCAGCGTGGAGGCGTCTGTCCGTCGGTGTGTACCTGGTCGGCGGACACCCCTATACCGAGGAGGTGCGGGTACGCGCTGCCGTCGCGTCCTGCGGTAGCTCGGCAACGGCGCACGGACTGACGGCTGCGTGGTGGCACGGCTTTGTGAACCAGGCCCCCGAGATGGTGGACGTGACCATTCCGCACCGCCGGCGAGCGCCGCGGATAACCGGTGTTCGGGTCCGTCGCCGCGATCTGCACCACAACGACGTGGCTCGACGGCGGCACCTGCAAGTGACGGCAGCCCCGCTCACCGTCCTGGAGGCCATGGTGGTCGGGACCGGCGGCTCCGTACTGCTGGACCGGGCGCTGCAACAGTGGGTGCACCTGGAGATGCTGCACCGAGTACACCAGCGCAACCTGGGCCGGCGTGGTTCGGCCGCAGCGCGAGAGCTACTGGCGGTCGCGGCGGACGGTGCGGCGTCCCATGCGGAGAGGATGCTCCACCGACTGCTGCGCCGCGCGGGGATAGCGGGCTGGAAGGCCGGCCACCGCTGCCTCGGGTACGAGATCGATGTGGCCTTTCCCGACCAGCAGCTGGCGCTCGAGGTCGACGGCTGGGCGTGGCACAGCGCCGCGGAGCGATTTCGTGCGGACCGGCACCGGCAGAACGTCCTCAGCAATGCCGGGTGGCGGGTGCTCCGGTTCACCTGGCACGACCTCACCGAAGCCCCGGACAGGGTGATCGCTCAGATCCGGGCTGCGCTCAAGCCCCGTTTGGGTGCAGTTCCGTTCGCTCAGTGAGCCGAAATGCACCCAAACGGCTTACACCTTTCCCCAGCCGCGTCGTTCGGCGCGGGCGCCGAGGGGGACGTCCTTGCTGCGGTAGACCACGTAGGGCCGCCAGAGGTAGCCGACGGGCGCGCTGAACACGTGCACCAACCGGGTGAACGGCCAAAGCGCGAACAACAGCATCGCGACCAGCCCGTGCAGCTGGAAACCGATCGGAGCCTGCGCCATCAGCTCGGGATGGGGCTGCAGCACGAAGATTCCGCGGAACCAGATGGATACGCCCAGCCGGTAGTCGTAGTCGCCGAACATGTTGGCGATGACGGTGTTGACCAGGCCCAGGATGATGACGGTGGCCAGGGCCAGGTACATCACCTTGTCCATGCGCGTGGTGGCGCTGAACACCGGGCCGACGGTGCGCCTGCGGTAGATGAGGATGAGCATGCCGATAACGGCGGCCGCCCCGGCCACCGCGCCCAGGCTCACGGCGAGGAAGTGGTAGACGCCCTCGGAGACGCCCACCGCCTCGGTCCAGCTCTCCGGTATGCCGAGTCCGACGACGTGACCGAGGAAAACCCCGAGGATGCCGAAGTGAAACAGCGGCGAGCCGATGCGCAACAGCGTGCGTTCGTAGAGCTGGGACGAGCGGGTGGTCCAGCCGAACTTGTCGTAGCGGTAGCGCCAGTAGTGCCCGACCACGAACACCACCAGGCACGCGTAGGGCACGGTCACCCACAAGACGATGTCTTTGGTGTCGTTCATGGGCGTGCTCCCATCAGGTCTGGCGGGGCAAAGGGTTCCAAGCCGACCTCTTCGCCGGGGGGGCCCTCTGCGGCGAGCCGGGCCACCGCTGCCCGTTCCTCACCCTTCAACGCGGGCAGGGTGGCGGTGACCGCGGCAACCCCGTCACCCCACGGCGAGTCGCCGTCCTGCAGCGCGAGGCGCAGCATCTCCAGCCCCGCACGGTGCTCCAAGAGCATCTTCGTACCGCGAGCCAGGTCGGCGGTGGCCGCGAACTCCAATACCACGCACAGGTGGTCGGGCAGCTCATTCGACTTCAGCTCGACCTTGCCTCGGCGGAAGGTCTGCTTGAACGCCAGCAGGGCGATCCCCCGCTTGCGGGTGTCCCCGTAGGCGTAATAGCTGAGGTAGAGGCAGCAGCGTCGGCGCAGGTCGAAGGTGGCGACGTAGTCGGCGGCCAGCGACTGCAGCGGCGTCGCCTCGATGTGGTCCAGCAGGCGCCCGAGGGGAGCGGTGTAGGAGGCGGGGACTTCCCGTAGCGCCGCCCGCATCATCGGGAGATCGGCCAGCAGCTGCTCGTCGGGGTAGTCCAGAGCGCGGGAGGCCACCTGGTAGACCACAGCGGTGCTCAGGTCGTTCATTCCTCCGGCTCCGAGGTGGGGAACATGCCCCCGGGGCGGCCCTTCCCGTCCCAGTTGAGCAGGTTGACGCGGCTGCCCTTGTCCGCGGGCTCGGCGAAGCCGTCGGAGGTCTGCCGCTGCTTGAGCGCGTGGAAGTTCTCCACCGCCAGGGCAACCGGCCCGCCGGAGCCCTCACCGAAGGGGCCCGAGCCGCCCATTCCCGGACCGCCGTCGTAGTCCAGGCTGCAGTCGGTGGCCAGTTCCTCCAGGCGGTGGGCGGTCTCCGCGTGGGCAGGCGGGATGACGTACCGCTCGTCGTAAGCGGCGATGGCCAGCAGGCGGTACATCTCGTACATTTCCTCACCGGTCATGCCCACCGACGCAGGAATCGACTCCTGTGGCTCGCGGCCCAGGTTGATGTCCCGCATGTAGCTGCGCATCGCCGCCAGTTTGCGCAGCACCCCGGCCACGGGCTCCGGGTCGCCCGCGGAAAACAGCTCGGCGAGGTACTCCACGGGGATGCGCAGCGACTCGATGGCGGCGAACAGGGTGTCCACCTGCTCCGCGTCCACGCCGGTCTCGGCCACCGCGTCCACCACCGGCGACAGCGGCGGGATGTACCAGACCATCGGCATCGTCCGGTACTCCGGGTGCAGCGGCAGCGCCACCTTGTAACGGTTGATCAACGCCCAGATCGGAGACCTTTGGGCGGCGGTGACCCAGTCCCGCTGGATGCCTGCTTCCTCCGCGGCACGGGCGACCTCGGGGTCGTTGGGGTCGAGGAAGACTGCCCGCTGGGACTCCAGCAGCTCGTGGTCGTCCTCCACCGAGGCCGCCTCCAGCACCTTGTCCGCGTCGTAGAGGACGAGGCCGATGTAGCGCAGCCGGCCGACGCAGGTCTCCGAGCAGATGGTGGGGATGCCGACCTCGATGCGCGGGAAGCAGAACGTGCACTTCTCGGCCTTACCGGTCTTGTGGTTGAAGTAGATCTTCTTGTACGGACACCCGGTGACGCATTTGCGCCAGCCCCGGCATTTGTCCTGATCCACCAAGACGATGCCGTCCTCGCTGCGCTTGTAGATCGCACCGGAGGGGCACGAGGCGGCACACGAGGGGTTGAGGCAGTGCTCGCAGATTCGCGGCAGGTGGAACATGAAGGTGTTCTCGAAGTCGAGCTTGATGTCCTCGGACACCTTCTTCAGGATCGGGTCGTTCTTGGTCAGCTTCGGGGAGCCGCCGAGGTCGTCGTCCCAGTTGGCGCTCCAGCTGATCTTCATCGGCTTGCCGCTGATCAACGACTGCGGCTGCGCCACCGGGACGTGCTCCTGCAGCGGTGAGCTCAGCAGGGTGTCGTAGTCGTAGGTCCACGGCTCGTAGTAGTCCTGGATGGAGGGCATCTTGGGGCTGGAGAAGATGGACATCAGGTTCTTCAGCCGCCCGCCGGCCCGGAGCTTCAGCTTGCCCCGCTTGGACAGCTCCCAGCCGCCCTGCCAGCGCTCCTGGTCCTCGTACGTGCGCGGATACCCTTGTCCGGGAAGGGTTTCCACGTTGTTCCACCACATGTACTCGACGCCGGTGCGGTTGGTCCACGCTTGCTTGCAGGTGACGCTGCAGGTGTGGCAGCCGATGCACTTGTCGAGGTTCATCACCATTGCCATCTGGGCCATGACACGCATCAGTAGACAACTTCCTGTGAGCGACGGCGGATCACGGTGACCTCGTCGCGTTGGTTTCCGGTCGGCCCGAGGTAGTTGAACGCGAAGGACAGCTGGGCATAGCCGCCGACTAGGTGGGTGGGCTTCACGAGCAGCCGCGTCACCGAGTTGTGCGTACCGCCGCGCTTACCGCTGGTCTCGCTGCGCGGGACGTCGATCACCCGGTCTTGCGCGTGGTACATGTACACCGTCCCGGCGGGCATCCGGGTGGAGACGACCGCCCGGGCGACCACTACCCCGTTGCGGTTGACTGCCTCGATCCAGTCGTTGTCGCTGATGCCGATGGACTCCGCGTCGGTCGAGCTCATCCAGATGTTCGGCCCACCCCGGGACAGGCTGAGCATCAGCAGGTTGTCCTGGTACTCGGAGTGAATGGACCACTTGGAGTGCGGGGTCAGGTAGCGCACCGTCAGCTCCGCCTGCCCGCCCTCGCCGAGCCGCGGCTCGTTGAACAGCTGGTGCATGTCCAGCGGCGGCCGGAACACCGGCAGGGCTTCGCCGAGCTCGTGCATCCAGTCGTGGTCGAGGAAGAAGTGCATCCGGCCGGTGAGGGTGTGCCACGGCTTGAGCCGCTCCACGTTGATGGTGAACGGGGAGTACCTCCGCCCGCCGTGCTCGCTACCCGACCACTCCGGGGAGGTCAGCACCGGGGTGGGGCGGGACTGGGTGTCGGCGAAGGTGATCCGCTTGCCCTCGTTGTCGGTCGCGAGGTCGGCCAGCGTGACCCCGGTCCGTTCTTCCAGTGCCCGGAATCCCTGGGTGCCCAGGCGCCCGTTGGTGGTGCCGGACAGCGTCAGGATTGCCTCGCACACGTCGGTGTCCCGCGCCAGCGACGGCCGACCCGCCCCCACCCCGGTGTGCACCGTGCCGTTCTTGTGTCGGAGCAGCTCCACCTCGGGCTCGGGGTGGTAGGTGACGCCCTTGGTGGTCATCCCCAGGGACTCGATCAGCGGGCCCAGGGAGGTCATCTTGGCCGCGATGGCCCCGTAGTCCCGCTCGACCACCACGATCTTGGGCATCGTCTGGCCTGGGATGGGCTCGCACTCGCCGGCCTTCCAGTCGCGCACCACACCACCGGGGGTGGCCAGCTCGTCGATCGTGTCGTGGGCCAGGGGCATGGCCACGACGTCCCGGCGCCTGCCCAGGCGTTCGGCGGCCATCGTGGAGAACACTTTGGCAAAGGAGGTGAAGGCGTCGAAGTCGGTCCGGGTCTGCCAGGGCGGGGCGATGGCGGGGTTGAAGGCGTGCACAAAGGGGTGCATGTCGGTGCTGGAGAGGTCGTGCTTCTCATACCAGGTGGCGGCGGGCAGCACGACGTCGGAGAACAGGGTGGTGCTGGTCATTCGGAAGTCCAGGGACAGCAACAGGTCGAGCTTGCCGCTGGGTGCTTCCTGGCGCCACTGGACGTCGCGGGGTCGGGACTCCTCAGGGGTCTCGTCGGCTCGCAGAGAGTGGTCGGCACCCAGCAGATGCTTGAGGAAGTACTCGTTGCCCTTGGCCGAGGAGCCGATGAGATTGGACCGCCACACGGTGAGGATTTTTGGGGCGTTGTGCGCGGCATCGGGGTCCTCGCAGGCGAACCGCAGTCGCTCGGCCTTCAGCTCGTTGACGACGTGCTCGGCGGGAGAGACGCCCGCCGCCTCGGCCTCGTCGGCCAGGTCCAGCGGGTTGCGGTCGAAGGTCGGGTAGGACGGCATCCAGCCCATCCGCGCGGACTGGGCGATGAGGTCCGCGGTGGACTGGCCGGTAAACCGTCCTTCCGCCAACGGCAAGGACAGCGCGTCGGCCTGGAAGCCGTCGTAGCGCCACTGCGAGGTGTGCAGGTAGAAGAAGGCGGTGGCGATCATCTGCCGCGGTGGGCGGGACCAGTCCAGGGCGGAGGACACCTGGTTGTAGCCGGTGAGCGGGCGGACCTTCTCCTGACCGACGTAATGCGCCCAGCCGCCGCCGTTGACGCCTTGGCATCCGGTGAGCGTGGTCAGCGTCAGGAACGCGCGGTAGATGGTGTCGGAGTGGAACCAGTGGTTGGTCCCCGCGCCCATCAGGATCATTGAGCGTCCGCCGGACTCCTCGGCGTTGCGGGCGAACTCCCTGGCGATCTTGGTGCACGTCGCTGCGGACACCGAGGTGATGCCCTCCTGCCAGGCGGGGGTGTACGGCTCGTCGTCCTCGTAACCGGTCGGCCAGTTGCCGGGCAGGCCGTCGCGACCAACGCCGTACTGCGCCAGCAGCAGGTCGAACACCGTGGTGACCAGCTGGCCACCGATCTCGCGCACGGGCACGCCGCGGCGCCGCACGGCGCCGGTGCCGTCCGTGGCGTCGAAGCGGGGCAGGTCCACCTCGGCGGTGCGGGTGCCCTCCGCGTGCAGCGTGAGCATCGGTACGACGTCGCCGAGGTCGAGGTTCCAGCGGCCCTTGCCTGAGTCGTTGAAGCGGAACCCCAGCGATCCGTTGGGGACCACAGGGTTGCCCTCGGCGTCAAGGAGCACCGTCTTCGACTCGGCGCCGTCTTCGGTGTCGCCCAGGTGCGCGGCGGTGAGGAACTTGCCCGGCACGTGAGCGCCTGCGCGCTCGGTGAGCGTGACGAGGAACGGCAGGTCGGTGTAGCGGGTGACGTAGTCGTGAAACGCCGGAGTCTGTTGGTCGACGAAGAATTCCTTGAGGATGACGTGACCCATGGCCATCGCCAGCGCGCCGTCTGTACCGGGGTGCGGGGCGAGCCACTCGTCGGCGAACTTGGTGTTGTCGGCATAATCCGGCGAGACCACGATTACCTTCTGCCCCCGGTAGCGGGCCTCGGTCATGAAGTGCGCATCCGGAGTCCGGGTGACGGGCACGTTGGTGCCCCACATCACCAGGTAGGAGGAGTCCCACCAGTCCGCGGACTCCGGGACGTCGGTCTGGTCGCCGAACACCTGCGGTGAAGCCACTGGCAGGTCGGCGTACCAGTCGTAAAAGCTCAGCATGGTCCCGCCGATCAGCGAGATGAAGCGGGCGCCCTCGGCTTGGGAGACCATCGACATCGCCGGGATGGGGGAGAAGCCGGCGATGCGGTCCGGGCCCTCCGTCTCGATGGTGTGGATGTGCGCGGCGGAGACCAGCTCCAGCATCTCCTCCCAGGTGGCCCGGACAAGGCCGCCCTTGCCACGGGCCGCCTTGTAGGCCGCGGAACGCTGCGGGTCAGAGACGATGTCGGCCCAGGCGTCGACGGGGTTACCCAGGCGCTGCTTGGCCTCGCGGTACATCTGCAGCAGCATCCCGCGGACGTAGGGGTAGCGAACCCTGGTGGGAGAGTAGGTGTACCAGGAGAATGCAGCCCCGCGCGGGCACCCGCGCGGCTCGTACTCGGGGCGGTCGGGGCCGATGGAGGGGTAGTCGGTCTGCTGCGCCTCCCAGGTGATGATGCCGTCCTTGACGTACACCTTCCACGAACACGAACCGGTGCAGTTGACGCCGTGGGTGGATCGGACCACCTTGTCGTGGGCCCAGCGGTCGCGGTAGAAGGTGTCCGCGTTGCGCCCGCCGATCTGGTGCAGCGTCCGCAGGTCCTCCGACACCCGCTTGTTGAAGAACCGGCGGGTGCGCAGCAGCGCCTCCACGGCCGAGCCGTCCATCTGCGTGGTCATGCAGTACTTCCTGTTGGTTAACGGTCAGTGCTGGCGTGTTCCAGGTCGGCGACCATGCGTCGCACCGGCCACCAGGTGAGTGCGGCGGCGCCGAGCGCAACCGCGGCCAGCAGCAGCAGCCCGATGCGGTAGTTGCCGAACGACCCGTACAGCGCGCCCATCACCAGGGGCGGCACAAACCCGCCGAGTCCGCCGGCAGCACCCACCACCCCGGTGACCGAGCCGACCTGTGCGGCGGGCACGACCTTGGCCACCAGCGCGAAGCAGGCCCCCGACGCCGCGCCGAGCATGGCGGCGAGCCCGAGGTAGCCGATGGTGGCGAACGGCACCATCGTGAGCCCGCCCGCGGTGATGACGGCGAACACCGCAGCTGCGGCGAAGGACACGCCGAGTACCGGGACGGGGCCCGCCCGGTCGGACAACCAGCCACCGAAGGGGCGGGCCGCTACCGCGAGGACCACGAACCCGGCGGTGCGGGCGGCGGCATCTCCCACGCTCAGCCCGTACTCGTTGCGTAGCGAGGTGGGCAAGTACACGCTGAACGCCACGAAACCACCGAAGCCCACGGCGTAGAGCAGGGACAGCTGCGCGGTGGCGGGCATCCGCACCGTGGCGACAGTCCGCGCGAGGAACGACCCGCCCGGCGCCGGACGGCCCGGCGGAGTGCGCAGCAGCAGCGCTGCCACCACCGCGAAGATCGCCAGCAGCACCGCGACCAGGACAAACGGCACGCCGCGACCGTAGGCGTCCGCCAAGCGGATGGTGGTGAAGGCGGAGATGGCGGTGCCGCCCGTGCCCGCGCCGAAGATCCCGATGGCCAGGCCCCGTCGGGCGGGCGGGAACCACGCGTTGACCAGGGGCACGCCGACCGCGAACGCCGTGCCACCGATGCCGAGGAAGAAGCCCCCGATGAGTAGCCGGACGTAGGAGCTTCCGCCCAGGCCCACGAACAGCACGGGGAAGATGGTGAGCGCGCTGACCGCGGGGAACATCACCCTGGCGCCGTAGCGGTCGGTCAGTGCGCCTACCGGGATGCGACCCAACGAGCCCACCACTACCGGGACCGCCACCAGGAGGGACTGCTGGAACGACGACAGGTGCAGCTCCTTGCTGAAGGTGGCGCCGAGCGGGCTGATCAGCGCCCACGCCCAGAAGTTGAGCAGAAAGCCGATGGTGGCCAGGGAGAGCATGCGCGTGGCCAGTCCCAGCTGGGCAGCCTTGGGTGGTGTCGTCGTCGCGCTGTGGTCGGTGATGTTCATGAGCGCTCCAAGCGCGAGATCTAAAAAGATCGACCCTCGCGCCACAGCCTGTCACCAACGGCAGCCGATGGGTAGGAGCGGGTCATGCGCGCCGTGTGGTGCCCAGCCGGCCTACTTGGTGCAGACGGGTACAACGGTGTTGACCTGCATCGGCTGCACGATCGGTTTGAACGGTCGGTATACCCAGAGTTGGGTACCCAGCTTTGTTGCACACCCTCAGCCGAGCGCAGCGGCGATGGGTGGTTGCAGCTGATCGGCCAGATACTTGTGTCCCTGATCGGTGAGGTGCACCCCGTCCGAGCTGACGAGTTTCCCGGTGTCGTTGACAAACCACTTGTCGGTCAAGGGGTCCACGAACACCGCGCCGGCCGCAGCAGCCTCGGCCCGCAGGGTGTCGTGCAAGCCTGTGACGTTGCTCGGTGGCGTGTCGCTGGTCCAGGACTGCCCGACGACGATCAACGTGGCGCCGGGTGCGGTCGACTTGATCTGGGCGTAGGCGCCACGGGCCGCGGAGCGTACGGCGTCGCGCGACTGCTCGGAATCCGAGGGACTGGGGAACACGACCACGACCCGGTCGTCGGGCTTTACGGTCTGCGACACCTGTTGGGCCAGCGCCGTCCCGTCCCCTCCGGTTGGTTTGACGTAGCCGGCGCTGCTGTCCGTGAACACCGAAAGGTCGATCGGCTTCCCGGCTGCCGCCAACGACTTGGCAAGGAGCTTCGTCCAGTTCGCCTCACCGATGCCGACGAAGCCAGGGCCCCCCGAGTACGGGTCGCCGAGGATCGCGACCGGCGCCGGAGCGCTCGTACCACCCGGGGCGGTGGTCGGCGCCGGTACAGCGGGTGTGGCCTGCGTGGATGTGGCCTGCGCGGACGTATGGGACGAGCGGTAGCCCGTGTCCGCGGGCCCGCGGGTGGTTGCCGCCCGGTACATGCCGGCGCCGGCGACGACAGCCAGGACGATGAACACCCAGAAGGCAATGGTGCCGCGATCACGGGCGTGGCCAGTCGAGGCTTGGGGTGGCTTTTTCGGCATGTCACGCATTCTGCCCTGGCGGTTCGAGGCCGCAGCGGCGGAACAGGCGTCCGCCGCGGATTTTCTTGTGGTCGCCTAAGACGCGTTCGACGGTGCGGCACCACCTGGCGTAGGCGGCGGCGCCCTCCGGGGGTGCGTGGCCGGTGTTCATCACCTGCCGCGGCATGTGTCCTCGGATGAGGTGTCGGTCGTGGTGCCCGCTTCCCGGGCGGCGGGGCGCTACTTCATGGTCGGGAATCCTGCCACCGCCGGGTGAGTTCAGGAAGTACTCACCTGAGGTCCAAGAACGCATGCTCAGTTGGAACGATTCCTTTACCTCTGACGAATCTGCACGGCAGGACAAGTTGGTGGCGGCTGAGGTGGCGGAGGCCGAGCGAGGTCCCCGGCGGTCGCTGTGGGTTGTCTTTACGTGCCTAGGTTTGGCAGCACTCTCCATTTTCTGGGAGGACAACGTCGCAGGCGCTCGCGACTTCGCTCACACAGAAGTGCGCTCACAGAGCAGTCGAGATGATGCGTCAAGCGAAGGCCGGTCTCAGCGTGAACCTGAACGCGGTGACTGAGGATCTTCGATTTCACGGCCTATCGGCCGGCGGGGTCTACCGTGATGCCTCGGTGAAGGCGGCGATCCTGCCGAGGTGATGGTCTGGCGGCTACTCGTGGCGCCGCTGCCAGCCCTGCCCGGGCGAACTCGACCATGGACCGTAGGTTGTGTACGGCCGTGAATCCCACTCCGTCGCGGATTTGGTCGACGGCGGTGACGACGCGTGCGGGGTCACCGGCCCGCCGCGCGACGACTTCGTGGTCCACCTCGAGTCCGGTGACCTCGCTGATGGTGCGGAGCACCTCGAGGACGCTGAAGCCTTCTCCCCGCCCGATGTTGTACGTGGCGCTCGGTGCGCCAGCCACGTCGGGAACTACGTCCCGCGCGACCTTCGGCATGGTCACCTGCGCTTTGCGCCTTGATATCCGAAACTGTCGGTGTCCGAACGTACGT